>Ga0079226_10004345_pt1 | contig 10830 bp, 9 predicted proteins | sample Poulit2014_FD_76345 | JGI IMG/M metagenome (GOLD analysis project Ga0079226, IMG submission 76345) | Agricultural soil microbial communities from Georgia to study Nitrogen management - Poultry litter 2014 | ecosystem: Environmental > Terrestrial > Soil > Agricultural land | place: USA: Georgia...
ATTCCAGTTTCATAAACACCCATATGACAATGAGGTTCTATAAAACCAGGGGTTACTAACCTATCCTTGGCATCGATTACCTTTGTATCAGGATAATCTTCAATATTTATTTCCTTTTCAATTCCTCCTATCTTACCTTTCCTGTCAATATAAATATCCCTAATCTCTTCATTAATACCTGCCATATCTATTAATTGACAATTCTTTATAATTAGCATATAATACCTCCTTATTCATTCAGTATATTTTTACGCCTAGGATAAAGTCGAACGTTTCTAATAATATCTATATTATTTTTTCAAAAGCCATTCTTTCACTTTTATCTTCTAAATAAATTATTCCACAATAAATAAACCCATTTTTCTTGAGTAGTTTCTGCATAGCTAAATTTTCTTTATGTGTATCTACCCTGATACTATGAACATCCTTATCTAAACAAACTTCTTCTATATTTTCTATAATTAAAGTTGCCAATCCGGCTCTTTTATATCTTGAATCAATAGCCATCCTATGAATAACTGCATATTCATTGTTGCTAATCCATCTGCCATTATAAATGTATTCATAAGTTTTTTCTCCATCAAAAGAAACTGCTACAGTCCCAATTATAATATTATCCTTTAGTAATACATATCCATATTCATTACTAATATCTTTACTAATTATTTCAACATTAGGATAATTATTTTGCCACTGATCAATCCCTTGTTCTTTAAAATAATCTTGTGCTTTTCTTATAATATTCATTATACCATTAATATCTAATCCAACAGCTTTTCGAAACTTCAATATTACAGCTCCCTTCACTGTATTGGGCCCATGATAATCTACCAATTTCTGTACCTAGCTTTCTCATCTCTTTTGCTACTTTTTCTTTAACCATAAAATACCCCCTATTTTAATACTTAGCTCCTTCTAACTGGAGCAAAAATTTTTTAATTGATATTCTATTTCCAGCAAATCCTGTTAAGCTTCCATCTTTACCTATAACTCTGTGGCAGGGTATAATAATAGGTAATTGATTTGCTCTATTGGCCTGTCCCACTGCTCTTACAGCTTTAGGGTTTCCTATAGCCTTTGCAATCTGCAAATAATTCTTAACTTCTCCATAGGGTATGTCTTTGAGAGTATTCCATACTTTTTTTCTAAATTCAGTTCCCTCTATAGATAATGGCAATTGGAATTTTTTTCTTTTTCCTCTAAAATATTCATCTAGTTGTTCTGCTGCTTCTCTACACATTTCTTTATTCCTTTTGATATACTTATTTTGTTCCATATATTTCTGCCAATCTTCTTCAAAAAGAACTATCTTTTTCACTCCTATTTCATCTACTACTATATGAATATGCCCTATAGGTGATTCGTAAACATCATAAGCAATTTCCATAAGGATCTTCCTTCCTTTTAGACTATATAATAAATTGGATAGACCGTGGTCTATCCAATTTAATTATAGCACTTTTTCCAATTTTATTCCTGTTGAGTGTCCATTTAGATCCTGTTTTTCAAAAGTATCATCTTTAATTTTCTCTATAGACACCCCTAAAGTTTCTTTCATTATATAATCTTTATATAAATTAACTGCTTTTTCTATTTCTTCATTTCCATCATAATATATTTTTATATTATCTAACATTTCATAACCGTTATTTTTCCTCATTTGTTGAACTTTTGAAATAAATTCTCTTGCATATCCTTCATTTAATAACTCTTCTGTCAATGTAGTATCTAATATTATAAATATATTATTTTCCATAGCCATATCAAAGCCTTCTTTTGCAGAGGTACTAGTCATTACATAATCTTTTTCTATTTCTATTTCTTCACCATCTAATTCTAATAGTAGTTTCTTACCTGCATCTAATTTTTCTACAGCCTCTTGCGGGTTTATCTCATTTAATACTTTTGCAAAGCTTTTTATTTTAGCTCCTAGTTTAGGTCCAGCAACTGGATAATTTGGTTTTAGTGAATAATCTATATATTTAGTTAGATCTTTTTCAAAAGTAACATTTTTAACATTTAGCTCTTCTTTTATTAAAGGTACTAAATCTTTTATCATTTTTTCATACTTACCATCAACTAGTATTTCACCTAGTGGCTGACGAACCTTAATTTGTGCTCCATCTCTTGAAGCCCTACCTAATTTAACTATCTCTCTGACTAAATCCATTTTTTCTTCAAGCTTTTCGTCTATTAATCCTGTTTGAACTTTTGGATAATAATCTAAGTGAACTGATAATTCACCAGTTAATTTTCTATAAAGTTCTTCTGCAGTAAATGGCACAAAAGGTGCAATCATTTTACTTAACCCTACTAATATTTCATAAGTTGTATTATATACTGCTTTTTTATCTTTATCTAATTCAGTTGACCAAAAACGTCTTCTTGACCTTCTAATATACCAATTAGACAGGTCTTCTATTACAAAGTTTTGAATGTTTCTAACTGCCTTAGTTAGATCATAGTTTTCCATATCATTTTCAACATTTTTAATTAGATTGTTATATTTTGAAAGAATCCACAAATCAAGTTCTGGTCTTTCATTATATTCTACAAAGAATTCTCTTGGATTTACACCATCTGTATTTGCATATAAACTGAAGAAATTATATACATTTCTTATGGTTCTAAAGAATTTACTTTTTACTTCCTTTAACCCTTCTATGTCAAATCTAGTAGGGACCCAAGGTGGTGATACATATAAGAAATACCATCTTAAAGAATCTGCACCATACTCATCAAATAGTTCAAAGGGATCTACTGTATTACCTCTAGACTTAGACATTTTACTTCCGTGTTTATCTAATATTAAATCATTTACAAGTACTCTTTTATAAGATGATTTTCCTGTTACAAAAGATGATATAGCAAGTAATGAATAGAACCAACCTCTAGTTTGATCTATTCCCTCACATATAAAATCTGCTGGAAATAGTTTTTCAAACTTATCTTTATTTTCAAAAGGATAATGATATTGTGCAAAAGGCATAGCACCACTATCAAACCAAACATCTATTACATCTTCTTCCCGAGTCATAGTGCCATTACATTTTTCACATTTTATATGAACATCATCTACATAAGGCCTGTGTAATTCTATATTTTCATCTATATCTTCTATAGCTTTATCTGCTAATTCCTTTCTAGAACCAACACTCGTTATATGACCACAGTCATCACATCTCCAAATATTTAGAGGAGTTCCCCAATATCTACTTCTAGAAATTGCCCAATCATTTAGATTTTCTAACCAATTTCCAAATCTTTTTTCCCCAACAAAAGGAGGATACCAACCTATACCATTGTTATTTTCTATTAATCTATCCTTAATCTTTGTGATTTCTATATACCAACTAGGTTTTGCGTAGTATAGTAATGGAGTATCACACCTCCAACAATGAGGATAGTTATGAGCTAATTTTTCTTTCTTAAATAACTTCCCATTATCCTTTAACCACTTAATTATCTCTGGGTCAGCATCCATTACAAATTTGCCTTTCCAAGGTGTTTCCATAAATTGTCCTTCCTCATCCACTGGATTTAATACAGGTAGATTATATTTTAATCCCGTATTATAATCATCTTCCCCAAAGGCTGGTGCTGAATGAACTATTCCTGTTCCATCATCCGTAGTTACATAATCTCCTAGAGTAATAAAGAAAGCTTTTTTATTAGTCTCCATAAAAGGTATAAGTTGTTCATATTCAATATATTCTAAATCTTTACCTTTCATTTCTTCTAGAACTTCATATTCTCCTTCACCTAGTACATCATCAGCCAAAACTTTACTTACATAGTATATTTCGTCATTATATTTTATTTTTATATATATTTCTTCTGGATTTACAGTTAATACCACATTACTTGGCAATGTCCAAGGAGTTGTAGTCCATGCTAAAAAGTATTCATCTTTATCTTTTCTTTTAAATTTAACAGTTATAGTTTCTGTTTCTATTTCTTCATATCCTTGGGCTACTTCATGAGAAGCAAGGCCAGTTCCACATCTAGAACAGTAAGGTAATATTTTATGTCCTTCATATATAAAATCTTCCTTAAAAAATTTATCTAATATCCACCATACTGACTCTATATACTCATTTTCTAAAGTAATATAAGGATCATCTAGATCAATTTCATAGGCCATTCTCTCAGTCATATTTCGCCATAATTTCTCATACTTAAATACAGATTCTTTACATTTTTTATTAAACTTTTCTATCCCATACTCCTCAATATCATGTTTATCTTTTAAATTTAATTCTTTTTCCACCTCTATTTCTACAGGCAGACCATGGGTATCCCACCCACCTTTTCTTATTACTTGGTGCCCTTGCATAGTTTTATATCTACAAACGGCATCTTTTAAGGTTCTAGCCATTACGTGATGAATCCCTGGTTTACCATTAGCCGTAGGAGGTCCTTCATAGAATATAAAAGGATTATTATCGTCTCTGGTTTCAATACTTTGTTTCAATAGGTCAATTTCATTCCAATATTTTGATATAGATTGTTCCCTCTTATTAACAGGAGATTTGGATAGTTCTTTGAATTTTCCCACTCTTTTCATCCTCTCTTTATAGTTTATATTATAAGTTTTCTTCAAAATAAAAACCCCTAAGTAATTACTTAGGGGCGAATATATCGCGGTACCACCCAATTTATAAGGTAATAGATTTTACCTTATGGCTTCATTGTTATTAACGTATTATAACGAAATACTTTACTGACATTTCGAGTATTCAGCTCCAAGGTGATCTTCATAAAAGACTTAATTATAATCTTTCACCAAATGATTATTTCTCTGTAAATTAGTTTCTTTTATTACTCTTCTCTTCACAGCCTTTATATATTTACTTTTATAATTTAACTACCAATATATACAATACTATGACTTTTGTCAAGTATTCTACAGCATAAAAATTTATCCTAATAATTCATTTTGTAATTTTCTTAATTTATATATAAAAGTAGAATTATCTACTTTTATAGAATCCTTAGTTAATATTTCACCTTTTTTAATATTTCTTCTTACTATAGTATTTTTATTAATTAAACCTATTGGCACAAAATTATTATCTTTTGCATTTTCATAAGTTTCAATTGTACCATAAACAGTATAACCACCAATATAATCCAACCTATCTCCTGGCTTCAAATTTTTCTTTGCTACTGCTACTGTCTCTGCTACCATTCCTTTAGTAGGAGCTATTGTAGGTTCATTATACAAAGTTGCCCTTGCAATAGTTGCAGGAGTTTCTAAACTAGTTAAGTGATAAGGCCTATATAATACATAATTTGGTCCTGACCCCATTTTTAAAAATCCCATTAAATTGTTGACTTCATTATTCTCACTAGTTATTATAGCAAAAACTCCAGGGGCTATTCCATTAACATAATCTACTACTCCATATTTGTTGAGGATTCCTCCATCCTTTTTTAATCTAAAAATATTTGGAAGTTCATCTACAGTACCATTTACACCATGTCCACCTCTTATATCGGGAATTAATCCTGTAGCATTGGCCATACAAGTCATTTCTATCATTGTATTAGTTCCATCTACAAAAGAAGCTAGCATTCTAGGGTTTAATCGTTTTTTTGTGGCTTTTTCATAAACAGCTTCTGGGGTTACCTCTAGATTTATTGGATTGTTTTTCCCCTTTCCTATAGCTAATACATCAAATCCTAGACCTTGTGCATATTCATATATTTCAATAACTGAGCCTGGTTCATCTCCTGCTGTCCCTGTATAAACTACTCCAGCATTTCTAGCTTTTTTATATAATATAGATCCTACCACTGCATCTGCTTCTACATTTAGCATTACAATATTTTTTCCATTAGAAATACTATCCATAGCTAACCTAGCTCCAACTTCTGGTACTCCAGTTGCATCTACAACAGTCTCTATTAAATTAGCCTTTGAAACTAAATCCACATATTCGGTAACTACTGGTTTTTCCTCCTCTACAGCCTTATTTAATTCCTTTAAAGAATTAGTAACTACAATATCCTCTTCCTTTATTCCTGCTAATTTATAAGCCTCAATTGCCTTTTCTACACTCCTATTAGCTACAAGAGAAGGGGCCATACCTTTTACTAAAGTTAATTGGCTAACCATACTTTTTCCCATTTTCCCAGCACCAACTATAGCCACTTTAATAGTTTTTCCCATCTCATCCAGTTTTTTTAATTTATTATTTAATCCTAACATATTATCATCCTTTCAATATGGCTAATGCAGCGTTCTTTCCCGCCACATAAGCTGAAGACCAAGCCCATTGAAGATTAAATCCACCACAGTCTCCATCTATATCCATAATCTCCCCTGCAAAATATAAACCTTTAACTAATTTTGATTCCATAGTAGTGCTATCTATTTCCTTAGTACTTATTCCACCTGCAGTTACTTGAGCATCTTTATAAGATTGACTACCTGTTATTTCAAATTTCCAATCTACTAGTATTTTTGCTAATTTATCTATTTCCTCATTAGATAACTGGGCTACCTTTTTATTTTTGTCAATTTTAATTTCCTTTAATATTACAGGTATTAATCTTTTATTTATAAATCCTATAAGGCCTGTCTCAATACTCCTCTTTTCCATATATGTAAATCTTAATTTTAAATAATCTATAATTTCTTCTTTAGTTTTTGTATCTATTAATGAAACTTTCAATATTGGTTTCTTATCCTTATTTAATAATTCTAAGGCTTTCCTACTTAATTGAAGTATTGGTGGCCCTGATATTCCATAATTAGTAAATAATATATCACCTTTATCTTCCCTTATTAATTTTCCCGCATTATAAATGCCAGCAGTCCCAACAACTTTTACTCCTGCTATTTGCTTTAAATAATCTTTTTCTAATTTTAATTGAACTAATCCTGGAAATATATCAACAATAGTATGACCAAATCTTTTACCTAAATCATAACCATTTCCATCAGAACCAGTAAAAGGTGCTGCTTTACCTCCAGTACATATAATAATTTTATCTCCAATAAAAGTTTTCTTATCTTTTAAAGTAACAATAAATTTTTCCTTCTTTTTAAATATATCTGTTACAAAAGCATCACATACCACTTTCACTCCTAAATCTTTCATTTCCATTCTTAAAACATCTAATACACTCGATGCTTGAAAGGACAATGGAAATACTTTTCCTCCTTCTTCTACTGCTGGAGTAATACCTAGCTTCTCAAAAAAATTTAATGTCATTTCTACATTCATTTGAGAAAGAGGACTATAAACAAACTTTGAATTTTTTCCATGATAATTATTTACATCTACATACATATTGGTATAATTACATCTTCCGTTTCCTGTAGCTAATATCTTTTTACCTACCCTTGAGTTTCTTTCTAGGAGGGTTACGTTAACTCCATTTCTTTTAGCCGCTATAGCAGACATCATTCCCGCTGGTCCCCCACCTATTACAATTATCTTTTTATTCATGCAAAAACTCCTTTTTTCAATCAATCAATATAATATTATATCAGATTTTTGCTTTTTTAATATAAAAAACGGAGAATTATCTCCGCTTTATATACTTTTTATTGATTTTTAAGTTTAAATTTTTGCCATTTTCTAATATTTCCCATTAGAGGTATATTTTTTAATGGAATTTAATGTTTTCCAGCATAATATTTTTAAGGTTCCTTATTTCCTTCTAATTCATTTCTATTTAGAACAGCATTCATAATTACCCCTACAATAGCTGCAAAGCTTAATCCTGTTATTTTAACAGTTTCAGTTATAGGAATTCCTAAGGCTATGCCAAATTTTTCTTCAATAACTCCACTACCTAAACCTAAAAATAATATTGTTCCCATTATAATTATATTTTTATAATTAAATTTTACCTTATTGTTTTTAATCGTTTTTATACCTATTAAAGATATCATACTAAACAGCATAATACTTATTCCACCCATAACTGGTGTAGGTATTGTATTTAGTAATGTTCCTATTTTTGATATAAACCCTAATCCTATAGCAAATACGGCTGCTAATCTTATTATTGCTGGATTATAGTTTTTAGTTATAGCTAATACTCCAGTATTTTCCCCATAAGTTGTATTTGCAGGTCCACCTATAGTAGCCGCAACCATTGTTGCTAAACCATCACCTAGAAGGGTCCTATTTAAACCAGGATCTTCTATGAAATTTTTACCTACTACTTGACCATTAGTTGTTATATCCCCTATATGTTCCATAAATACTGCTAAAACTACTGGCACAATAACAGCTATTGCACCAAAATCAAACTTTGGTAATCTAAAAGCTGGCATTGAGATAAATGGGGCTGCTTTTACAACACTGGCATCAACAATCCCTAATTTCAAAGATATTAAAGATCCTACTACAACCCCAGTTAATATTGATAATTGGCTGAAAAATCCTTTACCCTTAAAATTAACTAACAATGCAGCTGCTAAAGTTATACCTGCTACCCCAAAATTTTCCTTAGCCATTCCTATTGCAGTAGGAATTAAATTCATACCTATTACTATAATCATCGGCCCTACTACCTGTGGTGAAAGGTATCTTTGAATCTTTTCCACCTTTATCTTTTTTATTAAGAAGGATAGTACAACATATAATAAACCCGCTACCATCATTCCTCCTTGAACATAAGCTAGGTCTCCATTATATAGCTCTTTTACTGTTAAAATAACTGGTATAAATGCAAAGGAAGAGCCTAAAAATACAGGAACCTTTCCTTTTGTACATAAGTGAAATATTAAAGTCCCTAATCCTGCTGAAAATAATGCTACTGAAGGATCAAAACCTGTCAAAATCGGTACTAATACAGTAGCACCAAACATTGCAATTAAATGCTGCAAGGCAAGTACTATTTTTTTTGAGCTATTAACTAATCTAGCCCCCTTTTTTTCATAAACTACTGCTTCTTTATATACATTTTCAGACATAAAAAAACCTCCTATTTTTTATTGTCCTAAGGAGAGTTTTCTCCCCTTTTCAGCCTCTCTGGACTGATTTAAAAGGCTATCTTTCAGATTGCAATAGAATATTTACAACAAAAAACTTCTTGCAAGGTAGCAAGAAGTTTTTGTGCATAAAGGCACAACAATAACGTTCTATATTACAACCTTGCCAGCCTCTCTGGACTGATTTAAAGATTTAAATATTCTTTTTTGTTCTTAAAGATTATATCATTATTCTTTGTTTTTTACAAGCATTTTTTATTCAACAGTAATAGCATCCACAGGACAAGAATCTTCAGCTTCTTTTGCTGAATCTATAACATTATCATCTAACTCCTCATCTATAGCTACTGCTAATCCATCATCGTCCATACTAAATACTTCGGGACAAATACTTGGGCATAATTCACAACCTATACAAAGATCTTTATTAACTTCTGCTTTCATCTATATTACCTCCTTTTTAGTTTTATGCATTATATAATATATCCAAATATAAAAGGTATTAACATGAATAAAATATTGATTTTACTATAATCTTCTATAAACCTCCTTCCCTTCCAAATCCTCTAATTTTAGCCCTTCCTTTATTTGATTTAATATTAATTTTTTATCTCTACCTAGTGTTCCCTTAAGAGATACATAGTTAGAAGCATGATTACTCCTAAAAATACAATTATCTAGTTCTAATTTTTTTATAAACTCTTCTGTTTCTAATAAAACTTCTTTAGGTGTAAGTAATGCAAATCTTTCTTCTTCTATTTTATTATATAGTTCCGTCTCTTTCTCAATGAGAAGGGTTAAAAGTCCAATATAATTTGGATTTATTTCATTTATAACTTTGGCTGATTCTATTGCATGTTCTTTTGTATACTTAGCCCCACCTATACCAGAAATAAGAGTTACAGATAACTCTATATTTGTTTCTTTAACTTTTTTACCAGCATCTATTATTTCCTCTGATGTAACTCCTTTTTTTATCTCTTTTAAAATTGTATCGCTTCCTGTTTCTACTCCTAAGTAAATAATTCCTAATCCTAGATTATTAAGTTCCTGTAACTCCTCTACATTTTTGCCTAAAATAGATTTTGGGGAACCATATATGCCGACTCTTTTACATTCTGGATATAATTCTTTAATAGTCATTAATATTTTCTTTAATTCTTCTGTTTTTATTATTAAAGCATCTCCATCTGCTAAGAATATTCTTTTAACCTTAGGGTAATATTTTCGTCCTATCTCTAAATCTTTTACTATATCCTTAGTTTCTCTTATTTTAAATTTATCCTTTTTATACATAGAGCAAAATGTGCATTTATTATGAGAGCAACCAATAGTAGCCTGTACAATTAAACTATGAGCTTCACTGGGGGGTCTATAAAGATTTCCTTCATATTCTATTAGAATAATGACCACTTCCTTTACTATTTTATATTTAAAATACTACAACCTACAAATCTATATTTCTTTTATTTAATATAATTGCCCAAATATAATTAATAATGTACTTTCTTTTATATATTTACCTTCATCTACTTTTGAAATAATATAATTAGCAAACTGTTTCCTTTATTATTAACCCTATTTAAAATATACAATAAAATAATACAATTAATCTTCTATCATATTCATCTTTACCAATGTTTAATATAATTTATTAATAACCAACTATTTTTAATATGTCTTTTAGTGTTTCACTAGTATATTCACCATTTTTATACTTTCTCATAGTTACTATTTTTAGTGGTTGATTATCACTACTTTGTACTTCTTTAACATAGTTCGGTCTTTCTACAAAACTACCTATTTCATTAAATTCATCATCAAAAAAGATAAAGGTTGGTATTTTTACGATTTCTCTTGGAACATATTTACTA
>Ga0079226_10004346_pt1 | contig 10829 bp, 11 predicted proteins | sample Poulit2014_FD_76345 | JGI IMG/M metagenome (GOLD analysis project Ga0079226, IMG submission 76345) | Agricultural soil microbial communities from Georgia to study Nitrogen management - Poultry litter 2014 | ecosystem: Environmental > Terrestrial > Soil > Agricultural land | place: USA: Georgia...
CGACGGACAACGCCCGACAGGAACCAACTGAACAACCACAGCAGGGAAACGGCAGCCGGCCGAGGTGCCGGCAGCCGCCGCAGCCAGAACGAGAGAGGCCCGTGACTACGAGTTCGGTCCGAAGGACGAGCAAGGCAACCGAGCCGGCCATGCCGGTCACCAAGGGGCGGGTCATCTTCGTCGGGATCGGCCCGGGGGACCCGAGTCTGTTGACCCTCGGGGCCGTCGCGGCGCTCGCCGAGGCCTCCACCATCATCCTCGACCGCGAGGAGATGGCCGACATGCTGGCCCATCCCGCGATCACCCTCACCGAGGGCAGTCGGGTCGTCACCCTCGGCATCGGCGACAACGGACGTCTCCCGGCACCGTCGGCCCGTGCCCGTACCGTCCTCAAGCACGCCGGTGACGGCACCCGGGTGGTGCGGCTGGTGGCTGGGGACCCGTTCCTCGACAACGGCGTCGCTGACGAGGCGGCGGCCTGCGTCCGTGGCGGCATCGACTTCGAGGTGGTGCCCGGGGTGTCGAGCCTGACCGCCGTCCCCGAGTACGCCGGGGTCGCCCTGCACCACGCCGGTGGCACCCACTTCATCTCCGCCATGGATGGCCGCTTCCCCAAGGTGCACACCGCACAGTGGGCGACCGTCGGCACCGTCGTGATCAGTACCGTTGCCGGCGCCCTCGGTGACCTGGTGAAGGCCGCCCTGGCCGCGGGACGCCCCGAGGACGACCACGCGATGGTCACCCGGCGCGGCGGCAGCATCGAGCAGTACACCTGGTCGACGACGCTGGCCGGTCTGGCCGATGGGCCCGCCCCGGAGCTGCCCGACGACGAGCCGGTCCACGTGATGCTCGGCATCGCCGAGGAGAAGCGTGAGGACTTGTCCTGGTTCGAGTCCAAACCGCTGTTCGGATGGCGAGTGCTGGTGCCACGCACCAAGGACCAGGCCGAACCGCTCAGCAACCGACTGCGGGGCTACGGCGGAGACCCCGAGGAGGTGCCGACCATCTCGGTCGAGCCACCCCGTTCCCCGCAGCAGATGGACAAGGCGGTGCGCGGTCTGGTCGAGGGACGCTACGAGTGGGTCGCGTTCACCTCGGTCAACGCCGTCAAGGCCGTCCGGGAGAAGTTCGAGGAGTACGGCCTGGACGCCCGGGCGTTCTCCGGGCTGAAGGTCGCCACCGTCGGGGACACCACCGCTGCCGCCCTGCAGGCCTGGGGGATCGAGCCGGACCTGGTGCCCTCGGGAGAGCAGTCCTCGTCCGGCCTGGTCGACGAATGGCCGCCGTACGACGACGTGCTCGACCCCATCAATCGGGTGTTCCTGCCGCGGGCCGACATCGCCACCGAGGTGCTGGCCGCCGGGCTGGTCGAGCTCGGCTGGGAGGTCGACGACGTCACCGCCTACCGCACGGTGCGGGCCGCCCCGCCGCCGCCGGAGATCCGGGACGCGATCAAGTCGGGCCGGTTCGATGCAGTGGTGTTCACCTCGTCCTCGACCGTGCGCAACCTCGTCGGGATCGCGGGCAAGCCGCACGCGAGCACCGTCATCGCGGTGATCGGCCCCGCGACCGCCAAGACCGCCCACGAGCACGGGTTGCGGGTCGACGTCCAGGCGTCGAAGCCGTCGGCCATCGAGGTGGCCGATGCGCTCGCCTCGTTCGCTGCCGATCGGCGGGACGACTACCTGGCCCGGGGCGAGGCGGTGCCGAAGCCGTCGGAGGTGCGGCGGAACGCCCGCCGCGGACGCTGACCGTCGGTCGGGGTACGGGGCCCGCGGACCTCGGGCGGAGTCGGAAGGGTCAGCTGGCGGCCGTGGTGCGGCGCGGCCGGGTGTAGACCGGCTGGTGCCGGGTGGACCGCTCGGGGTCATGGCGGTAGTCGAGGTCGTCGAACTCGGTGAGGGCGCGGATGCTGCGGACGCGGTGGCGGACCATCCAGCCGGCCATCGCACCGCGGGCACGTTTGGCGTTGAAGCTGATCACCTGGTGGCTGCCGTCCGGGTTGACCTCCTCGAACCGCGGCGTGATCACGGTGGCCTCCTCGGCCAGTGCATCGAGGTCGACCGCTGCGGAGTACTCCTGGGATGCGAGTACGACCACGGCGTCCGGGCCGGGCGACTCGGCGAGGTCTGCCCGTACCAGGTCGGTGATCGTGGAGCCCCACCACTGGTAGAGGTCGCGGCCGCGATCGGTGGCGAGTCGGGTGCCCATCTCCAGCCGGTACGGCTGGATCAGGTCCAGCGGGCGGAGCAGACCGTACAGCCCGGACAGGATGCGCACCGTCTTCTGGGCCTCGGTGTAGTCGCGTTCGGTGAACGTGTCGGGGGCCGCCAGTCCCTGATAGGTGTCGCCGGCGAAGGTGAGCACGGCGGCGCGGGCGTTCTGCCGGGTGTGCGGCACCGTGAAGTCGGCGTAGCGGTCGGCGTTGAGGCGGGCGAGCTCCTCGGACAGGTGCATCAGCGCGGCGATCTCGTCGGGATCGAGGGTGCGCATCACCTCGATCAGTTCCTCGGCCCGGCCCAGCAGACGGGGCTCGGAGTGCTTGCGCGTGGCGGGCTTGGTGGTGAGGTCCAGCGACTTGGCCGGCGAGAGCAGGGCGAGCACGGTGCCGAGCGTAGCGCGGAACGGCCCGGGCCGGGACGGTGGGCGATCCGACCGGGACGGCCGGGGCCGACGGAGTCCGCGGATCGACCGGTCGACCCGCGCCGCACCCCCTGCGGCCGCCCCGGTCGGACGGTCCACCGGTCGATCCGCGGAAATGGTTCGTCACCCGATGTCGAAACCTGTCGACCCGCTCCGTCCCAGGGGTGAGGATGGGACAGGACCCGTCCCGGAACCAAGGAGGACCACCATGGCCAAGTACCTGTTGCTCAAGCACTACCGCGGCGGACCGGAGCCGGTGTGGGACAGCGGGCAGATGGAGCAGTGGGCCCCCGAGGACGTCGATGCGCACCTGGGGTTCATGTCCGACCTGGCGACCTCGCTCACCGAGAGCGGTGAGTTCGTGGACGCCCAGGCGTTGTCCCCGGAAGGCACCTTCGTCCGGTACGACGGCGAGGGCAGGGCGCCGGTCACCGACGGACCATTCGCGGAGACCAAGGACGTCGTCGCTGGGTGGATGATCATCGACGTGGAGTCCCGGGAGCGGGCCCACCAGATCGCCGCCGAGCTGTCGTCCGCCCCGGCCCGCGGGGGGCGTTCGCTGCAGGAGTGGATCGAGGTCCGGCCGTTCCTCACCCAGGCGCCGAGCACCGAGTGATGGAGCAGCTGCGAACCCTCGGCCCCGCGGTGCTGGCCGTCCTGGTCCGCCGCGGGGCCGAGTTCGCGGCCGCCGAGGATGCGGTGCAGGAGGCCCTGCTGGAGGCCGTACAGCGGTGGGACGACGATCCGCCACGTGACCAGCAGGGCTGGCTGACCACGGTTGCTTGGCGGAAGTACCTCGACGAGTACCGCTCCGCCGACGCCCGGCGGCATCGGGAGGAGCGCCTGGCACGGCAACCGGTGCCCGGCCCGACCGAACAGGGCGACGACACCCTGCTGCTGCTCAGCCACTGCTGCCATCCGGCGCTCACCCCGGGCTCGGCGATCGCGCTGACCCTGCGTGCGGTGGCCGGCCTGGGCACCGGGCAGATCGCCCGGGCGTTCCTGGTGCCGGAGGCGACGATGGCCCAGCGGATCTCCCGGGCCAAGCGCACCATCGCCACCGCGCGGGCCGACGGGACCGGCTTCGACCGACCCGGCGACGTCCGGGCGGTGTGCCGTGTGCTGTACCTGATGTTCAACGAGGGGTTCACCGGTGAGGTCGACACCGCCGTCGAGGCGATCCGACTGGCACGCCAGCTCGCCGCTGCCACCGACGACCCCGAGACCGCCGGGCTGCTCGCACTGATGTTGTTGCACCACGCCCGTCGTCCGGCCCGGTTCACCCCGGGCGGGAGGCTGGTGCCGCTGGCCGAGCAGGACCGCACCCGGTGGGACACCGACCTGATCGCCGAAGGGGTCACCATCCTGCAGCGGGCGCTGGCCCGTGACCGGCTGGGGGAGTACCAGGCGCAGGCCGCGATCGCCGCCCTTCACGACGACGCTCCGGTTGCCGCTGAGACCGACTGGCCGCAGATCGTGGAGTGGTACGACGAACTGCTCCAGCTCGGCGACAATCCGGTGGCCGCACTGAACCGGGCCGTTGCGGTCGGTGAGGCCGACGGCGGCCTGGCCGGGCTCGCGGCCCTGCGGGACCTGGACCCGGAGCTGCCGAGGTACGCCGCCGCGGAGGCGTATCTCCGCGAACGTGCCGGTGAACCGGCCGAGGCGGCACGCCTGTACGGCATCGCCGCCGCCCGCGCCGACAACGAGCCCGAGCGTGCCCACCTCACCCGGGCCGCAGCCCGGCTGCACACTGCTCGGGAGGCCTGACCGGCCGGTGTCCGCGAACCGACCGGTGGACCGGCCGCGGAGGCCCGTCCGGGCGCCCAACGCCGGTCGACCGGTCACTTCGCGGAAAAATCGGCTGCCGCGACGTCGAGAATCCTCCGCCGGCCACGACCGGAGGGTGAGAGGTTCGAACCGCGGGCCCATGTCGAAGGGGAGCCATCGTGAAGTACGTGACCCTGATCCACTCCAACCCGCAGCCGTGGGGACACCCGACTGCCGATCACGTCGCCGAGCACCGGGCACTGCCGCCCGAGCAGCGCGACGAGCTCAACCGGGCGTTCGAGGAACTGTTCGCCGAACTGCAGGAGACCGGCGAACTCGTCGGCGGTGAGGCCCTCGGTGACCCCCGTACCGCCCGGCTGTTCTCCGGACCGGGGATACCGTCGAGCTGCGTCCGGTGATGGGGGGTGGTGGTGACGTCGACGCCTGACCCGACGCCCGACTCGCCGCCCGACCCGAGCATCGACGTCGGGTCGGTGTGGCGGCGGGAGGCCCCCGTCGTGCTCGCCGCCCTGACCCGCCGGTACGGCGACCTGGGGCCGTGCGAGGACGCGGCACAGGAAGCCTTCCTCGCCGCGTGGCGATGGTGGACGGTCCGCAGGCCGGGCTGGCGATGCTCCGCCCGCTCGACGCAGACCCCGGATCGGCCCGCGGCCACCGGCTGCCGGCGGTGCGGGCCCAACTCCTCGAATCGACCGGTGACCTGGCCGGGGCCGCCGCCGAGTACGCGGTGGCGGCGTCGCGCTGCCGCAGCATCCCCGAGCAACGCCACCTCAATGCGCGGCTGCTGGCGTGCCGGGCCGCGCTGGACGGGGACTTTCCGCAGACCGACCGGTGAACCGGCCGGGGTGGGGTGCGAGGCGCCGGTCCGCAGCAGCCACCGGTCGGTCCGCGGACACCGTGCCCGAGTGGTGCCGCGAGGCCGGCGACGGCAGACTGGGCAGCGGCGGCCACCGGACCACACCGACCTGACGGCGGCCTACGGGAGGGAATCACACGATGGATCGACCGGTACGTCCGCGGAGGCTGCGGACCAGCCCGACGATGCGGGCAATGGTGCGCGAGACCCATCTCACCCCGGCCCAACTGGTGCTGCCGGTCTTCGTCGCCGAGGGGATCGCCGAGCCGCGCCCGATCTCGTCGATGCCCGGCGTCGTCCAGCACACCCTCGACTCCGTCGCCGAGGTCGCCGCGGACGCCGCGGACGTCGGCCTGGGCGGACTGATGGTGTTCGGGGTGCCGCAGCACAAGGATGCCGTCGGGTCCGGGGCGCTCGACCCCGACGGCATCCTCACCACGGCGCTGCGCCGCATCCGCGCCGAGGCCGGTGACACCGCCCTGGTGATGTCGGACGTCTGCCTGGACGAGTTCACCGACCACGGCCACTGCGGGGTGCTCGACGAGCACGGCCGGGTCGACAACGACGCCACCGTGGAGCGCTACGCCGAGATGGCGGTGCTGCACGCCGAGGCCGGTGCCCACCTGGTCGGCCCCAGCGGGATGATGGACGGCCAGGTCGGCGCCATCCGCGCCGCCCTCGACCGGGCCGGACACCTCGACACCGGCATCCTCGCCTACGGGGCGAAGTACTCCTCGGCCTTCTACGGTCCGTTCCGGGAGGCGGTCGCATCCTCGTTGCAGGGCGACCGACGCACCTACCAGCAGGACCCGGGCAACCTCACCGAAGCACTGCGGGAGGTACGGCTCGACGTCGCCGAGGGTGCCGACCTGGTGATGGTGAAACCGGCACTGGCCTACCTGGACGTGATCCGCGCGGTCCGCGAGGTCGTCGACGTGCCGGTTGCGGCGTACAACATCTCCGGCGAGTACGCGATGGTGGAGGCCGCCGCAGAACGTGGCTGGATCGACCGGGAGGCAGCGATTGACGAGACGCTGACCTCGATCGCCCGGGCCGGCGCCGGGGTGGTGCTGACCTACTGGGCACTGGAATGGGCACGACGGTGGGCGACCTGACCGACCATGTGTCGGCCCCCGGCGCCGTCGCAGGGGCCCTGCCGTTCGTGGCCGGACGCCTCGGGGTGCGAGCGGTGCCGGCTCCGGCGTGTGGGGTGACCCGCTGCGAACCCGGATGGTCCTGGCAGCCGCGACTCGAGGACCACGACCTGTGGTTCGTGGTGCACGGGCGCGGGGAGGCGCAGTACCTGGACGAGGTCCACGACCTGCACCCGGGATCCCTGCTGTGGTTGCGCCCCGGCAGTACGGGACGGTTCACCCAGGACCCGCACCACCGGCTGACCGTCGTTTCCTGCCACTTCGACCTGGTCGCCTCCGACGGCGCCGTGGTCCGTGACCTCACCGACCTGCCGGGCCCGTACGTGGAGATCACCGACATCGCTGCGCTCAGCGCCGTCCTGCACCGACTGGTCCGGGTGATGCACCAGCTGGCCGTGCGGTCTCCTCGGTCCGGGCCCGGCGACCTCGGGCCCGGCCGGGACCGGTGGGCCCGCGTCGAGGCGGAAGGCCTGCTGCTGCAGGCCCTGGCGATGATCGGTCACCAGGCCGCCGGGCGGGCCGCGGGCCTGGACCCACGACTCGCCGAGGCCGTCGAGTTGATCATGATCGACCCGGCCGGCCGACCGACGCTGTCGGGACTCGCCGCAGGCCTGGGGGTGTCATCGCGGCAACTGTCGCGACTGTTCCGTACCGAACTGGGCACCACCTTCCGCGACTTCGTCGTGGAGGTACGGCTGCAGCGGGCCCACACCCTGCTGCAGGAGACGCCGATGACGGTCACCGAGATCGCCGAGGCGCTGGGCTATCCCGACCACGTACTGCTCAGCCGGCAGTTCCGGGCGCGCTTCGGCCAGCCGCCGAGCGCGGCGCGTCGTTCGGTGCACACCCCGTCCGATGACGCCATGGCCGCACCCCCGCCACGCCAGTAACGTCACTCGACATGACCACGATGACCAGGGACGGCCACGGCGGCCGGTATCCGGCGGACCTGTACTCGGACGACCGACCGGCCGAGACGGTCGCCGACCTGGCCGCGATCGACGACGCCGCGGTGGCCCGCTTCCACCGGGACGGCTTCCTGGCGGTGGAGCGTGGCCTGGCCGGCACCGGTGTCGAGGCGGCCCTGGCCGGGTTGGCACGGGTGGTCGGCGACCCCGGCGCGGTGAGTGTCCAGTTCGAGTCGTGGGCCGATCCCGATGCCGACGACCTCGACGAGCGGCTGGACGGTGTCCGGCGCCTGATGCGTTTCGTCGGCGTCGACCGCCGCATCGACGCGGTCGCCGAGGACCCCGGTGTGCTCGCCGCAGTCCGTCGTGTGCTGGGCACCGACGAGGTACGGATGATCCAGGACATGGCGCTGTTGAAGCCACCGGGCGGTGGCCGGGAGAAGCCGTGGCACCAGGACAAGGCGTTCTTCAACCTCGACCTGACGGTCCCGGTGGTCGGGGTCTGGATCGCGCTGGACGAAGCCACCCCGGACAACGGCTGCATGCATGTCGCCCGCGGCTCGCACCGGGACGGCCCGATGCCGCACTTCGACCGTCGGGACTGGCAGTTGTGCGACACCGACGTACGGCGAGCCGACGACGTGGTGGTGCCGCTGCCACCCGGTGGACTGGTGATCTTCGACGGCTACCTGCACCACGGCACGCCGGCCAACCGCACCACGACCCGCCGGCGGGCGCTGCAGTTCCACTACGCCCCCGCCGACATCGCCGACATCACCACCGAGGAACGCCTCGAGGTGTTCGGCCTGGAGGGCCGCGGCGCCGAGTGCTGAGCCGCCCGCGGGGGATTGTCGGCCCCGGCCCGCCGTGCCAGAATCGGGGCCGTCGACGACGGTCGACCCCGGAGCAGCACGGCGGAAGGCCCCCCATGACGGTGTTGAACGATCTCTCGGTGGCTGACCGCTACCGCGCGGTGGCCGCCGACTTCACCCGGCTGCTCGCCGGCGTGGCGGACTGGGAGGCACCCACTCCGGTGCAGGAGTGGGACGTCCGTGAGATCGTGCGGCACCTGGTCGACTGGCTACCGGGACTGCTCGCCGCGGGCTCGCCGATCCAGTTGGCCGCCGTCCCGGGCGTCGACGACGACCCGGTGGCGGCCTGGCGGCAGCTGGACGAGCAGGTGCAGGCGGTGCTCGACGACCCGGGGACCGCCGGAACGAGCTATCGCTCGCAGATGTTCGGCGAGATGACCGTGGCAACGTTGATCGACCAGTTCTGGACCCCGGACGTGTTCATGCACAGCTGGGACCTCGCGCGGGCGACCGGGCAACAGGCCAACCTGGAGCCGAGGTACGCCGCCGGGCTGCACCGGGGGATGGCCCGGATGGGCCCGGCGCTGCGCGAGTCCGGACAGTTCGGCGAGCAGCAGCCCGTACCGGACGACGCCGACGAGGTCGACGAGCTGGTCGCCTTCATCGGGCGCGACCCGCGCTGGCGGCCCTCGGCCGATCCGCAGCACGACCGCTGACACCCCGGCACTCCGTGCCGCCGCCGCGGTGCCGACGTCCCCGGGGCATGTCCGCGGAGTGACCGGTGGACCGGTCCGAGGCACCGGGACGGGCCCATCCCACCGATCGACCGGTCGGTCTGCGAACTACTGTGGGTCCCTGTGATCAGCAACCTCCAGCCGACCCCGGTGCCGGCCTCCGAAGCCCTGTTCGAACGTGCCAGGTCCGTCATCCCCGGCGGGGTCAACTCGCCGGTGCGCGCGTACGCCTCGGTCGGCGGCAACCCCCGCTTCATCGCCCGGGCGAACGGCCCGTACCTGATCGATGCGGACGGCAACGAGCTGGTCGACCTGGTGGGATCCTGGGGGCCGATGCTGCTCGGCCATGCCCATCCCGAGGTGGTCGATGCCGTCACCCGGGCGGCCGCCGGCGGCACCTCGTACGGTGCCCCCACCGAGGCCGAGGTGGAGCTGGCTGCCGCGATCGTGGACCGCACCCCGGTGGAACGGGTCCGGCTGGTCAACTCCGGCACCGAGGCCACCATGACCGTGCTGCGGCTGGCCCGCGGCGTCACCGGCCGCGACATGGTGGTGAAGTTCGCCGGTTGCTACCACGGCCACGTCGACGCGCTGCTGGTGCAGGCCGGCTCCGGGGTCGCCACCCTCGGCATCCCGGGGACCCCCGGCGTCACCGAGGGCACCACGACCGACACGCTCGTGCTGCCGTACGGCGACACCGACGCGGTGGCGGAGGCGTTCGCCGAGCACGGGGAACGCATCGCCTGCGTGATCACCGAAGCCGCGCCGGGCAACATGGGCGTCATCGACCCGGGCGACTTCAACGGCTTCCTGCGCGACACCTGCCATGCCCACGGTGCGCTGTTCGTCTCCGACGAGGTGATGACCGGGTTCCGGGTGAGCCCGTCCGGGCAGTACGGCCGTGACCGGGTGGAGCCGGACCTGATGACCTTCGGCAAGGTGATGGGGGGCGGATTCCCGGCCGCCGCGTTCGGCGGTCGGGCCGAGCTGATGGACCACCTCGCCCCGGTCGGCGCGGTCTACCAGGCCGGCACGCTGTCGGGCAACCCGGTCGCCACCGCAGCCGGGCTCACCACGCTGCGGTTGGCCACCGCCGAGGTCTACGCCCACATCGACGCCGCTGCCGGCCGGGTCCGGCAGGAGGTGACCGCCGCGTTGGACGCGGCCGGGGTGCCCCACACCATCGGCGCCGCCGGCAACCTGTTCAGCGTCTTCCTCACCGACGGTCCGGTGCACAACTACGACGACGCGCAGCGCACCGACACCGCCGCCTACGCAGCCTTCTTCCACAGCATGCTCGACGCCGGGGTGCACCTGCCGCCCAGCGCGTTCGAGGCATGGTTCCTGTCGGCGGCCCACGACGGGCAGGCGCTGGACCGGGTGCTGTCCGCCCTGCCCGCTGCCGCGACCGCGGCGGCACGGGCCACGAGCGGCCGGTGATCCCGGCCGGAACTCTGCGGCCTCCGTACGAGTTGGGTAGTGTGTGGGCCGCCGGGCACAATGGCCCCGAAGTCGCACGGCCCGACCGGCCGCGCGGCCCCGTCATCCTGCCCGACGCCGAGACCGGCCCCACCCGAGGAGTTTCCTGCATGACCGAGCACATGGGAGGTACGGGACAGCCCGCGCCCGGCGAGGACGCGACGGCTGCCTCCGAGCAGGACCACCGCCTGCGACCCACGGTCGTGCACCTGATGCGCCACGGTGAGGTCCACAACCCCGGCGGGGTGCTGTACGGCCGACTGCCCGAGTTCCACCTGTCCGACATCGGCATCAAGATGGCCGAGCGCGGCGCCGAATGGTTCGCTGACCGTGACCTGGTCCACCTGCGGTGCTCCCCACTGGAACGGGCGCAGCAGACGATGGCGCCGATCGCGGAGCGCTTCCCCGACCTCACGGTGGTCACCGACGGCCGGGTGATCGAGGCCGCCAAC
>Ga0079226_10004347_pt1 | contig 10829 bp, 13 predicted proteins | sample Poulit2014_FD_76345 | JGI IMG/M metagenome (GOLD analysis project Ga0079226, IMG submission 76345) | Agricultural soil microbial communities from Georgia to study Nitrogen management - Poultry litter 2014 | ecosystem: Environmental > Terrestrial > Soil > Agricultural land | place: USA: Georgia...
GACAATATCATAATTCAACATTTGTTCAGTTGCTTCCTGTGTTGGTTCTTCACCGGATTTCTTACGGTCCTTCATTACAAGTTTTTCTACACTCCACCCATCTAGTTGAAGGGCGTCTGCAAATCTGCTACCTAAAGGCATAGTACTGTCATCGGTTAAGACTAAAACAGCACTCGATTTATTCAGCGAAAAATTATTTCTCATTAATCTTGATACAGTAATTTGAAAGCTAGTCATTTTACTTTTCTCCTTTGCGATAAGTATACGGCTGTCAATACAAAAGCTAACGCCAACAATATTCCTATCCCGACCGGCTCATCCAATAAAAATACACCTAAAAAAAGTGTAATAAATGGCATCAAGTAAGTAATCATCAATGCAAAAACAGGGCCGCCATTTTTAATTAGATAGTAGAATATTACGTTACCGAACCCTGAATTGAACATACCTAACATAATGAACAAAAAAAATGCTTTTCGTATTGAACAACGTTTGATAACTCGCTGGCTCGACTCCTATCATGAAAATGCCAGAAAAACTACTCCCCATTACCATAGTCATAAAAGAAAGCGTAAATACAGAACAATCATGTAAAAATTTCGCAGTCAACACAGCAGAAAAAGCATATATATTAACGGCAAATAGTAATAAGACTGCGCTGCTGAACTGAAAATCATTGGATATTGAAGACCCCATGATAAAAGCAAGTGCAATTCCTATAAATCCCACAAGGACACTGATAATTTCTTGGTTGCTTACAGTAACTTTCAATACCGCACAACTTAGCAGTAGTCCAAATATAGGACCTGTAGCATTCAAGACAGAACCCAAAGTTGTATCGAGATTTTCCAAACTAAAACTCATCAAAATCCAAGGTATTCCCGCATTCATCAATGTAATGGCTAACAAGGCAAGAACATTTTTTAAATCATTCTTCTTTCTCTTCCATAAAAAGAACGGCAATAATGCAATTGCTCCAAATACGCAACGATAGAAAACAATTGAAACAGGGTGAAAATCAGGTAATAGCACTTTTGTGAAATAGAAAGTTGAGCCCCATAATAAGCTTAGACTAAATAGAGCAATAACCGGCATAAGTTACCTCCTAATAAAAAGAGTTCCGGCTACCCGAACCCCTTTTTCACAAAACATATTCTGCAACGATTCGTGCTGTCAAAGTTCGTGGCAGCAGGACCGGTAACCCACTTCCTTCTACCGCATCTTTTTTATGAAGTTCATTATATCCCATGCAATCTAAAACAATAAGCGAAGCTCCTTGTTCTTTTAACCGGCGAGCCGCACCTTCTACATCACTTTCTTCATAAGGGGAAGCTACTTCCGCCTTAATTTGCAATTCATCATTACCCCACTTTTCCGCTAAGGTATGTCTCTGTTCTTCCAAAGGAATAATTAGCCCTAAAACACCTGAATCTAGTACTGCATTAACTGTATTATTCAGCACTTTATCTGGATAAATAATTGGATTTCGAGATTGGATAGAAGGGAAATCACCTGTACAGAGCATGATGACTGCAGAAGACTTCTCTTCCAGTCTTTCCAACTCTTCCTGCAACAGAGGCAAAAGCTTAGACTTCCCAATTTTTACGGAAGAGCCATTTCGCAATTTCGAAATATAAGTTATATCCGACTTTTCAGGAGAAATGGAAGACATATTTTCGTCTTTCACGCTATCCAAACCGCCAGCTTCAATGATAGTGATTTCTTTTCCCAAAATCTTTTGAATAGATGGAGTAACGTCTGTACGTGGCGACTGTCCGATTGTTAAAATCCCTACAGTTGGCCGAGTCATGAAATTTCATTCCCGTATGTCTGAAGATGTTGCAGAGAACCATATAAATTTGTAAGATGTTTAAATTCTTTCTTATCATAAAAATCTATTTGGCCTTGTGTGAATTCTTTTGCTACCTCGATACTAAAACGGACTGCTTGAGCAATATCAATTTCATGGCTCGCACCTGTTCCAGATCCAGACACTGCTGACTTCGCTGTAATGGCGAGTCCGACTACCGGAGATTGAGTAGCGACTGATGGTTGAAGGATGCTATTGATATGATATACATCGTTTCCGTATGGCGTAATATCTTGTGTTGTAACAGTGAAAGTCACAGGTGGTTCACCGGTGGTCATTTCCATGATACGTAGCAAATCATTATTGAATTTTAAAATATAGCCTGATTTCACTGTAGGAGAAAGCGCAATTCCTCTATGATTGATAATTTTGTTTCCTTTTGTAGTATCAATAGATAGGACGGCTTCCATTTCAGGTATAACCTCGTACTGATTCATCGTTAAAATATCAACAGGTGATCCCATGAAATCTACGGGTTCATGAGGCTGTGTAGGTGCATGAGGACAGATATGTGTTGTAACGTATACATCCCCTGGGAGACGATCCCCTTTTTCAGACATTTTTGCCAGTTTAAAAGCAGTCGTTACCGCCGCCACAGCACCATCACCATCCGAAACGAACCCAATTCTTGAAGGACGCGCACCTAAACCACCCAGTCTTCCCACAACTCCAAAGGAAGGGGCATTCCCTCCGCTCAATTTCCCTTCAGTTCCTTTAATAATAATTTTCACGAAGTCAGTCGATCCTTTATCGCCTTTCACCGTTTCATAACTCGCTTCACAATGATTAAATTCTGCAAACAAATTTTTTACAGATTCACCACTTGCATTTGCGTCATCCAAGAGCTCCAATATTTCCATCGAGTATTTTAACGACATTAAATCTCACTCCTTAAACTATTTTCTTTTGAATAATCGGCTCAATCGCTTTTAATAACTTTTCATTCGACATAGTAGAACTAAGTTTCAAGTTTTCTTTTGGAACGGAAATAACTGCAACATTTACTCCTTTCTCAATTTCAGCGCTGACAATCGGCAGTCCTGATTCTGCATCAAAAGTCATAATGAGATCCGGGAACGTCCCTTTTCTTTCTCCATTCATTTCAGCTGTCATGTATTCATTCCAAAATGTTAATTCCAAATCGTCAATTTTAACGACCCCGATATCAAATCCTCCTGTAGCATCCATCTTAAAATGGCTAACCTTTCCTGCATGGATAATCCTCCCATTTAGGAAAGACGCCACCGCTTCAATCCTTTCCGGACCTTCAGAAACAGAAAAGAATACCTTCCCTAGCTCAATAGCTTGGGTAATGCCACCAATAGCCGCATTTTCTTTAACATATCCAATATCGACCGGATTCCGGCAAACCCCAACCATACCTCCTGCCTGTACAGATGCTGTTCTGACCACATCAGATGAAAGATCTAAGGAAGCTACGATCGTTCCTTCTATCTTTTTTTCTCCAGTCCCTCCTGAGAAAGTTTGAATGGACAAATAATCATTTACTTCTGAAAGGTTTAAAGAACCCATTGGTCCGGTAGGATGAGCTCTGCCGTTACAAGGAGCATCCAAAAAAGGAAGCCCCGTGGCAGCGGATTGTAGCCACCCATTAATAGTAGTAGCGGCCCCATTTTCATTTGTCATTAATGCTTTAATCGGCTGTTCATACTCACGTTTCATTCTGTTGACAGTACCTATTAATTGCTGAGAATCGATATATTGTTCTTTGGCTGAAGGGGCTCCTACTAATGACACGCAAGCTACATGGTCTTCATTATTCAATTCGTCTACAGAAATAAGAGTTGGGCTTCCCACTGAAAAAGCTTGTTTCGCATTTTCGAGCCCTTCTTTTATCCAGCCTCCCCCACCGCCGCCTAATATGCATCCTCCATAAACAGCATTTTTCGCGGCTTCTTTTGTTAATAGTTTTTTTGACATTTATTAACCTCCATTATCTAGCTCTCCAGATTGAAGTGAAAGAGCTGTAAATTACATCTCCAGCGATAAAACCAGCCGTTGTTGTATACATTGTATTTGCGGCTTCAGGCCCTCTGATTTTAAGAATAGTGATTCTGATTTTCTAAAGATCTATATTCATAAAACATTTGCATTGGAATACGAGCGACCATCATGGCAATCAATGCACCAATAATTGAAGTATTAGGTGTAATACCCAATGAAGTGATCAATTGTATTCCGATTATCGCTCCGAAAGCAGCTATAAGAATTGAAAATAGAATGAATGGCAAATCGAATGTCTTCTTTATATAGATGCTCCCTTACTAATTAATTGATAGGCAATTGCTTGAGCTTCAACCAAGTCAACTACTGGAACACTCACATGTTGAAGCAGGTAATCTTTAAGACGGATGGTTGAAAATCCAGTACAGGCAAACAAAATAACATCAGCACCGGATTGAATAGCTTCATTCACTACACGCAACAATTCTTCTTTGGATCCTTCGGAAAACAAATCAGTCGTTTTTCTAAGAACTGGCGAATAGGTATGCGAGAAGTAACGCTCTGCTAATTCGTTTTGTAACCGGATAGGTGATTCTTCCGTGATTCCAATAACGCCAACTTTGCTCCCAATCATAGCCGCCGCATGGGACCCGCTTAGCCCTGCTCCAAGTACCGGAATATCCATTACCTCTCTTACTTCGTCTAACCCCGGATCTGCCGCGCAACTGATGGTAATCGCATCAAGTTCATATTGTTCCTGCATTTGTTTAGCAAGTTCCACAATCTTAGGAATCGCTTTTTTTTCAGACTCATCATCATAAATCCCATTCGGTTGATTAGGAATACAATGTGTTACCGTCTTCACCCCAAAAAACTCTTCCATTTTCTTTCCATGCTCTTGTAGAATTTCACTTCCTTCTGTAGTTAAGACCCGAATAATCCCTAACATATCTTCACTCCCTTTTTAAGAATTATAAACATTCAGTCTATTTTTTGATATGTACAGAATGAGAAAGAATTTTTTTTGAGCACTGCTCACTTTGTTAAAACAAAAAAGACGGAATTTTCCGTCTCTCATTTCGTTTCTTTTAATTTGATACAAAAATGTAGAATGAATCTATGCTCCGCGTTATCTAGGTTCATCGTTAGTAGTTCCTGTATTTTCTGGATTCGATAAGTCATGGTTCTTCTATGAATGAAAAGCAACTGAGAAGCTTTTGACACATTGCCATTCGTGTCCAAATAAACTCTCAGAGATTCGAATAATTCTTTATTGGTATATGGCAAATCCTTCAATACTTCATCGACATATTCCAGTACAGATGTGCGTGCAGTTAAATCGGCTAATATTTCATATACTCCCAGTTTGTCTCGAGTATAGACAAATTCTTCATGTTGAAGTTTTAAACCTAAATCCATTGTCTTCGTTACTGAGTGTACATTTTCATCTATAGTTCCCATCTGTCTGAAAGGTCGGCTAACCGAAACTTTAAAGTTATCATTAGGAAAGCGCTGGTTATGAATTTCAATCAGTGTCTTCCAGCTTTCTAAAAATGCATGGTAATCATCTTTTGGTTGCAAGAACAAAGCATAATAATTATGGTTCTTTTCAAAAATAATTGTGCGTTCGCTTTTAAATTGATTTATAAAAAAAGATAATTTGGCTCGATATAGACATGAAAAATCCAATATGGACAAAGAAGAATTGAGGTTTGAATTACCTAAATTGCTTTTAACCTGAATGACTATCGCTTCTTTTTCAAATTTATTATTTTTAGTTTCATCGCCGAGAGAGGTGAGAAAGTCAATATCCTCTATTCTTGATTTTTGATGTTGCAATTGTTCGTTAAGAATAACTTCACGCAGTTTTCTCCCTACTTCTTTTATATTTTCTGGTGAAACCGATTGAAATTTCTCTATATCTTTGTATAAGAGATGAACAACGGCAAAAACAGTTTTCTCGAATATAAAGGGAATAATGAGGCGATTCATATGTCCTGCCATTGTTAAATAGAGAAAATTATTAGTTTGAAATTCTTCTTTCCACTTTTCTATAGTTGTTTCATATGATCGATTATCAGGTGTAGAGAAAAGCAAGTTCGATTCCCGCCATTTATCCGGATAAAACTTCCTTGAGGAATATAAAAGCCTCCCTTCAATGTCTTCAATATATAATGGGGAATCCGTTAATTCAGAAAGATATTCGATTGCATCTGATATCGAAACAAAATCACTCATTTTAAATCCTTCGAATGGATTATCAGTTTTAACTATTTCTAAAAATCTTTCTTCGTAAAGTCTCTCGTAAAGAGGCATGAGTACATTTATATAACTAATATCTTTCGGAATCTCGATTATTGGGAAAGAATGTTCGTTCGCCAATGTCATCATTTCTTCAGGCAATTTTTTAATAAATCGACCTGTCTTAACAACAAGACCTGCTGCTTCTTTCTCTATCAATGTTTTCAGTAAATTTATTTGCTTCTCAGGTTCTTCACGAATTGAATAAAAGGAAGTCATTATTAGAATTCCTGTCGATATCCATGATCCCACTTCTGGTACTTCCATCACTTCAATTGAGTGTATTTTACGAAAAATCCCTTCTCCCCCAGCAGTAACAATACCCTTTGAAAGATCTCCTATTGTTAATGCATCTTCTATCCTCACTGAAATTCCCCCTTAGAATTGAAACCCGTGCGTGAAGTTTAAATATATGAGGAGTTATATATTCTCACTCATAGTTTACCTTTCGAATTATGTCCTTTTTTTGGCTTAGCTTTCTATATAAAGTTGCAGCTGAGATTCCCGTAGCTTCTTGAATATCTTTCACACTCATTCTTTGAGAATGATAAAGGTCCATAGCTTGGTTCAACTTTTGCTGATTCACTTTTGGACGTCCTCCCTTTCTTCCTCTAGCACGTGCAGCCTTCAACCCTGCCATTGTCCGTTCTCTTATAATGTCTCGTTCAAACTCTGCTAAAACCGATAACATCCCAAACATCGCTTTACCTGTAGCCGTCCCTGTATCAATATTATCTTGGATACTTACTAACTCTACTCCTTTTTCTGGAAGCAGTTCCGCAATCTCAATTAAACGCTTTGTTGATTTGGCCAATCGATCCAGTTTATATACAACAAACTTATCACCAGCTCGCGACATCTTAATTGCTTGCAACAATTCCGGACGATCATCTTTTGCTCCAGATAGTTTCTCCTGGAAAATCTTTTCGCAACCAAATTCTTTTAGAGCATCTAACTGTAAATTCAAAGATTGATCGATTGTACTGGCTCGAGCATATCCTATAATCATAAAATCCCTCTTTTCACTTTCATTGTCTGATTAATTATATCAAAAATATCCATTTAAGATATATAGATTTTGATATGAGTTTTGATCTTTATAGACAAATTAAGATATTTAAAAATTTGGGAGCGAAAATATATTCACTAAAAAATCATCAGAAAAACTTTGCTGAGAGAGTAGTTTTTAGAAAAGCTATGGATTTTATATAAAATAGGCTCATTGTCAAAAAAAATAATTTATAAAAATAAGCCCGGTCTCCACTCTTATTCCTCCCGCGACTTGTAGACCCAACTTTTGAGATGTCAATTTCTATAAACACTTACGCCCCTTGATAAGCTCTGACAGCAAAAGGCAATGGCTCAGCGATAAGGCGATAATGATTTATTAAAAATGAATGGGATACGGTACCTGATAGTCCGAGACCTCATGCAACTATCACATCGACTTCTTCTGAAAAGAAAAGATGAACTTTCAGCTAATGTAAGTACATATATATGAAGCACACACTCCGCCAAATAGAATTAATAGAGTCATTTAACTACCACCTTAAATAACTGTATCAAAAGTGTCCGGTTTTCTAATATCTGCAGACAGTTTTATAATTTCTGTATATTTTCAAATTCTTTACAATCAAAATAGTTATTATAATTGTAAATATTCTATATAATGATAGTTATGAGGTGATATTAATGAGCTTTTATAAAAATAACGTGAAAGAAATACTTACTCTGCAGTTAATTTCACAAATACTGGGAAAAATTAAATTGAACTATGCACCCCAAGAACCACAGTGGTCACATGTTATTTTAGACATCACAACAAGAGGGTTTTCCACAGGTACTTTAAAATGCGACGGTCTTTACTTTGAAATTGAAGCCAATTTAGCTAATAACGTCATTACTATAAGAACAACTGATAATGAAAACAACGTTCAAATGATTGATGGTAAGTCAGTCAGAGATTATTATTATGAAATCATAACGGTGACACAGGATCTCGGGCTCGATATTGTAATCCATACCAAACCGCAGGAGATGGAAACAAAAACTCCCTTTGATGAGGATACAGAGCATCACCACTACAACCGACAGGTTGCAGCAGACATTTTAAAATGGTTCCAGTTTGCGAATGATGTAGAGCAGAAATTCATCGCACCAATGAGAAAGAGGAAAGTCTATCCCGGTCTTTTCTGGGGGACGTTCGATGTGTCATGTATATTGATATATAAAGAACACGAACCGTTTCCTGACGATTCAAAAGTGATAGAAAGAGCAGCGTTTGATGAGCACATGGTGGAATTTGGATTCTGGCTCGGGGATAACAATAATTTTGATCACCCGACTTTCTTTGTTCTGCCCTATCCATTCGCCAGTGAACAAAAACTTGAAGTCACAGATGATTTCCCTGAAGGAAGTTATTTCAGTGAACAGATGGCAGAATATCTGATTGAAATTGAGTCCGATTTGTCAGAAGTCAAACCGGAAACAATCATCCAATTTTTCGAATCTTCTTTTATTAAATCAGCAGAGTATCTGAACTGGCAGGAAGTGGCTTACTGTTATAAGGAATTAAAAATGGATAAGAATTATAGAAATAATAATCATTGATGAAGTTCTATCTGAAAAATAAAAATGACATTCCATTTTAAACGGAGTGTCATTATATTTTGTACAAATTTTGACATGTTAAAATACTACTCCCAATAAACACAACATACAATTAATCTAGTTTGGTATGAATTCTAACACCTAATTTCTTTTCAATTTTCTTTTTCCTATTTTTTATTTGTTTCATCATCATATTATCCGTAAGAGGAGAAAGTTCATCAAATTTTTCCTGTGCATTTTTTGCATATGTGATAAAGTTCCCATGGGGAGCAGAAGACGAACCTAAATCAGTATAATTTCGATAAATACTTTTTCGGTAAGGCAATTTATCTAATTCTTTTTTATTTTGTATTTTTTTTGCATGTTTTATTAAACTATAGGCATTTCTATAAAATTTATAAGAACTTTTAGATCTCATACGTACAGTAGTTCCATCAAAAATGAAGCCAAGATAATCTAGATATGAGGACTTATTTTCAATATCATAAATTTTAGATAGAGTACTAATAAGTATGCTCGTTTTATCTTCCTGCAAATCGATGCCATTTTTTTGTGCTAAGCTGCGAATATAATCAACAATTTCTAAAAATCTATTTAATTCAAATGTAGCATCTGACTGTTTTTTAGGAATGACAAGAATAAAATCATCTGAGTATCTCCTATAAAGACCTGAATATTTGTCTGCAATTTTTTTAACTCTTTATCAAAGTCAAGCGCTGCAATATTTGCAAGAACACCACTCATGGCTGTACCTTGAGGAATTCCTCTTCGATGGGGGTTAGAGTGAGCTCTATAATTTTTTTGAAATTTCCTAAACTCATTAATATCCTTAAAATAAGCTGATGCTTTTTTCCTCTTTAAATCTTTATCAGATCCTAGTCGCTCATTAATAGCTTCTTTTTCATAATAGCCATATTTCGTTAATGATCGGAAGATATTATACCAATCCTTATCCATCCAATCTGTCGATAAACAAGTTAATAATTTATTTTTCAACATCTTGTGATTAATATTATTAAAGAAATTTGCGAAATCACCTACAACTATATATGAATTCTTATAATTAACAATTGAATTGATAACTTCTGCAGAAAAAGTGATATTAAATTCTCCAGGCTTATTATCTCTATATGCTAGTGAACATAAGTTTAAACCTGTTTTACACATCAAGTTATTATATTTATGATTCAGCTTCATCGAATAATATTTATAAATAAAACCGTCAAAATGGGCTGCATACATGATTTCCCTAGTTTTTTCTTTTACAGGCCTGTTGTTCAACTTCTCATTAGCTTCGCCTGTATACTTCATGCTCGTACTTACATAGTAAAGAAACGGCAAAAAACTATGTGTCGCAATCTTATCCGGATTGGTAACATAGTCTTTTGCATTATGAAAAGATATACGTCTATCAAAGTGTAGGTAACTTTTTGTTTTAAAGTGCCTCTTTATTATTTCTTCAGTCAATTTAACCATTTCATTTACCTCTTTTTTTTGAGCTGGAAGGACTGCAAGTACGCCTCCTGCAAAACAGTCCTTCCTGCACAACAGCCATAGGCACTACACTATTGACCATTTGAAATCATGTAGCCCAGCGTATTTAGTAACTAATCTGTTACAATGTAAATACTTGTAAGAGCAGGGATTTGGAGCGTGAATATATGAAGTGTACTATTCTAAAGTTGCTTGTTCCAATCAGTCGGGAATTTCTATGGTTAGGAATATTACTAAACATTGAAATTACCTTACCCGAACATACCCTATATTGGATATACGAGCTTCTGCTTGACAGTATCAAACATTATATTCTACTAATCTAAAATTAATAGGCAACTATATTATAGCATAGAATTCTGATAATTCCATATATGGAACTGATTCTTGAAATTGTTCATTTAATCTGGCATGCTCCTTATTTTAAAATCTCAATTAATTTTATGGTCATATCCCGTTTGGTCTTTTAAAATTCCTTAGATTTGTCTTCTTGATAAATTTACTCTGGAAATGCATTTCCCAGTACACTGTTTACATCATTCACAACGACAAATGCATTTTCATCATATTTCTTAATGAGCCGCTTCAA
>Ga0079226_10004348_pt1 | contig 10829 bp, 6 predicted proteins | sample Poulit2014_FD_76345 | JGI IMG/M metagenome (GOLD analysis project Ga0079226, IMG submission 76345) | Agricultural soil microbial communities from Georgia to study Nitrogen management - Poultry litter 2014 | ecosystem: Environmental > Terrestrial > Soil > Agricultural land | place: USA: Georgia...
GGAAATATAGCGAACCTCTTCCTTTTGAAGTTTATTCTTCATATGTTTGATCGTTTCTTTTGTGTAATGATTATGCCCTTCCAAGTTTCGAATTCTTTCTTTCACATCTTCAATTCCTGGAATATCATTTTTATGTATGCTTCCAATTTTAATTTTTACAATAACAGGATCCTCACTCCCTGGCAGATGGCCATCAAGGGAGTTTTGAATGTTTTCTCTTGTTAATCCATTGACGCCCATTTCGAAAAAACTTTCTAGCGTTTTGTTGAAATTGGATTCTTCTATATTTGGAATCGGAGAAAACTTCCATTTACTCTTTGTTAGTACTTGTAAATTCAAATGAGGCACTCTCCTTAATATGTTAAAATTCACTCGCTAAAGATCCTTGTAAATTATTAAACTAATTCTTTTACTTTCGACTCCTGCATCTCTTTCAATTGATTAAAAAATCGCTCAACCCGTCCCTTACCAACACCTTTATATTTACCAATAATCAAGAGCTCTTTAGGTAAGTCACGAACCTTTTCAATGCCATCTTCGTTGAGTTGATCAACTAAGCCTGGTGCTCCTGTAAAGTTCTCTTTATTAATTTCTATGTTTCCTAAATCCTCTGTAACGATAATTTCACTTGATTGATAGAATAGAAATAGTTCACCAGGGCGACTTTGCATCAATTTTCTTCTTCTAATTTCTTCATCAATAAACGCTCTTAGTTCATTAAAAAATGTTTGTGAATGTGATTCACTATAGCGAGTGACTCTCTTATGAAAACCTTCCAATGAATTGGGTAGTTCACTCATCAATCTCGCTTCTTCTTCGCCACCTAAACGAACGAGGAAACGCTCTGATTCTTCAAATCTTTGAGGTAGTAGAAAGGCATCTCTTAAGAAATAAGGGATAGCAATTGATTCCTCACCATAAGTAATCGTCCTCACTGGAATTAAGCCAGGTGGTGTGTCCATTGATTTAGTGATTAGTTCATTTTCTTTATGTAAGTCACTGTCCAAGGGTTCCTCTTTAATTTTCACGTCTTGATCATTAGCGCTTATATTTATATCCTTGGGACGTTCTTTTACTAAAGATTGTTTTAATAAATCCTCAATCTTTTTAAATCGAAAAGCCATTTCCTCTAAATCATAGGAATGCTCTCTGCTCATAACGGGATCTACATAGTCTGGAACTTCTATATCATGGGATCCATAAACTTCGACAAACCATTTCACAATGATATAAAGATGCTCCCATGCTGTTAAGGATTCCGAAAATCTAAATTGGCGCGTATCATGGGCCGCCATATTTCCAAGTTTTCTAACCTCATGAAATGAATTTTTCACCTCTTCAGTTAGCAAGCCATTATCGTCTAAGTCCTGAATACGTTCTTTAATGGTAAGATACGGCTCATTTGGTAAATTTTCATGAATCATAACTTTTTCCAGTAATGCTTCAATAAATGTCCGACTATGTGTTAACATTGAGCGTGGACTATTATAAATAGCATTTTCTAGTTCTTTCAAAGTTCTTGCAAACTCTTGTGATATCTGGTCCAAAAAACGATAAAAGTAACTTTCCATTCTAGATGTCTCCTTCCGATAATATCTATTCATCAGTTGGGTGATTATAAAAGTGTATTTAAGTGACTTACCATAATATCTCTACCAATTGTAATTCTTTTACATCTAAATTACTATGTTATTTTTTTGTGAAATCAAGTCTTTCTTCCTATATTATAACAATTTTTCAATCGAACTGGTTTTCGCTATACATGATTTTGTATAGCCTTATTTTTTGTACAGTAGAAGGGCATTTATTTAGATTGTAATTTAATCAACTAGTTGGTAAGCATTATTTAATCCCATTTTTTCATAAAGCTTTTCATATGACTGTATTTGTTTTGCTTGTGCCTCTATTAATCGGTCTTCATATTCCTTATCTGATTGAATAAAGCTATTTGCAATCTTTTCTTGTTCATCATCAGACACATATGGAACAGGGATATCTTCTATATCTTTATTTGTTAAAATAGTTACCGTTGATCCTTTTTGACTATTGACTAAATAAAACATGCCAAGTGGACTTTCTAAAAATGCTTTTAAAAAATGCGGATTCATATTTCGATTAGGTCGAATACATATAAAGTGATTTGATAGCAATGTTGGTTGTTCTAGTTCAGGAATGACAGCGATCTTGATAGCAGTCCCTCGACTCGATAAAATCACATCCCCCTTCTTGAGTTCATAATTATCAGCATTGCGTATTGCTTGAGTCGAAATTGGCGTTAATGATTTAAAATCAACTTTTCCATCATTAACGTGCGATAATTCAATCAATCGATGAGTCGGGATGTCTTCAGTCATTTTCTTAGTAGATGGTGTATTCATTCCTCTAAATAATGCTGCTACATTTTTGAGTGGAATTGTTTTACCTTTTTCGTATTCTTCTTTCTTGATATTAACTTTCCCGATAGACACATCGATCTCTTCTTCATCAAAATAGCTATTAATAGCTAATGATGAATCGTTTATTTTTTCATTAATGATAAACTTACTGAACTTATCCATCTCGGTTCCTTGATGAAAAGTTTCCACTATTTTCTGCCGATATGGCTTGGTTAAATGCCTTTCTCTCCTATACTGTTCATATTCTTCTTGAGCATCGATAAATAATATCTTTCCTTTTCGTTTGGGTTCTTTTTGCTTGTTTAATACTAAAATTGAAACCGCAATCCCAGTTGAATGTAATAGCCCTGACGGTAGCCCAATGACTCCCTCAATAATATCTAAATCTATTAATCCTTGTCGTATTCTTCCTTCAGCCCCACCACGGAATAACGCACCATTAGGAATTAAAATAGCTGCTTTCCCGTTTTCATTTAAGGATGCTAGTGTCTGTAATATAAAAGCTATATCTCCTCGAGATTTAGGTGGAATGCCATGGAAAAAACGACCATATATATCTTCTTTAGCTTCTGCATATCCCCAATTCGTTAAGCCGTACGGAGGATCCATAAGAATATAATCAAATGTTTTCAGACCTTTCTTATTATCAATGAATAAGGGGTTACGTAAAGTATCGCCAAGGCGAATGTCAACCTCTAAATTATCATGTATAATGGCATTCATCTTTGCAATAGCCCATGCTTTTTTATTCTTTTCCTGTCCGTAAAGAGATAAGTTTTCTGCTACATTAGCTGACCTTACCAAAGATTGGGCTGTTCCTGCAGTTGGATCGTACACCGAAGAACCATCTTTGATATTTAATACTTGAATCATCAAATCTGTTAAAGTGTATGGAGTGAAATGGTCGCCACCTTTCATCCCTTCTGTTTTAGCATATTGTAATAGGATTTCATCCGCTAACTCACCTAACTTATCCTTAGGGATTTGATTAATATGTAAAGTTAAATGATGTAAAACAGGATCAGAAATTTCTGTAAATGACACATTACTGAAAACATTGTTTAGTGAGTGATTAGTATTTTGAAGATTTATAAGAGCAACATCGATTCTTTCACCTAAATTCTGGCCACTTCGAATAATTTCAGACCAAGACGACTCATTAGAAAGACTATAAAAATCTTGTTTTGCATCAATAGCTGATAAACTCATAAGTGGAAATAAATAATCAATATATTCGTTTATACTACTAACACTGCTTCGTAAGGTATCAAATAATTTATTAATATCCTTTGTCATTACCACTTTCATCCCCTTTATTTTTATGAGGTAATAAGTTTACCTTCCTAATAACATTAAAAAATAAAAGACGAAAAACGTCCTTTATTCATTTGTCTATTATTATTTATAACATAACACAACATTAAAGTAAAGAGTTTACTTTAAAATAACATTCCGTTATCTCTACTTGTATTCTAAACATTTCATAGACTCATATTATATTTCATTTGATTGAGTACTTCTTGTTCAATACTTTCTCCTTTACTAGGTACAATCACATTCTCTGCCAATGCCTTTTTATCTTCAAGTAGTTCGTCGATTACTTCTTCAACTGTTTTGTTGTTATCCGCTCCAGTAACTATCGGATAATAAACATGGACATCTCTTTCCTGTCCTATCCGATAAACTCTATCTGTTGCTTGATTTTCAACTGCAGGGTTCCACCATCTCGTATAATGAATAACATGATTCGCACTCGTGATAGTCAATCCAGTTCCAGCGGCTTTTGGTGATAAAATAAGAACATCAAATCCAGTTTTTTGATTGAACTCATCAACAATTGACTGTCTATGTCCTGAGGTACCATTGATTACAGAAGCATCAATACCGAAAGTCATTAATATCTCCTTCCTAAGGATCACCTGCATTTTTCGGAATTCGGTAAATATGATTACCTTTTCATTTACTTCTTTGATGCTTTTAATGATTTTAATCGTTTCTAACAATTTGGGTATTCGTTTTGAATTGGTATCTTTCAAACGATCATCAAGTAAACCTGGATGTGAGCTAAGCATTTTTAATCGTTGTATAGCTTGAAGGCCACTCACCTTTCCTTCTTTTACTTTATTTATAAGATCCTGATAAAGTTTTTCTTGATCTCTACCAATACTAACTGGAATTTTATAATCAACCTTATTAGGCAATTGATCTTTTAACTCTTCTACCTTAGTTCTTCTTAAGTAAATATATTTAATTTTTTCTTCAATAGAATGCTGTATTTCTAAGTATGAACTTTCATCTTCCAACTTTTTTTCATATTCATCTCGAAAGCTTTTCAAACTTCCAAGTGTTCCAGGTTGAACAAAATCAATAATTGACCATAATTCCGTCAAATTATTTTCTACTGGAGTCCCTGTTAAAGCGAGCCTTCCGTTATTTTTTAAGGCTTTAATGACATTAGAGTTAGCTGTCGATGGATTCTTAATTGCCTGCGCTTCATCACAAATGACCATCTCCCAATCAATGCGTCCAAGTATCATCTGATCCCTTGACATTGTATGGTATGTGGTAAGTATGATATCAAATGAAGATATTTGTTGATAATCTTTTAATCTATCAGGACCTACATGCTTATATATATTATTGGTTAAACCCGGGGCAAATTTATGTAATTCATTAATCCAATTATCTATTAAAGTTTTAGGCAAAACTAGTAAAGTCGGTGTTAGTTTATTCTGCTCTTTTAAGTGTAATAGGTAAGCAATAACTTGAATTGTTTTACCTAATCCCATATCATCAGCTAGTAATCCACCGTTTCCAGTTGCTCGAAGAGTTTTCATCCACTTAAACCCTTCTTCTTGGAATGGTTTTAAAACAGCATTAAATCCGTTAGGTGGCTCTGAATCAAACACCTGACTTTTACTAAGTTCTTCTTTCATGTCAGACAATGGCTTATTATATTCAACATGAGTAAAATTCTCAAAGATTTCCAATATATAGTTTGAAAGATTGGGCTCTGTTGATTGTTGATTTTTAGTCTTTTCCTTAACTTTAGAGGCAATGTCTTCAAATTGATTAACTTTTTGGGGAATTTCTACGAATGTGTCATTATCAATCTGCATAAAGTCATCATCTTGAAACCCTTGAAAGTAAGTTTCATCATTATTAAATATATCGTTGCCCTCATCATCCCTTATCTTAAAACCAGTCTCATAATTAAACCATCCCCTTTCATTTTGTTTAGCATGAATATAGGGTTGTGCCTTATAAACACGTATATCTAACCCCTTGACACGATCACTGAAATCTTCTAATGAGATTCCAAGATCCTCATTATAAAAAGCATTTGGATTTTGAATAAGTTTAGGTATATCCTTTTTTTCTATTTTAGGAATATTTTCAACTTTTTCTTTCGCTGCTAAAGTATCCTGATTAACAAATACACGTTTTTTACCATTCTGGAGATAACTTTTACCTGATGCTGCCATTTCATCTAGCACATTTTCATCTAAGTCATCGTGCGTATACTCGGGAATGATTTCAATGCCTTCTTCAATTCGTTGGAGTTCTATATCAAGTTCATCAATAAATTCATATTCTTCATTCTCTATGTAAGTATTTAGTTTTACACCTAATGTTTTTGCCTCTTTTTTGACTTGGGCCACATAAGTCATTAACTTTTCCCAGTCTTCTCTATTCGGTTGTTGTTCTAACATTTCTAAAAAATGATAGTATGTTCGATCTAATAGCAATACACCTTGCGTTGGTAATTCTATTATAGCCCCTTTTCTCTTCCCAATCTTATGAAGGTTTTTATACTTATCAGATGAAATTTTAGGTATAAACTTAAATTCTTTCCCCGAAACATATCCTTGATTATCTAATTCGATAGATACAGGGGTCGTTTTAGAAGGAACGCCTAATAGGTCGCACTGTTCTTGATCCAATTCGTATACATTGTCATATGAAATAATATATTCTCCAGTATTTATTTTACACATTATTCCATCGGCAAATAGATCTTCTAATATCTGAAGTTCATCAAGATTATCTAATTGCTTTAATTCAGATATGGTAAACTTGATAGGCACGTCTACCAGATTTCCATGTTTCTTTAGTGAAAGTTTAACTCCCCAAGAATCAAATACTCTATCAATTAGAACATCTAATTTTTTTTGTTTTTTAAAAACCCTCATTTATACTACTCCTCACAACTAATAATGTCGATAATATAAGTTACCACGCAAAAAGTTAACCATATATTGGTCATATCTTGATGGCCAGTGGCCAGCATGATTTAATTTATGAATAAAATATTCAGCATGCGGATCTTTCAGTTCTGACTCTTTAATATTTCTTTTTATTTTATGGGCGAGATACTTGGAAAAGCCTTCTTTTTCATAAAAGTACGCTGCGTTTCCTTTATTAGCAAATTCAACTACTACAAAATCAGGAAAGTACATAGCTGCTATAGGAGGGTCTTGTTCAATAACTATATCTCCCATATACCTAATATATCTTTGCCAATAAGCGAATCGTTCCGAGTCATTATCTTCTCTAAAGAATAAAAATAAATTCTTCTCTAAAAGATATTTTTTCACTTTTTCTATGACCGATTTTGGAATTCCAATCCAACGATACAAATTTTCTCTAGGATCTTTTAATCTATCAATCACTTGCATTAAAAGTTCGTCATTATAATTCTGATACTCATTAAATTCCAAATATGTTGTAATAATATCTTTATATCGTCCTAAATCTAGTTTTTTTAATTTTTCTCTAATGATTTGAACGCTTTGCAACTTTATAAACCACTGTTCTTTTAAATACGTATTTAAGATACGTAGCCATAATTCCTTTGATAATTTACTATCTTCTTCAATTTTCCACTCTTTGAAGCTTGCCTCAATTTTTTTCTTTGAATACCCTATTGTTCTAGAAAGTTGTTCCAAAACTTTTTCTGAATTGGATGTTTTGAAAATTAAATTATAATTTTCTCTTATATGAGGCTTAAAGGCATTAAAATTCTCACTTTCATGCTTAAATACATGTAAAAGCATCTGAATAATACTTTTGTCAAAAGGAGAGTGTTGGAAGTGGCTCCAAAACCTTCTTCCTACTATAGATGTATACTTTTCAATCAATATAATGATGATTTTACTTGTAGTAATATCATCTTCTTGTTCATATGGATACTCCGACGATAAAATATTATCATCAATTGACTTAAGTTTTCTGTCAAACTTAATTATGTCTTCTTTTTCATTTTTAAGCTTTCTTATCTGAGCCAATATGTCTGGGAGTTTGTTAGTAATTATATTAGCAGGCACCTGTTCCCTCTGTTTATATTTATTTTGCAGGCGCTGAACTTCTTCTCCTAATTTTAATGGTTTAAAATGAAATGTTGGAAATATATAAGTTTTACTCATTTTCATGCACCAGATCCTGTATCTGATCAATTACTTCTTCATCTTTAAGTCTAAATTTGAATTCGACCCGTCTAGATTTATCTTCGTCTATCTCCCCATCCTCTCCTTCAAGGGGGACCATGAAAGATCTTCCATTTGAAGTAATCATATGTCTTAACTCTTCCTTTTCATCAAATTCAGGAAAACCTTTTGAAAATATTTCTTCTGTTACAGAAAAAGCTCGGTCTTGAGATAGCTCTAAATTATATAAATAGGATCCCTCTTTATCTGTATGACCCTCAATAATTATTTCTGATATGTGTTCTTCAAATTCGTCTGAAAGTAATACACTGATATATTGTGGAACAAAAGATCGTAAATTCTTTTTTCCTTCCTTAGAAACTTTTGCACTATCATATTCAAAAAACACGCCACTTGAAAAACGTATGGCTCCCGTTTGTGGATCAATTTCCATTTCTAAATTAGAATCACTGAATGCATTATTCAACTCTTCAATTAGACGCGACTTTACACCAATCACTTCTTCAATCATTTTATCCTTTGCTTCCATTTCTGTTTGATTACCGAAAATATTTATCATCAATAATAGTGCAAAGATTAATAGCAATGCGCTCATTAAGTCAGAATAAGACATCCAATAATGGTTTTGTTCAGTACCTATTTTTTCGTTTGATTGATGACGTCTTCTTCTACTCATGAGTTATCATCCTATTTTCTGCAGTTGAATTAAATCGCTTTAGGTATTCATTAAATCTAGTAATCTGGCCATTGACGCTTCCCATATCATCTTCCAAAGATTCAACTACAATACCAATATTCGAAACGCCTCTCTCCAGATATTCAACCGCCTTTTTAAGCTCCACATCAAACTGTTCGAATGTTTCTTGGACTCCCCGATGCATATGTTCAGCAAAGCTATCCATTGAATGGCTTAGTTGCTCATTTAATTCTTTAAATTGTGTTTGACTATGATTAATGGTATTCTCATGTTCTTTCCACAAAGTTGATAATTGGTGTACACTTGTTGTAATTGTTTGACTATAACTAGATTGCATATTTTCTAAAACAGTTCTTTCATCAACAACAGCTTTATACAATTTTTCTAAGCTGCCTTGAATTGTCTCAATCTGATTTGAATTTTGATTAACATCCTCTAGCAATTCATGAGTTTTCGTACTCCATTTATTAGATAGTTCGTGTTGATCCATTAATGTTTGAGTTAAGTGATGATTTTCTTTAACATTTTCATTCATGTTACCTGTAGTATCTATTAGTGTCTCTAATGTTAATTTCATTTCTTCATTTAATTCAGTAAATGTAGAACCTAAGTTGGTTATCTTGTCTACCGATTTATTCATATTAATTATTCTTTGATCAAATAGTTCCTTTTCTTCCTTCTGTTCTAAAGTAATCTTTTCAAACGTATCACCCATTTGATTTAATAACTGAGTGTTTTCTCTAGTAATTGCATCTAGTTCATGAGTTGTAGCAGAAAGCTTTTCTTGATAGTTAGATAACTTTTCCGTATACTCATTCATTTGAACACTTAACTCAGTTGTATTTCTGGCCATTTCTGACTGTTCTTGAGCGACATTTGACAATTCCTCTACAAGACTACTCATCCCGTTATGCACTTTTTCTTGCCATTCAATGGTTTTATGTAAAGCAGCACCTAACTCTTTCATTTGATTACCTGTTACTTCATTTAACGATTCTACAAAATGGTCAACCATTGTATTTAAAGATTCACTTTGAGCTTCTAACGTATTTTGCGCTACTTGATCCATAATTTCATTACTTTTTTCAAGGTGTGGTGCTATTGTATTTGAGATAGAATCAGAAATGCCAGAAGTTAAGACAGGCAAGAATTGATCTGTAAAAAATGTTTTCATATCATTTAATTGTTCTTCTTGGGCTTTTGCCATCTTATCCAGAAGGCTACTCTCGGTTTCAACAGGAATCACTTTATCAAATACAACCAATAATTTGTCCGAGGATACAGTAAGTAGTTTGTAAAATATTGATCGATCTACTAGTTGGTAAATTAATGATATAACTATGCCAAGAATAGATGAATAGAAAGCAAATTTCATTCCCGATAACAACGTATTTATCCCGGTTTGTATTCCTTCCACATCAGCATTAGTATTTATATCAGAAATTCCCGTCGTTATCCCGATAAAAGTTCCTAAGATTCCTAAAGAAACAAAAACAGCCGGTATAACTTCTGCAACCTTTCTCCATCCCGCTTTATTAATCATTTCATTTTCATTGAAATAAAATAATGGATCTGGAATTGTATGGTTTGATTCATTATTGTATTCAGTATAAAACCTTTGCCACAAATTCTTTATAACATTTGAAAACCTCTTTTTTTCTATTTCTTCATTTATCTCTTCGATTCTTGCTTCTACAATATCATTTTCTAAAGCTTCCATGAAAGAACTCAGTTTTCTGTAGTTAAGAACTAAATATAAGTAGTAAAAAGCTGTCAGGATAAAAATAATAAGTGCCAAGATAAACATGTTTCTTAAGTAAACATCAAACTGTATTGCTTGAAAAATTTCTGTAAGCATGCCGCTCCCCCTAATAACAAACATGATATAAATTAAAATAGTAACTTATCCCTAGTATATCAGAAAAGTAAAACTAAACTATTAGTTATACTTTTTATGTTTGTGCACTATTAAATGTTTCTAAATAGAGATTTTCTTTAATACGTTTAGATAAAAAAGACATCCCAGTAAGATGTCTTTTAAGGCATATATTCTCTTTTACTTACAATATATTTTTCTATAAATCCTAGGATTTCATCCAATGTCCGAACGTCCCAATTTTCCTTTCGTTTACTTCGATCACCCGGATCATGATGATGGTGGTGTGGCTCAGAAGCCGTTTGATATTTTGGGTAACTGTGTGCCTCATTCTCCCATGCGGAAACTTGACTTAAACGGACTCCCTTTTTAGGAATTAAGAGCTTCCATTGATAGTGGTACTCGGTCACAAA
>Ga0079226_10004349_pt1 | contig 10827 bp, 9 predicted proteins | sample Poulit2014_FD_76345 | JGI IMG/M metagenome (GOLD analysis project Ga0079226, IMG submission 76345) | Agricultural soil microbial communities from Georgia to study Nitrogen management - Poultry litter 2014 | ecosystem: Environmental > Terrestrial > Soil > Agricultural land | place: USA: Georgia...
ATTGAATTGTTTCAATCTCCTTAGGATCAATTAATTCATATCCTTGTTCCTCTAAACCAGTAACAATATCTGCTAACGCCGCATTGGTCCATTCACGATCATGCATTAATAAGTTTGCACCGCTTCGTAGTTCAGGTGCATGGAGCATAATATCTGTAATTGACTCTTTTGTTTGATATGCTGCATCCCAGTCATAACCATATGTCCAATTCATCAGTACCATACTTTCGTCTTCCGCTACAGATTTACTATAATCGGTATTTTGTCCAAAAGGTGCACGGAAAAACTTCGGACGTTCGCCAATAATTTCTTCGACCATATCATTCACTTGAACAATTTCATCATACTGCTCTTCCTCACTCAGTGATTGTAAGTCTGCGTGACTATATGTATGGTTTCCAATCGTAAAACCTAGTTCATGAATTTCTTTTAATATTTCCTTTTTTTCATCTGTTTCAATAAAGTGGCCATTTACAAAAAAGATCGCTGGAACATCTAATTCTTTTAATGTATGAGCCATTTCTAAAGCATATTTATCTGGTGCATCGTCAATTGTAATTAAAGCGACATCTTCATTTGCATCCTCAATCGGCACAATTTGCCAAATATCATCAATCGTATATGTAGGTTCTATCTCTTCCTCTGTTTCTTCTACTTCCTCTTCTTCATCATCCGCTTCTTCACTATTTTCTTCTCCAACTTCATCTTCTTCCGCTTCTTCATTTGTTGCTACCCCATCCGCTTGTGATGGATCTTCAGGTTCTGCCGTTTCTTTTTGTCCACAAGCTGTAGCGACAAAGAGTAATAGCAGTAATACAACACCTATATAAGTTACCTTACGCATTTATGTTCCCCCTATGAATCTCTTGTTTATATATATATGTAGTTACTAGAATTTAAGTTTACCGTGTATTAAAAACACCGTCAATTGAAACTTTAATGAATTTCATAATACATATGTTATGCTACCTACCACATGTAGTCAGGTAGCTATTGTTCGAATAATGAAATTCATTCACTAAAAAAAGAGCCGTTCATTAGAACAGCTCTTTTTGTTTTTTACATCATATGAATTGGAGTGCCTAGTGCTACTTCAGCAGCTTCCATTGTAATTTCAGCTAATGTTGGATGTGCATGTACTGTAAGGGCGATATCTTCAGCAGTCATTCCAGCTTCAATGGCTAAACCAATCTCAGCGATCATATCGCTTGCGCTTGGACCAACAATTTGTGCCCCGATCACTAAGCCATCTTCCTCACGTGTAACGAGTTTTAAGAAACCGTCACTATCGTTTAGAGATAATGCTCTTCCGTTTGCAGCAAATGGGAATTTAGATACTTTTGCTTTATATCCTGCTTCTTCTGCCTCTTTATCTGTATATCCAACTGTCGCAATTTCCGGATCACTAAATACGACTGCTGGCATTGCTAAGTAATCAATTTGAGATTTTTCACCACTAATGGCTTCAGCAGCTACTTTTCCTTCATAAGAAGCTTTGTGTGCAAGTGGTTGTCCTTTAACAATATCTCCAATTGCATAAATGTTTTTAACAGATGTACGGCACTGGTTATCAATTTTTACAAGACCACGATCATCTAATTCAATCCCAGCTTGTTCTAAACCAATTTCTGAAGTGTTTGGACGACGACCAACAGTAACGAGTACGTAATCTGATTCAACTACTTCCTCTTTACCTTTTGCCTCATATGTTACTTTTACGCCATTATCATCTTCTTCAACACCCTTAGCCATTGCATCCGTAATAATTTTAACACCTTTGTTTTTCAGGCGACGTTTAACGATTTGCGTCATTTGACGTTCAAACATACCGTTAAATAAATCTTTACCACCTTCAACAATCACTACTTCAGAGCCAAGGTTTGCATATGCAGAGCCAAGCTCAACACCAATGTATCCTCCACCAATAACAACTAATTTCTTAGGAATTTCTTTTAAGTTGAGAGCGCCCGATGAATCAAGTACACGCTCAGAAAACTTAAAGGATGGAATTTCAATTGGTGTAGAACCTGTTGCAATAATACAGTTCTTAAATGTATATGTTTGTGAACTATTTTCATCCATCACACGTACATTATGGTCATCAACAAAGTATACTTCACCTTCAACAATATCTACTTTGTTTCCTTTTAAAAGGGATTCAACACCACCTGTAAGTCTATTAACGACTTTCCCTTTCCACTCTTGTACTTTTGAGAAATCAACAGATGCATTCTCTGTTGTAATTCCCATTTCCTCATTACCATGAGATTGTTGCACTTGATTACCTGCTTGAATGAGAGCTTTAGAAGGAATACATCCAACGTTTAAGCACACTCCTCCAAGAGATCCTTTTTCAACGATTGTTACTTTTTGTCCAAGTTGTGCTGCACGAATAGCTGCAACATATCCACCTGGTCCTGCACCGACTACTAACGTATCAACTTCAATTGGGAAATCTCCTACTACCATATTATTACGCCTCCATCATGATTAATTGGGGATCATTTAACAAACGCTTCACTTGATTTAAAGCTAATTGAGCAGTTGCACCATCAACAATACGATGGTCAAAGCTGAGTGATAATGCAAGTACTGGTGCAATAACTACTTCACCATTACGTGCAACTGGCTTCTCAGCAATACGCCCGATTCCTAAAATAGCCGCTTCAGGGTAATTAAGAACTGGTGTAAACCACTGTCCGCCTGCAGAGCCGATATTTGTAATCGTGCATGAAGCGCCGCTCATTTCCTCTGTAGTTAGTTTACCTGTTCTTGCTTTATTTGCAAGTTCGCCTACTTCTTCAGAAATATTAAAGATTGACTTGCGATCTGCATCTTTTACAACTGGAACGAGTAAGCCTTTATCTGTGTCAGCTGCAATCCCAATATTGTAATAATGCTTATGAACAATTTCTTCTGTTTCATCATCCACAGCAGCGTTTAAAATTGGGTGTTTTTTCAGAGCCGAAACAAGAGCTTTTGCTACATAAGGTAAATATGTAAGCTTAATGTCTTGTTCTGCAGCCACTTCTTTAAACTTCTTACGATGTGCGACAAGTTCTGTTACATCTACTTCATCTAATAAAGTAACATGTGGCGCTTTTGTTTTTGATTGAACCATTGCATTTGCAATTGCCTTACGAATACCTTTAATTTTCTCTCGAGTTTCAGGATATTCACCTGTTGTTGCAACTGCTTGTTTCTCAGCTGTCCCTGTGTCCTCAGATGTTTCCTCTGTAGATTCTGGTGCACTTTCTTGATCTCCTTGTAAATATTGGTCCACATCTTCTTTTAAAATACGACCATTTTTACCAGATCCTTGAACATCACTTATTGTCACATCTTTATCACGTGCATATTTACGAACAGAAGGCATTGCAATGACGCGCTCACCTTTTTCTGGTGCAGCTTGCGGAGTTTCAGCTTTTTCTTTCTTCTCTTCTGTTGCTTCTTCCTTGTTCGCTGCTTCTTCTTTCTTCTCTTCAGCAGGTGCCTCTTCTTCTTCAGAATCCTCTGATTCATATCCAGGTGCGTCAATTGTTACGAGTGTGTCTCCTACAACCGCTACTGTACCTTCCTCAACATGAATCTTCTCTACTGTCCCTTCCACTGGGGATGGGATTTCAACTACTGCTTTATCGTTTTGTACTTCACAAAGTGTATCATCTTCTTTAATTTCGGAACCTTCTTTAATAAACCATTTGACGATTTCACCTTCGTGAATTCCCTCACCAATATCTGGTAGTTTAAATTCAAATGCCATGAAATCTACCTCCTATCATTCAATTATTTAAAAGTTCATAACCTCTTGTACCTTTTCTTTAATATCTGCATGATCAGGTAGCCATAAACCTTCAGCTGCTGCAAATGGGTATACCGTATCAGGTGCAGTTACTCTCATAATTGGTGCTTCAAGGTGTAAAATTGCTCGTTCTTGAATTTCTGTTGCAACTGTTGCAGCGATACCTGCTTGACGTTGTGCTTCCTGTACAACAACTACACGGTTTGTCTTCTTAACAGATTCCACAACTGTTTCAATATCAAACGGGGAAATTGTACGTAAATCAATGACTTCCACATCTACGCCATCTTCAGCAAGTTCTTCTGCAGCTTTTAAGCTTGCATGAACCATAGCACCATATGTGACAATTGTAACATCATTTCCTTCACGTTTCACATCTGCTTTTCCAAGTTCAATTGTATATTCTTCTTCAGGTACTTCTTCACGGAATGAACGGTATAATTTCATGTGCTCTAAAAACACAACCGGATCATTATCGCGAATGGAAGCAATAAGTAAACCTTTCGCATCATATGGAGTTGATGGAATTACAACTTTAAGTCCTGGTGTTTGAGCCATTAGTCCTTCAAGTGAATCTGCGTGCATCTCAGGAGTAGCTACTCCTCCACCAAATGGTGAACGAATCGTAACAGGTGCTGTTTCACTACCTGCTGAACGATAACGCATTCTCGACATTTGTCCTGCAACACTATCCATTACTTCAAATACGAATCCGAAGAATTGAATTTCTGGCACTGGACGGAATCCTTCGATTGACAACCCGATGGCTAATCCACCAATTGCCGATTCTGCTAAAGGAGTATCAAATACACGCTCTTCTCCAAACTCTTTTTGTAGTCCTTCTGTTGCACGGAAGACACCGCCATTATGACCTACGTCTTCTCCAAACACGAGAACATTTTCATCATTTTTTAGTTCCGTGCGAAGTGCATCTGTAATTGCTTGAATCATTGTCATTTGTGCCATAGGTTATTTCGACTCCTTTGCTTTATATTCGTCATGCTGTTCTTGTAACTGAACAGGGAGCTCCTCGAACATATGAGAAATAAAATCTGTTACCTTTTGTTTCGGGTATTCATCTGCTTTTTTAATTGCAGCGCGAATATCTTCTTTCGCTTTTTCAATCACTTCATTTTCTTCATCTTCAGACCATAAGCCTTTAGCTTCTAGGAATGTACGGAAGCGAACAATTGGGTCTTTTTTCTCCCATTCGCTATCAAGGTCCTCCGTACGGTAACGTGTAGGATCGTCTCCCGCCATTGTGTGAGGTCCATAACGATATGTTAACGCCTCAATTAATGTAGGACCTTCCCCACGAATTGCCTTATCACGAGCATGCTTTGTTACAGCGTACATTGCAAGTACATCCATTCCGTCAACAACATAACCTTCTATTCCAGCCGCTACTGCTTTTTGAGCTAAGGTTTTAGCTGCAGTTTGTTTCTCTACTGGTACGGAGATAGCAAAATAGTTGTTCTGGATAATGAAGATGGCTGGTGCTTGGTATGCTCCTGCTACGTTAATTCCTTCATAAAAATCACCTTGTGAAGTTCCTCCGTCACCTGTATACGTAATGGCAACATTTTCTTTCTTGCGGTTCTTCATACCTAAAGCTACTCCTGCAGCTTGTACGTACTGTGCACCAATAATGATTTGTGGGTTTAATGCACGTACTCCTTCAGGCATTTCGTTTCCGTGAAAATGTCCACGAGAGAATAGAAATGCTTGATACAGTGGGAGACCATGCCAAATTAATTGTGGTACATCTCTATATCCTGGTAAAATATAGTCTCCTTCTTCAAGTGCGAACTGACTTCCCAACTGTGAAGCCTCTTGTCCTGCAGTTGGTGCGTAAAACCCTAAACGTCCTTGTCGATTTAATGCAATGGAACGTTGATCTAACACACGCGTAAACACCATTCTACGCATTAATTCTTTTAATTCCTCATCTGATAAATCAGGCATTGCTTCTTCATTTACAATTTTACCCTCTTCATTCAAAACTTGGAATGTCTCAAATTGACTCTCAATATTTTCTAATACGGGTTTCATAAATGGTCACCTCTTCCTTTCTATATCACATTTTCTTCTTTTTTACTTTCATTTGTTGTTTTTACGTGTAATCTTTATTCACCTATATTTGTTTAGGTTACCTGCGAAACTGTTATATTGTGTTTGTAAAAACAACTAGTACAAATTTGTTTATATTAAGAGTTTAGCCCATAACTACCCATTAGGTCAATCACTTTGTTTCTATTATTTAGTTTCATTTTCAATGGCTGTTTCAACTGTTACATAAAGGTGTATTCGATTTCCTGCAAACTGTTATAGTTAATGAAGGGAACTGTACTAGTCTAGGCGTCATATATACGTAAAAACACCTTTTTATATCCCGACACGAAGGAATTCTATCCTCTTGTCATTCCTTAGATTGTACGCAATTATATGTAGAGAAAAATAGCTACTTCATTACCGCATGTAGTTTCAAGAGACTTAACAGAACTACATATGGTTGTAAAGTAGCATACAATAAATTTGATAACATTCATGAACATCAGTAATTTAGTTTTCCTCAAATGTAATATTTAATTCAGTGGCTTTATAAAACGCCTGTTTTTGTTCATTATATTGTGCTGTATACTCATTAAAAGTTTTATTTGCTTCAATCACTTGTTCATAGTGTTCATTTAAATCAATCAGTTGGTCTGTCACAACAGACATTTCCGTTTCTTCATCTTTTAATAAAGAATATAATTCTTTTTCCATTGCTAACGTTTCTTTATACGATGTATGCAGTACATCAAATTCTTCATACCGATGATTCATTGCTTCTACAACACCCTGAGCTTCTTCTTTCACAGAATCATCTTCAATATCCTCTACTAAAGATGGTATTTTCTCAAATTCCTTTTTAGATGCATCCATGCTCTCTTTTTCAGTTTGAATGTATCCTTCTCTCTTTTCAATTGCCTCAAATGCTTCCTCTGCTAATGCTTGAATTTCATCCATTTGATCAGACGATAGTGAAGAAATTTCTTCAAAGATTTCTTTTTCTCTTTTCTCAGCCGCTGCAATATCCTTTTGCTGATCTACAAATGGTTTTTCTAACGTTACTGTTTCCTCTAATACGTCATAAATCTGTTCTTCTATAGAAGCTTTACCGAAGCAACCAGATAACGCTAAGAGTAATCCAGCCCCTACAATCATGAATCCCATTTTACGCATCAACGTGATCCCCCTACTCTTAAAGTTGAACTTTTATGTATCATTCGTTTGATAACATTACCAATTACATACCTTTCATAAATTAATCCCTAGTAAAAAGATCAAGTGGGAAGAAATATACGAATCGTATAATCGATGAACATATCAGCCCATAAAATTATAGCACAAATTATACATTTCATGAACCATGTTTTTTAATGCGTTTCTTATTATAATTTGAAAAGATTATGATATCATTGAATTCGTATCCACGAACATTATAATTAAATGAATACCGAACTTAGGAAGTGATAAATATGATTCAAATGAAAGATATTGTAAGAGAAGGCCATCCAGCCTTACGTAAAGTAGCTGAAGATGTGGCAATTCCACCTACAGCAGAAGATCAAAAAATTGCAGATGATATGTTGGAGTATTTAAAGAACAGTCAAGATGAGGAAATTGCCGAAAAATACAATCTACGTTCTGGTGTTGGTCTTGCAGCACCGCAACTTGGCATTAGTAAACAAATCTTTGTCGTCCATTTTTATGATAAAAAAGATAACCTTCATAGCTATCAATTATTTAATCCTAAAATTGTGAGCCACTCTGTTGAACAAGCTTATTTAGCAAATGGTGAAGGATGTTTATCTGTTGACCGGGATGTCGAAGGATATGTTGTAAGGAATGCCCGAATAACTGTACAAGCTTTTGATAAAGAAGGGCAACCACAAAAAATCAGATTACGTGGGTATGCAGCGATTGTTTTCCAGCATGAAATAGATCATTTACAAGGAATTATGTTTTATGATCATATTTCTAAGAAACATCCTTTTGAAATTCCTGCAAATGCAAAAGAAATTGAGTAATACAAATAAAATCACGTTACATTTTGGATAAATAAAATATTGAGAGGAAGCACAAATCGTGCTCCCTCTTATAATTAAATTAATGATAATTTTTTTAATGCGTTCCAAACTCCGTCTTGATCTACATCTGTTGTTGTAAACTGCGCAATATCCTTTAACGGCTGCACAGCATTTCCCATCGCAATTCCGGTTCCAATATGTTCAATCATTTCTAAATCATTCATTCCATCTCCAAATGCATAGGCATGATTATTAGAAATGGATGCTGCTTCAAGCACTTTTTCAACACCAACAATCTTGGATCCTCCACTAGGTAAAATATCACAAGCATATTTATGCCAACGAATAAATTGACAAGAATCATATGGTCGTAAAAATGTTTCCTCATTCTCCTCTTCTAAAAATAACAATATTTGATAAATGGTTTCCGTTTCATGAAATGTATGATGTAATGGTGGATAATCATACTTTAGTGGCTCCAGCCCTTCAATCATATGTGGATGATCATCGATTGTTGCAATCATCTCTGAATCACTCATAAGCATCATTGGATAATTTTGTTTCATAGCATCGTTATATAAGCTCGTAACAATTCGCTCTTCTATTGGTTTACTGTAAATAAGCTGTCCTTCAAATACAACATGTTGTCCTGTAAAACTGATGTATGTATCGATTTGTAATTCTTTACGAATGTGTTCATATAAAAAAGGCGGCCTTCCCGTAGATAATGCAACAATAATTCCTTTATCCTGAAGCATTTTAATGGCTTTTTTTGTGGATGCTGGCACTTCTTTATTCGCATCAACAAGCGTTCCATCAATATCAAAAAACACTATTTTTTTATCCATGTTACCATCCCTTTCAATTCTCCTCCACAAAGGAATCTCTCGTTTGTATCTTATGCATTCTTTTAGGAACAGTCAAACTTCTCCTATTAGAAATTGATCTGTATGAGAATCCGATCTTCGATTATAATAAAGAATACCAGTTGACACTTGTATATACATTCTTTTGAGCATTCCACCATAATATGGGGCACAGTCATGCATGTATTAAAACGTGAATATATCCTACTTAATAGCAATATTCCTTCGTATTTTAAAAGAAATTTGTAAATATAGTCGATTTTTATTTCTTTATTTCCCAAATCATACTATACTATATATTAAGAGGATTGGATCGGTAGAATGTTTTATGCGATTTTAGTCAACTTTAAAGGAGTTCGATATACTATGTTGAAACGCCTGAGAGAAAAGTTGAAGAAAAAAGTCAAGGAATTCTTACGTAAAAAAGAAGTACCTTCAGCAATAAAAAATGACTACGATAAATAAAATATAGACCAATCATGTATGAAGTGTGGTACGATAGATGAGCATAGGTAGCGACGGAATGTTTGATGAAGAAGAACAAGTACGGACGGGATTTTTAAAAAAGATTAACAATGGATGATTTCAATTATTTTTGTGTATATTCACAAAAACCTTTTTTCTATGGAATTATACAGGAAAAATAAGGAAATCAACACAATCCATCATATATTACAAGATAAAAATAGGAGAGATAATGATGATTTTTAAAGTATTGTATCAGGAATCCCCTGAAGAATACCCAGTACGCGAGCGTACAAAAAGCTTATATATTGAAGCTGAATCACAAGGTGAAGTAAGAAAGAAATTATTAGATCGCACATATAACATTGAATTTATTCAACCACTCCATGAAGAGCACTTAAAGTATGAACAACTATCAGAAGATTTTAAAGTGGAGGAAGTGTAAGCAAATGAAATTTGTAAAAAATGACCAAACGGCAGTATTTGCCTTAGGCGGTCTAGATGAAATTGGGAAAAACACGTATGGAGTTCAATTTCAAGACGAGATTATTCTCATTGATGCTGGTATTAAATTCCCAGAAGATGAGTTACTCGGAATTGATTACGTTATCCCAGATTATTCGTATTTAATTCAAAATAAAGAAAAAATTAAAGGACTCTTCATAACTCATGGACATGAAGACCATATCGGTGGAATTCCGTATTTATTAAGAGAAGTAAATGTGCCAATTTATGGTGGACCGTTAGCGATCGGTTTAATTCGTAATAAACTTGAAGAACACGGCTTATTACGTAATGCAACATTAATTACCATTCAAGAAGAAGATGTCATTAAATTCCGTAAAACATCCATTAGTTTTTTCCGTACAACACACAGTATTCCAGATTCCTATGGAGTTGTCGTTAAGACACCACCAGGAAATATCGTACACACTGGAGATTTTAAATTTGATTTCACACCAGTTGGTGAGGAAGCAAACATTGCTAAAATGGCAGAAATTGGTAAAGAAGGAGTTTTATGCCTCTTATCAGATAGTACAAACAGTGAAGTACCAGGCTTTACAATGTCTGAGCGCTCTGTAGGTAAAAATATTAACGAATTATTTAATCGTGTAGAAGGACGAGTTATTTTTGCAACATTTGCTTCGAACATCTATCGATTGCAACAAGTAGTGGATGCAGCCGTTAAAAACAATCGTAAAGTCGCTGTTTTCGGACGTAGTATGGAGTCAGCAATTACAATTGGACAAGAATTAGGATATATTCAAGCACCAAAAGATACATTTGTTGATGCACACCAAATCAATCGTTTACCTGCCAATGAAATCGTCATTTTATGTACAGGTTCTCAAGGGGAACCAATGGCAGCATTATCTAGAATTGCAAATGGAACGCATCGTCAAATTCAAATTATTCCTGATGATACGGTTGTATTTTCATCCACTCCAATCCCAGGAAACAACATTAGTGTTAGTCGTACCATTAATAAACTTACTCGTGCAGGAGCCGAAGTTGTTCACGGAAAAGCAAGTCAAATCCACACTTCAGGTCATGGAAGCCAAGAAGAACAAAAGTTAATGTTACGCTTGATGCAACCGAAGTTCTTTATGCCAATCCATGG
>Ga0079226_10004350_pt1 | contig 10827 bp, 9 predicted proteins | sample Poulit2014_FD_76345 | JGI IMG/M metagenome (GOLD analysis project Ga0079226, IMG submission 76345) | Agricultural soil microbial communities from Georgia to study Nitrogen management - Poultry litter 2014 | ecosystem: Environmental > Terrestrial > Soil > Agricultural land | place: USA: Georgia...
CACTATCCAACCTGCGTTTTCCTGTTTGATAAAATCAGCCGATGCCGTTCCTTTCATCAGTAATAGCGGTACTTCATATCCTATTGATTCTATGACTTTTATGGGCATGGTGTTCTTCAAATAACCCTCAGGCTTTCTGATATCAAAAAAAATATCAGCTTTTTGATAATACTTTACTAACTGATTACTATTGGCATGGATTATAGTGACATTTTTAAAGTCAAATTCTTCATAGAATTTTTTCTCCTGCTCCCACTCCCACTCACGACAACATAAATTAAGTTCTATATTATCCAATTTCTCTACAACGCGTAACAAAGGTTTTAAATCATAGTAAGGTGGCCTTACTCCACCTACATAAAGGAGATTTAATTTCGCATTACCTTTTTTTAGTATCTTCACAGATTTTTTTTGCAGGGGCTCACATCCAGGATATAACGTAAACAATCTATCACCGGGCCATTCAGAAGGCAAATATTTCGCCATGCGTTGAGTAGGCAAGAATAAATAGTCAACAGTTTTTGACAATCCATACCATTCCAGCCAATGAAATACTTGTTTAGGCAGATACTGGTAATAAGCCATTTCTTTCTTTAGCTCGTCAACCCTCCAGTATAAATCTCTACAGAAAAAGCCGATAGGAATATTCCTCTTATTAAGCATACGGAAAAAGCTATAATCTAATAGCGGCTTTAACGGCAGATGATGTGTATCTGCCATCGGTATAGGCATATTGGATGATTCAGCATACATGAAACTATATTTCTTGCCATCTTGAATTTTTTCATTAACGCTCTTCATTGCCGCTTTACGATCGGTGCTATTTCCCACTACTAAATCTACATCACATCCAATCTTTTCAAAGGCTTCTTTCATTTTTTTGGGCCGAAGCTCACTACCCATAGTCGGATTTTCTGCAAGTCTATATGGGTGATAGAAAATTATGCTGTTCATTCGCTTACATTCAGATTCATTAGGTGGATAACTGATTGGTACCTTTATTTAGAAGAGTCTTAAATCATTTGGACAAACACTAAATTTTGTAATCGAACTCTTTTAAAATAGGATGAAGAGTGCTAACAACTTGGGATATTTCTTGCTTGGGAATATCAGATATATAGCGACCAACTGACCTTGAATTAAGTTTTATTTGCAATAAGGTTTCTTCAAATTCAAGCCCTATAAAATCCATTATCTTGTTTAGTCCCTCTTCCTGGTTTGAAATTAAATATTCATATTTCACTTCCAGGTAATTCTCCCTGGCAATATCATTGCGAAGTGTCACCCAGCTGGTTAAAATTTCTTTAACCCATTGAGCGGCATACGCTGGATTAGCTGGCGCCCATGACTGTTTACTGTCAACATAAGAAGCAACCACATCAAGCGGATTTCGGTAGATATGTATAATCCTGATATTACTCAGCATTTGGGATAATACATCAGTATATAAAATATTCATGGGGGTATCATCACACCAGCACATCTTATTGTTGGCCGACAAAGGGTAAGAAAGCAAATTATCTATAAATTTACCTGCCTGATTATCGAATACCTTTTTATCCACAGGTTGACTGTAATACATTTCAGGATTTAGCTGATAAGATTCAGAACCGTACCAATAACCCGGAATTAACTTTATCCCAACAGCTTCAAATAACGTATTAATACATTCTATTATATAATCCCTTGGTATAAAATCACCCATTCTGACCGACGTATATTTTTTTACAGACCCTGAAAGAACATATTTAAAGAATCTGTTCAAAGCTTTTTCATGAAATTTGCTGGCAAATAATTGCTTTGTCATAAGGTCAACAAAACCATGAATTGTACTACTTGCATTATGGGGATTCCATCCTGTTGTTAGTGAAGTGCGCAAATCCATAATGCCATTTCTATCGGCTATGAACCGAAGCTCTTTAGGATAGGCATAAATCTCTGAATGAAAATTCAAGATTTTTTTTAAAATGGAAGTGCCTGACCTACCGGTACCCACGATTAGTATTTGCTTATCTGACATTAGTAAATGTTTGCTCAATCTTGTTTAGCTATAGAAAGCAGAAATGACAATATAGATATCTCTTATAAAATTTCTTTGAATGTATTCTAACTCTTTATTTTCAATGATTTAATCCATACATATCTAAGCAAAAATTTAAGCAGATATTTATAAAAAGTTATTTCATAATAAACGGATGGTGTTTCCTTCGAAGGAAGGACATATTGATTAAGATTGCTGAGCGATCCAATATAATATTTGCCATTTGTTCTATAGATACGACTATATTTCAAAACGTTTTTAAGCTCTTTGGCTTCCGCATCATAACCTTCCTCTTTAGCCCATTTATATGTTGAATTCAGCATTTCTTTAAAATTAGCAATTGACTCCTCCAACGGTAGAATCTTAGTTATCCGATTATTATCATGAACACCTCGCTTCGCCACCGGTTTTTCTACCTGCCCAGGATAAAGAGAAGTAGCCATGGCCAAGCGTAAATATAAGGCTCTGTCCTGATGTAATCTTAACTTGGAATCAAACATATCTACTTTGACAAGGGCAGACTTCTTTACGGTTAACCCATCTAAATGAGTACATCCTTTTGATCCAATGGGAGATTGACTATTAAAAAAATCTTCAGGCTTAATTCCACCTTCAATAGTAGTTAAGAGCCTGCTATTATTCTTAAACCACTGCTCCTTCGCTAACTCATTATCAAAATGTGCCCCAATAGCTTCATATACACCGTCTGCATCAGGCTGCATCTGCAAAACTTTTTTTGTTTCAAAGAATCTGTTTTCCAGGTAAAAATCATCCGCATCCAGAAATGCTATGTAATCACATTGTGCTTTGTTAATACCTAAATTTCGAGATGCCGCAGCTCCCTTATTAACGTGGTCTTCATGGGTATAAAGATGGATTATTTCATGTTGGTTGGATAAATTTCGGCAAACATCATATGAATTATCTGTAGATAAATCCTCGATTAAAATTATTTCTGCTGTTTCGGGCTGTGATAAGGCACTTTTAACTGCTCTTGCCACAAACCTTTCAGCATTATATACCGGGATGATTATAGATATCTCCAAATTCTCAACTGGTTTATTAGTCATATTACAAGCTAATAATGAACAATCTCATAACTTTTTTTGACTTCAAGAAACATAGAGCTTTAAAACTGCAAATCTTGTATGGGGTTCATTGGGTGATTAGAATAAACTTTTATCTACTTAAATTAGAGTTTTTTGAGCCAAATGACTAATTCACGCTTGGAGAATATTTTCTTATTCCAAACTAATTATCTATTGAAAAAATATGATTTTAACCTATTTTTGTATTTTTTTGTAGCATTTCCACTCTTATATTAAATAACTTTTAGGGTCCGTAATAAAAGATATAATGCAAGAGAACTTTGACATACCATACTTTCTAATTGTTGGAGCCATGAAATCAGGCACCACAAGTTTACAACAATATCTGATTAAACATCCCGCTATAGCAATACCAAATTATGAGATACATTACTTTGACAAAGAAGAGAATTATATAAAGGGAAGCGACTGGTACAAACAACAGTTTCCAGTAACCCAAAACACACAAATTACAGGAGAAAAAACACCCGCATATTCCCTTCATGCCAAAGTTCCTCAAAGAATCTATGACTTAAATCCACAAACAAAACTTATTTGGATACTCAGAAATCCAGTAGCTCGTACGTATTCTAATTACTTGCATGCAGTTAAAAAGGGCGCAGAAAAAAATACATTTAAACAAGCCTTAGAAGAAGAGGATAAAAGAAAGGATGCAAACTACATTTTAGATTATAAGAAAAGGAGTATGTACTATGAGCAAGTAAAGCATTTTTCAGAAATATTTCCTTTAAGGAAAATGCATTTTATCCTTTTTGAACATTTTATCAAAAATCCTCAAAAAGAATTAAATATTCTATGTGATTTTTTAGGCATTGAAAAAATCGCATTTGATAAAATCATCAAAACACACAAAAGTTATTGGCCCTTTTCTATTTATCTGCAATTTTATTCAAGGAAAATATTTCGAAATAGCCATATATATAAGGGAATCACCCGATTGAACCGTTTTTTTTCTTTCCAAAAACCCGATATGAACAATGAGACAGAACAAGTATTATACCAATATTTTAAAGAGGAAAATAGGCAGCTTTCTGATTTAATTGATAAAGACCTGTCTCTCTGGAATTCAAATTCTTCTTCTACTTGATATTTTCTATTTTTTTTAGCGTAAGAGGTTTTTTAAAGAGTTCCTTATTTCTTTTCATTTTGGACAAATTCCAATTCCACCATTCAATTTCAAGCAATTTATCAATCAATACATCGTCAAATCTCATTTTTAGTACTTTAGCGGGATTACCACCAACAATAGCATAATCAGGAACGTCCTTGGTAACAACGCTATTAGCTGCTATTACAGCACCATTGCCAACCTTGACACCCGACAGAATGATGGAACTTGCACCAATCCAAACGTCATTCCCAATAATAATACTTCCTTTAGATTCGATATCGTTACTTACACTCTCACCAAAAATATTTTGATGCATATAGTACGAAGACAATCTATCGTATTGATGATTAAACTCCTGAATTGTTGTTCCTCTTGCTATGGAACAAAAACTTCCAATTTTGACCTCATTGATATGCGCTCTGATATCCATGCCAGGACCATTCAGTGATGTATACCGACCTATAGTTACTTTCGCTTCAGAACGTATACTAACACCCCTAGCAATTCTACTTCCTTCACCTACTATTATATTCCCAAATAAATAAGCCCCATTTAATTCTACAGAAGGATCTAAAATCATAGTCTCCTGTGATCCTATAATATTAGATCTCAAAATAGTCGGAGCCATTTTCCTTAAAATGGATTCAATTATTTTTTTTAGCGGCATAAAAATGATTGTTTATTTTTTCAATCAAACCTCTGGAACTCTTTTCCAGATAAGGATACATTAACCTACTTGACTGTATATAATTCTCATATGCATTTCTCCCTTTCTCATCTATCAAAATTGTAGGGATGCCAAACTGATAAGCTTCAATAGCACACCCTGAAAATTTTGTAATATGTACTTGCGCATGTGTTAGAATTTCAGGCAAGGGTAGATTTGTTGCATTCTCAATATTTACTTCATCCAGTAAATTATATTGTTTGAGGTGTTGCCTCATACCTTCAGCTTCATCCATTTGGCGAGGATGTAATCTTAACCACCAATTCCACTTATGTTTAGTTTCATTAATTGCTTTTAAAAGGTAAGGTTCTAATGGTTTGTCAACGGGTTGTAAGGTATAAAGTATTATATTTTCAGGCCATGAATACCCACTGTCACTAAATAGCCCCTTTTGCCATCCTTCAACCCACGGGTTACCAAACTTTTTTGCCGTATGCTTTTCAGTAAGGCGGGCCCAACAATTAATATTTTGAGCGGAAGCTTCATCCCATGTAAAGAAAAAATTCGGAAGTGCTTCATAACCGGTTGAAGGCACTTCCTTCCATGAGTTATAGGCCAAATGGTTTTTACCATGTCCTCCATGCTGCATATCAATAGTTGTAAGGCCCAACTCATGAGCAGCTATAATGAGTCCCATCACATCCGCTGAATAATAACATAAAACTAAAATCTTACTTGGTTTTATCCTTTTTAATAAAACCATCGATAACGAATAAGACTTTTCAACCGTTTTTAAAAAACTACTGGTCTTTTTCTGATAACCGTCAATATCAAGCTCAGCAAACTGTAAATCTTGAATTATCTTCGCCAGCTTTTTTATGTGAGGTGATTTTCCGGGAAATAAATTAAATAATTTATCAAAAATGCTATACCCCAATAATAGATTCTTGTAAGACAGATGTCTTTCAGGTTTGTATGCTTCACTCTTGGTTTGTGATTTACTTAAGTATAACGATGGATTCTCCTTTTCATCCATCAAGGGGTCAAAGTATCGATTAAATTCCAATCCCTTATAATTTACGCAATGCGAAGGAGCACCCAGGTAAACATTCCTTACATCTGTATTTAAAAAAAAACCATCGCCAATGGAACCTAATATATTCTTAATCTGAGATAATCTACTACTTTTTTTTGCTGCACCTTTATCGCTGCTTTCATTTTTTTTCACTAAGTACATATATAACGCTATACGTAAAACTGGCCAGATATGGTACCCCTTATGCATCCATTCATTGACTGGGTACTTTATCTCAATTTTATTTATCAATCTGCAAATATCTGACCTACTATTTATTTCCATATAACTATTTTAAAGCCCGCTGAAATTTAACCAAAGTGAACACTCCGGCAATCATTAATACTATAAACGTGCCACCTCTCAGTATAATATTAGCTTCAGCCAAATAATATCCTGTTGCACATACCACAATACTGGCTAATAACCAGGCAGCAGGATAATATTCTAAAACAGCATGTTCTTTATAATCTTTGGACCAAAACCGGGAATAAGCCAAAAACATAAAGCCTATAAATGTAGATATTGCAGCCATTTCAATTCCCCATAATGGAATCAAGGTTATATTTAAGATAACATTAATAAGACCTGCTAAAAAGGAATAAATCCCCAGCGTTTTGGTCTTTTCAAAGTAAAACAAACGGCTGTTGCACGCCATGTACATGGGACGAAAAGTGACAGCCATGACAATAAGTACCGCTAATTGGTACACCTCATTCAATTCATCGTTTCTGATCAAAAGCTGGAAAAACTCCTTGGCAATACAGGAGAAGAGTAATACCAGGATAAAAAATAAAATTTGGGAGAAGAAAAATAAATTTCTCAGGGTATATTCTTCTTTTTTGTTGATTAAATCCTGTACATATGGCGTCATTGTTTTTGTATAAGCCCGGCCGATAGTTTGAAATGCATTCGTAGCTTTGTATGCAACGTTATATAATCCAATTTGTCCAGTTGAAACCTTGATCAAGTCCATGATTACCCGATCGGACTGATTGAGTAAGTATTGGCCATTTTGGTGGGGAACGATTGGCAACCCAATTCTCAATGCTCTTTTGATGGTGTTCCGCTTAAAATTAAAGATAGGAGTCATTTTTTCCTTAAGATTAAAGGGAATCCACCAAGAGATATTTAACAAAATCCCTGTTATACATGAGGACCAGAACCAACCCATGTATCCCATCCTGAGATATCTTATTGTGTATAAGGTAAGCAGTATATTGAGTACTCCGAATATAGCACTCCGGATTCCTACCTGAAGAGGCTTTTTCTTAAACTGGTAATAGTACATTGCCATTTGCGCAGTTGGCCCAAAAAAAATAATCGGGAGTACATTTAATATTATAATAGCAACCCGATCCTGGATAGCTGCATCAGGAATGATAAACCATAGGATGCTGGCCATGAGGAATCCATAAATGACACTCCACAATATCCAGAAACCATAAATTTGCCGCCATAACCATTTATATTGAGATCTGGATTTAAAAAAAGAATTAGAAAGATTGACTTGCAGGCCGAGAGTAAAAAAAATATCAAAAAATCCAATATAAGCCATTATAATGCCATAAACGCCAAAATCTTCTCTTGTTAAATAAGGCGTAATAAAAGGAAGGATGAAAAAAGCAGCTATTTTAGGAATAAATGGAGCAATACCATAAATACCAAAATCGGCAAATATATCCTTTAATCTCATTTATGACTGCTCAGAAATTTTTCAACTTAATTCCATTGACAGAAATTAGATAGATGATATTTTTAAAAACATAATATAGTAGATAATAAATAAGTATTAATATATTTCATTATATATTATGTATATATTTAAATGAACAAAAATAATCCCAATCCTTATTAAATTTTGTATTAATTTTTTCTTTGATTATTGAATTCTTTTCTAAGCTCTTAGGTTCCCAAAATTTAGTTTTGGTTTGCATGATACTTCTTGGGGTAACCCCCAGTATATCAATGCCATTCTTTACTTTAGAGGGTAAAAAATTATAGTATTTATTAATTTTCCGGAGTATTTCTAATTTTCCTCCAGTAACACCACGGTTATTAGCAAGTTTTTCATTCCCTGAAATATTCAGATTAATATTAAATTCATTTTGGAAAAATAATTTTAAATATGAATCTCCTCTTTTTTTAAACTCTTCAAAATCTAAAAAATATACATTTGTAAAAAACTTGTTTAATAAGTCAATACGGTATTTGAAAGATAAATCTTTAGGTTCTATTAACTTATTGTGCCCATAAAATTCAGAAAATATCAATGTTCCTCCTTCCTGGATATATTGTTTATAAAGTGAGATTAGGAGATCTCCATGTTTCCGAAAAAAAATAATAACAACTGCCTCAGGGAAAAAAAATCTAAGATTTTCTAAATTTTTCGTGAATGAAGTCAGCCATTTATGATTATTTGCAATACCTAATAACCATTTTTTATTCCAAGGCGAACCCGAAAAAGACTCATGAGAAATAAACAATCTATTATTGTCTAAACCAACTTGCCTATTCCATTGACTAATTAATGATTTTGCTCCGTATAAATACATGGTATCTTGCAAGTTAGGAAATAAATGTTGCTGCATATAGGAAGATGCGGTTTTATGCATCCCAATATGTACTAAAATTTTCCTATTCATGTTGCCATATAAATTATTCCAGTTTAGTTTTCTGAGCATTATTCAAATAAGACGCAAGATTCCAATCTAAATATGTATCAATATCTATAGAACTTAATTCATCCATCAAATATTTTTTTATCTTCTCAAAATCAGAAATTTTTTTATTCTGTAAACTTTGTGAATTTATAACATAAATAGCACCATTATATTCATAAATTGTAGGACAATCCTGTCTCCTTGTAAAACTACCTTTTTTGGAATTTACTAAGAAGCCCTCCTCATTCTCCTCGAATAATACAAAGTAAGGATTGGACGAGGTTTCTTTAACGGAAACAACCATATCTATATCCGAGGTATATAACCTTAATGCTTCTTCAATATGCTCCTCAGTCCTAAAAGGTGAGGTTGGTTGCAATAGGATGATCGTATCAGCTTGATATCCTTGTACTTGATAGTATTCCAGTGCATGCAACATTACATCTTGGGTATTAGCTTTATCTGATGCTAATTCTGATGGTCTTAGAAAAGGTACTTTAAGTCCCGTTTGTTCTACTGTTTCTTTAATTGACTTGTCATCCGTAGATACACAAATCATTTTATCTTTAAAAACTTCTCGTGCGGCTTCAATTGTATAATTAATTAATGGCTTTCCACTAAGCTTCTTAATATTCTTTCCAGGTATTCCTTTTGATCCACCTCGTGCAGGAATTACAACTAAAGGGTTCATCAAATAGTTATTTTTTTTATATCCTTCTGTGCTTTTTCAAAATCTTCTGGTTTACCAATATCCAACCAATATTCTGTTAAGGGATAGGAAAAGACTTTTTTGCCTTCTTCTATCATTTTCTCCATAAGATCGGTCGTATCATAAAATGTTTGCAGGGGAATTTGATCAGCGATCTCTCTTTTCATCAGGTAAATTCCTCCATTGGAATAATAGGTATAGGTTGGCTTTTCTTTGAAATTCATTACATGCCCATTGGAAGTTTCCAACACGGCATAAGGCACATCTACCTTATATGGTATGGTAACTACAGCCATATCCGCATCTTCTTTTAAAAACTGCAGGAATAAATCTTCATAATCCAAATTGGTGAGAATATCAGAATTAGTCAGTAGAATATGGTTATGGCGAAAATTCTTAATCTTGGATAGGGCACCAGCGGTACCCAGTGGTTTTTTTTCCCGAACATATTCAATATGAAGATTTCTTTCATTCCCATTTCCAAAATATTCCTCTATCTGGTCCCCCAAATAATTTACCGCAATCCAAAAATCATCTATTCCATACCTGGAAAGGCGATGAATATTATGTTCCAAAATAGGTTTTTCCCCCACTTTCAGCAGCGGTTTAGGGGTATTTTCAGTGAGTGGCCGAAGGCGGGTTCCTTTTCCTCCTGCCATAACCACAACGTCTAACGGCAAATATGATATCAGATAATTAAAATTTATCACATTTATAATGTGATCCTCCTCATCTAAAATGGGGACTATTTTGTAATCTTTTTCTCTGTATTCAATAACCTTTTCAATATTGTAGTCAGTCTTTCGAATATATTTTGGATTAGATTGAATAACATCATTCACTGGTTGAGTTAATGATACATCACTGATTAATCCTCGACGCACATCCCCATCCGTTAGGGAACCAATGAGTTTGTGGTCACTGTCTACTACAAAAACAATAGCATCTTTTGCAAGCCGATCCAATACTTTCAGTGCTTCTTTTATACTGGTTCCGGTTGGTATCAGATGCTCTTTATAGTGTCGCATTGTATCCTTTTATTGCTTCAATAATTTTGTCAGAAGAATTTTCCTGACGATAAATATTCCCTCCGCTGTAGGATCCTTTGTGTTCAATTTCTTGTACTAATTCTACTATTGCATCTTTTTTAAAATCACAATTCACTATATTGTCACTTTGTAGTCGCCCCTTTTGTCTGTCACCGACATTAATGACATACTTTTCAAATGAGGCTGCTTCAATTATTCCACTGGAAGAATTTCCCAACATTATATGAGCATATTTCATAGCTGAGAAATAATCTCGTTTCCCAAAGTTTTCAACAACCACTGCTTTAACAGGAAATGCTTTCTTAAATTGTATAATTTTCTTCCTGAAAATCGTCCCCAGTGTATCAGCATTTGGCATGGTAATCACAATATTGTACTGATCAACCAACGTATTGAAAGTTTC
>Ga0079226_10004352_pt1 | contig 10825 bp, 9 predicted proteins | sample Poulit2014_FD_76345 | JGI IMG/M metagenome (GOLD analysis project Ga0079226, IMG submission 76345) | Agricultural soil microbial communities from Georgia to study Nitrogen management - Poultry litter 2014 | ecosystem: Environmental > Terrestrial > Soil > Agricultural land | place: USA: Georgia...
AAGGGGTGGTTTTGATACAATTAAACAGATTTTAAATGCGCCAAAGAGCTAGTATGTTAGTTTCAATGTATAGCGTTACCGTCATAGGGTGCATGAAACACAGCCAACTTTTAGCTTGCTACAAACATTACCCAACAGTTAACCCTTTTCATTTATTTTACCCAAGGACATTAAGATGAAAGCAAAACAGGTTTGTTATTAGCCACTGTGCTGGCGTCAGGTTCAAGCTTTGCCGCTGATGCTTACAAGGTTTCTACTTCTGTATTTAAAGAGGGGGAGTTAATTGCTTCACCTGTGATGTTGGTCAATGCTGAAGAGCATGGCATCAATCGCTGTTGACAATGAGTTTCAATATAACCTGACAGTAAAGCCCAACAATGAACATTCAGCTACAGTCGTTACAGCTTTTAAAGTTGGTGAAACTGTTACGGAACATGAAACAACCATCACCTACGACAAGCAAGTAACAGTTGATCATGGTAACGACAAACTTACTTTATCGGTGCATAAAATTACCAATTAAGAGAACACCCATTCAATTAGCAGGCTAACCAAGGTTGTATTTATTTCAGAACCGTCATTCCTTATGACGCTAATTTTAACAGGAGTGAAGTTAACATGAAGCAAACACTACTTTTCAGTGCGCTGTTACTCAGTTTAACGGCTTGTCAGGATACTAATACACAGGCCATAGATGAGAGCACCGCTTCAGCCCCTAAATCGTCTACAACAATCGAAGCAGATAATACAGCTTCGAACGCAAGCGGTAACTATAACCAAGCTATTCACTATGAGAATTTTTCTGCTCGTGTAGTGAGTACGCCCGACGGCAATGGTGGCTACAACTTGAGCATTCAACCTATGGGCGAGCAGGCCATTGAAAGGCACATTAACGATCCTGTTATTGATGCAGCAGTGGGCGACCTTAATGAAGATGGTTCCTATGACATCTTAATCTTTACTCGAGGTGTAGGTAGTGGCTCATATGGTGACGTAGTGGCTTATTCTAGTAACGAAGGGCAGTCATGGAACGAAGTGCATTTTCCTGAGCTCTCCAGTGAACTCAAACAAGGCTACATGGGCCATGACAAATTTGAAGTGGTTGATAATGTGTTGGTTAGGCAGTTCCCCCTTTATTTAGAAGGTGATACCAACGCTAACCCGAAAGGGAAAACGCGCCAAATTCAGTATGATCTGCAAGAGGGGGGCGCTTCTCGCCAGTTTGTAGTTAGCGAAGTTAACGAGCTTTAAATAACTGTATAAAAACTTTCCCATCTAAAAAAGTGATGGCTGTATGGTTGCGGTACGTACAGGTTGCCAAACGACGGCAAAAGCATCACTACCGCGACAATAAAACAAAAACAATCAGTAAAAAAGCCTGCAAGTCAACGACTTGCAGGCTTTTGAAACGCAATGGATGCGGGTAAATTGGCTACCTGATGATTACATCATGCCGCCCATACCACCCATGCCACCCATGCCGCTCATGTCTGGCATACCAGCACCGCCATCAGCGGATGGCTTGTCTGCCACCATGGCTTCTGTGGTGATCATGAGGCCAGCAATAGAAGCTGCTGCTTGTAGTGCTGAGCGGGTTACTTTGGCTGGGTCGATAATACCCATTTCGATCATATCGCCGTACTCTTCAGTAGCAGCGTTGTAACCGTAGCTGCCTTTACCTTCACGTACAGCTTGTACCACTACAGAAGCTTCCGCACCTGCGTTAGTGGCGATCTGACGTAGAGGCGCTTCCATAGCACGACGAGCTAGCGCAATACCAACGTTTTGATCTTCGTTGTCGCCAGTGAGGTTATCGATTTTGCTCAAAGCACGTACTAATGCAACACCACCGCCAGCAACGATACCTTCTTCAACCGCTGCGCGAGTAGCTGCTAGTGCGTCGTCCACACGGGCTTTCTTCTCTTTCATTTCTACTTCTGTAGCAGCACCTACTTTAATAACTGCCACACCGCCTGCTAACTTAGCCACGCGCTCTTGTAGCTTCTCGCGGTCGTAGTCAGAGGTGGAGTTTTCGATTTCCGCGCGGATTTGCTCTACACGGCCTTTGATGTCAGCTTCGTTACCAGCGCCATCCACAACAGTGGTGTTGTCTTTGTCGATGTTAACTTTCTTTGCTGAACCTAAGTCTTCAAGTGTTGTTTCCTCTAGGTTTAAACCGATTTCTTCAGAAATAACGGTGGCACCTGTGAGGATAGCAATGTCTTGTAGCATCGCTTTACGACGGTCACCAAAACCTGGTGCTTTAACTGCTGCACACTTAATGATGCCGCGCATGTTGTTCACAACAAGCGTTGCTAAGGCTTCGCCCTCAACATCTTCAGCGATGATGAGTAATGGCTTACCGGATTTAGCCACCGCTTCTAGTACAGGTAGCAATTCGCGGATGTTAGTGATTTTCTTATCTACCAAGAGAATGTGTGGCTCATCGAGCTCTACAGCCATGGTTTCTTGGTTGTTAATGAAGTAAGGGCTTAGGTAACCGCGGTCGAACTGCATACCTTCAACAACTTCTAGTTCGTTGTCTAAGCTAGTGCCTTCTTCAACGGTGATAACACCTTCTTTACCTACTTTCTCCATGGCTTCTGCGATGATCTGGCCCACAGAGCTATCGGAGTTAGCGGAGATGGTACCCACTTGTTCAATGTTTTTGTTGCTTTCGCAAGGTGTTGCTAGCGCCTGCAGCTCTTCTACTACTGCTGCCACTGCTTTATCAATACCGCGCTTAAGGTCCATTGGGTTCATGCCCGCAGCTACAGATTTTAAGCCTTCGCTCACAATTGCTTGTGCCAATACTGTTGCTGTGGTGGTACCGTCACCCGCTTCATCGTTTGCCTTAGACGCTACTTCTTTAACCATTTGTGCGCCCATGTTTTCGAACTTGTCTTCCAGTTCGATTTCACGTGCTACTGAAACACCGTCTTTAGTAATAACTGGCGCACCAAAAGATTTATCTAATACAACGTTACGACCCTTAGGCCCTAAGGTTACTTTTACTGCATCAGCAAGAACGTTTACACCACGTAGCATGCGCTGACGGGCTTCATCACGAAATAAAACTTCTTTTGCCATGATTCTTTACTTCCTCAAAAAATGGTTTAAAAAACGAATTACGCTTCAACAACAGCTAGAATTTCGTTTTCGCCTAAAATAAGCAGTTCTTCGCCATCAATTTTCACGGTGTTACCCGCGTACTGGCCGAAAATAACTTGATCGCCAACTTTTACATCCAGTGCGCGAACATCGCCACTGTCTGTAATTTTACCGTTGCCCACTGCTAGCACTTCCCCGCGAGCGGGTTTTTCTGTAGCAGAACCAGGCAGCACGATGCCGCCAGCGCTTTTGGTTTCTTCTTCGGCGCGACGAATTACCACGCGATCATGCAAAGGACGGATTTTCATTCCTCTGTTCTCCTGTTGAGGTGTCAGCTACTCAGTTAAGCCCCTGCTTAACTGATTTATTAATGTTTCCCGAAAGGGTTAGTAACACTGCCTGTTGTTAATTTGGCAGCCAATTAGCACTCAATGCCTTTGAGTGCTAATCATAGTAACCGAGCAGTCAGTGTCAAGCGCTGCATGCTTAGTTACCAAGCTGCTGCCTTATATGGGGTGCTTTACTTTTTTTTCAAGAGATGAATTTTTAATTTTTTGCTGATTCCTTTTACTGAATCCCCGCGCCGCAACAGGCATACTGTGTTTTTTACTCTTCGCAATAAAAGGAATGGCGTTTATGTTGTCCGCTTTCAAGGATTTTCAGCAAGTGTACTTGCGCCAACCCATGCTTACTTTACTGCTGCTTGGTTTTGCCAGTGGTTTACCTGCGCCTTTGGTGTTCAGCAACCTTTCTATTTGGTTGAGCGATGCTGGCGTTAGCCGCACCGATATTGGCTTGTTTGCCTTAGTAACCACCCCTTACGCCATTAATTTTTTGTGGGCGCCGCTGATTGATAAATTACGCATTCCTTTTTTAAGCCAAGCCTTAGGCCAACGGCGCAGCTGGATTCTCACCACCCAATTTGCCCTTTTTGCTGCCATCATTTGGATGGGCACTTTTTCCCCTGGCGAGCAATTAGGCATGCTAGCTGTGGGAGCACTCATGGTGACTATTGCCAGTGCCACCCAAGATATTGCTGTGGATGCCTACCGCATCGACAGCTTAGAGCCTAACGAACAAAGCGCCGGCGCCTCTGTGGCTATTTGGGGATGGCATTTAGGCGGCACGCTGATTGGCGGTGCCGGCGGGCTTTATCTAGCCAGCGCTTTTGGCTGGGGCACCGCTTATTTTGTTTTGGCTTGCAGCTTAGGAGTGAGCATGTTGGCTGTATTGCTCAGCCCTGAACCCGTGCGTAAAGTGCCCTTAGCCACCCAACAGCAAGAAGAAAATGTGGGAGCTTTTTTTAACAATAAGATGCCTCGGTTTTTTGCCTCCGCTTTCACTTGGCTCACCAATACTGTCATTGCCCCTTTCTACGACTTCATCAAACGCGATGGATGGTGGCTCATTCTTATGTTTATTTTCATCTTTAAATTTGGTGATGCCATGCTTGGCCGCATGTCTGGTGTGTTCTACCGAGAAATGGGCTTTAGCTACACGCAAATAGCCAACGTCAGCAAAATTTACGGTTTTATTGCCAACATGGTGGGCATTGCCGTGGGTGGCATGTTGGCTTACCGCATTGGTTTAATACGCGCCTTGTTGGTGTCTGGGGTAATTTCCGCCATTGCAAACCTTTCCTACGCGCTGTTAGCTGAGCAAGGCACCATGGCGTACCTCATTTTGGCAGTGATTTCAGACAGCTTCACCAGCGGTTTAGTAACTGTGGCTTTTGTGGCTTATTTATCGAGCCTGTGCAACGTAGCGTATACGGCCACCCAGTATGCGCTATTAGCATCATTGGGTAATTTATCCCGCATTTGGCTCTCTGCTTCCAGCGGCTACATGGTAGATAAATTAGAGGGAGACTGGGGCGTCTTCTTTGTTATCACAGCAATATTAGCGTTATACGGCATTCCCATTTTGTTAATTTTAGTACGTTGGTTTCCACAATCGTTACCCACCCAACAGGCGCAGAAAGAAACATGAAATGGTATGTATTAGGCGCGGGCAGCATGGGTTCGCTGGCAGCGCATTATTTACAACAAGCGGGTTGGAGCACCTTAGCTGCCAATCGTGGCGCGCAAACACGTACTTTGGTGTGGCCCCAAGGCGCGGCTAGCACCCTCACCTTGCCCGCTGACGATAACGGCACTATTAAGCACCTATTGTTGGCCACGAAAGGGCCAAGCACGAAGGCCGCCCTTGCCCCCTTATTACCTCGTTTGGCACCAGAAGGTGTGTTGATCCGCTTACAAAACGGCATGGGCACTTTAGCCGATGTGCCATTGCCTCCTGCTTGGCAATGCTGGGAAGCCATCACCACCAATGCGGCGTGGCGAGCCCAAGAGCGTATTACCGTGGTGGCGGAAAACAGTACTATCATGGGGCACCCCACCGCCTCTACGCCCACTTGGTTCACCGCCTTACAAACACATTGGCCTGCACTGCAGTGGGAGCGCGACATGGCTCTGCAGCAATGGTTAAAACTAACGGTAAATGCGTTGATTAATCCGCTCACGGCTCTGTACAACTGCCCAAATGGAGCACTGCTCACTATTCCCGAAGCCCATGAGCGCTTTCAGCGTTTAGCCAAAGAATGCGACGCTATCGCCCAGCGTTTATTTCCTCAATGGCCCCTGGATACCTATGCAAGAGCCGCTGCAGTAGCACAAGCCACCGCCGACAATTGCTCTTCCATGCGTGCCGATATGCTGGCACAACAGCATACGGAAATTGACTACATCACTGGTTATATACTCGCAGCCGCGGCACAACGTGGCGTGGTTTTGCCTGAACATGAGAGCGTTTATCGTGATATTGTGGCCTCATCTTTACACTTCGCGGAAGCATAACGTTGCCTCTTGCGATAAAATAACAATTTTTCAGCCAAAAGGTTTTGCTGTGCTTATTCGTCGCCTATTACCCACCACTTTAGCGTTAGCTGTTTCACTCACTGCACCGGCGTTGGCGCAAGCCACGGATCCGCCCGTGTTTATCCTAGAAGGTTCGCGCCTCTCTAATCTTCCAGCGGGAGCCGTAATGCTGCTTGCCGAAGACATTGAAAAAATGCCCGCGCGCAACTTGGTAGATGTGGTGGATTCTGTAGCAGGCATTACTTTGCAACGCGATCATGGCATTGGCGACAGCCAACATGCTGCAAACGCCTATGGCGCGGCCCAACCTTTAATTCTTCTCAATGGCCGCCGCATGGTGGATATGCATGGTGCCGCCGCCAACCTTGCTAGCATCCCGCTACAAAGCGTGGCGGCGATAGAAGTGGTGCCCACGGGTGGCGGTGTGATGTACGGCCAGGGTGCCAATACTGGGGTGATTAACATTGTCACACGCCAAGCTCACACCGGCGCCGGTGGCGTACACCTTGGCGGTGGCAGCTACAACACGTATGAAGGCGGCCTGTGGGGCGGCACGCAGCAAGGCAACACGCAAGTATTTGGCGCCGTTACCGGCCTACGGAGCGATGGCTATCGCGACCACAACAAGGTGGAACGAACCGCAGGGGTGTTTGATGTGCGCCAGCAAATTGATCGCAGCGTGCTGTATTTCACCCTGCAAGCAGGGCAGGAAGAACTAGAATTACCAGGTGCCGTGGACATTAACGCTAAACGCAAAAGCGGCACCGCCGACGCCAAATTAAAACAGCATCACTACCATGCCATGCCCGGTATCGCTTGGCATTTCATGCAAACGAGCGTTTATTTAGAAGGCAGTTTCTTCGATAAAAACCAAAAAGATTACGACCTCACCACCCAACAGTATGTGAATACAAATATCGACGGCTACAGTGTATCGCCACGCCTAGAAGGCCATTTTGAAACCGGTAGCGTGGTGCACCGTTGGGATGCAGGCTGGGATTATTACCTCACTCGTTACGATAGCGCCCTCACCGGCAACCCTTTGGAAGAAGCCCGCCAACAACAAGAAGGGGTGTACGGACGCTATGTGGCTGATTACCGTTCTTGGCTTGGAGGGCACTTAGGTGCACGTCGCGAAACGGTAAAGCAATCCTTCTTTGGCAGCGCAACTCAGCCTTCCACCGATTACACACTAGAAATGTATGAAGGCGGTGTGAATGTGCGTTTGGCGCCGCCACTGGTGTTATCTTTAGATGCTGCGCGCACAGCACAAGCCCCCAATGTGGCAGCCAACTTGCAGCATGCTAACGCTTTAGTGCCTCAGGAAGGCAAGATATATAGCGCTACGCTAGCGTGGCATCACGACCACCAGCGCTCTTCCATTACCTACTGGGATGGCCGCTTTGAAAACGCTGTGTACTACGACAGAAACAGTGAACGGTACGCCAACCGCAGCGACGATACACGCCGCAAAGGCTTTGCACTAAACAGCCGCTGGCAGCTGGATGACCATGTGTGGTTAACCTTAAATGCGAGCCTACAAAAAACTCAGTACAGAGAAGGCGCTTGGCGCAACAAACTGGTGCCCGATTCACCGCGTCGCACGGGCTACGCACAACTAGATTGGCAGGCTGCTCCCTGGCTAGACGTTGGGATCACCCAGCACTTCTATAGCAGCCGCTTTTTTAACGGCGACGATGCCAATGCCGAGCAGCGCCAGCGCGGTTACACGTGGACCAACCTCAGCGCCACGGCCAAGGTGGCGAACAGCCGCATTACCGCTGGGGTGTATAACCTGCAAAACCGCAAGGTGTACGACACCGGTTATTATGACGCAGGCAGTTCAACCCTGTTCACGTACCCCTTGCCAGAGCGCCACTTCATGGTTGATGTGAGCTTCGACTTTTAAGCTGCGCAAAAGGAATAAAACATGGCCAAACTTAGCCAATTGCTCCGCCAGCGTTTTTTACGCTTTCGCCGTGAAGTGGTGGTACTGTGGTATGCTTTTCGCCACCCTAGCACCCCACTTCATTTAAAAATAGGCAGCTTAGCTTTAGCTATCTATTTGCTCAGCCCCTTTGATTTAATCCCCATTGTGGTGCCCGTTTTCGGCCTCTTAGATGATCTCATCATTGTGCCTTTTGGGGTGAGCCAAATTGTGCAGCGCCTGCCCCATGAGGTGCATGAACAAGCAAGCCAAAAAGCCGACAAATGGATCGGCCGTTATGTGAAACGCCCCTTATTATATGTTGGCTTGGCCGTGGCCGCCCTCATTTCCTTCTGGGTGCTAGTGGTGGTGCTGATCGTGCGTTTCCTCGCCTAAACATTCCATGTAGCCGTACTGCACACAACATTGTGAATTTATTGTGCATCCCCCAACCACCTTGCAAAAACGCGCTATCATGAGGTGTTTTCATTCTCTTGGTAGCGCTATGCACAGCATTCGGACTCGTCTTTTTCTTGTTTTTTCCGCCATGGGCATGGTGTTGGTCCTGCTCTCTGCCACCCTGTATCAAATTAGTTTTGAGCGCAGCCTGGTGAATTACTTACAAGAGCGCGGCCACCAGCGCATGCTAGAAGTGAGCGAACGCTTAGCAGACACCTACCACAACTACAACGGCTGGCCCACAGAACACACCGCGCAGCATCCTCGGGGGCTACGCGGCGTGCTCCGTTTGCCTCGCCATTTCGTTGTGCTAAACGAAGAAGGCGGCACGCTTTACGGTGAGGCACTGCCCCACAGGCCACAACGGGCAGTACCGATTATGCTGCAACAACAGCAAGTGGGCACGCTGTTGTATCACCCCATGGAAGCACAGCTCACCGACAGCACCGACAGGGCTTTTCGGCAGCAGCAATGGCGCTCCTTAGCGCTGACCACCGCGGCTGCTTTAATAGTGGCGCTATTGGGCTCATGGCTGCTTGCGCGGCAAATGGTGCGCCCCGTGCGCGCCATGGCAGCATTAACCGAACAAATGGCGCGGGGCAATTATCGCCAACGCTTTACCACTGAGCGCCGCGATGAGCTCGGCCTGCTCAGCGATAGCATTAACCAGCTCGCTCACCACTTAGAACAAGCAGCACAGGCGCGCGACCGCTGGCTCGCGGATACCGCCCACGAGCTCAGAACACCGCTGGCTATTTTGCAAGGTGAAATCGAAGCCTTAGTAGACGGCATTCGCCACCCGAGCACCGAGCACCTTTTATCGTTACAACAAGAAGTCAACCACCTCAAACACTTAGTGGACGATTTACACGACCTTGCCTTGGCCGATGTGGGCAGCTTGCGCTATCGCATGGAAAAAGTAGACCTGAGCGCACTATTGCATGAACAAGCCCATTTATTTGCCCACCATTTTGCTGAGCAAGGCCTGGCTTTCACGGTGGCGGTGCCTGAAGGTAAAATGGTGCTAGGCGATGCCACACGTTTGCGCCAACTCCTCACCAACTTGCTGAGCAATAGCTTGAACTACACTGAGGCCCCCGGCAGGGTGCAACTCACCATGACGGTAGAGAAAAAACACCTCGTGGTGCTGCTTGAAGATTCAGCACCGGGGGTGGCCGAGGATAAAATACCGTTGCTGTTCGAACATTTATTTAGAAGCGAAACGGCTTCCAGAAACCGCCAATTTGGTGGCTCCGGTTTGGGTTTAGCCCTCGCCAAACGTATTGCACTGGCGCACGGCGCCGAACTCACCGCCACCCCCAGCCCTTTAGGGGGCCTCGCCTTCACCCTACGCTTTAAGGAGGTGTTATGACGCAGCTGCTGATCATTGAAGATGAACCTAAAATTGCCCGTTTGCTGCAAGATTATTTAACGCACAGTGGTTTTAGCAGCCATTGGTGCGCCACCGGCCAAGCAGGCTTAGATTGGCTAGCAGAAAACAACGCACAGATTGTTCTACTAGATCTTATGCTGCCCGACATGGATGGTTTAGAGGTGTGCAAGCAACTGCGGCGCACCTCCGACATTGCCATCATCATGATTACTGCTAGAGTGGATGAGGTGGATCGTTTGCTGGGGCTTGAACTGGGCGCCGACGATTACATTTGCAAGCCCTTTAGCCCTCGTGAAGTAGTGGCACGGGTGAAAGCGTTACAGCGCCGTTTACAACCAGAAACACAGCACCACCAAGGTTTTCATTTCGACGACAACCGCCTTTCTTTTCATTACCAAGGCCAAGAGGTGGCTTTCACCATGGTGGAGTTTGCCTTATTACGCAGCTTGGCGGAGCGCCCTGGGCACATTCGCAACCGCCAACAATTAATGGACCACATTTATGATGATAACCGCATCGTGAGCGATCGCACCGTGGACAGCCACATTAAGAAAGTACGCCGCAAACTGGCCGAGGTATTCCCGCACACACAATTTATTCATTCTATTTATGGGGTTGGCTACCGTTTTGACATTGAAAAAGAACAATAAGGCTTTTTCACATTGCGTGCATATTCTTTGCAACATGTAGCCCCATGATAATACTTAATCACCCACTAGGAGTTACCCATGAAAAAAACATTCTTACCACTTGCTCTCATTGGCGCTTTGCTAACCGCTCCCGCGTTAGCCACCGCCGAGAAAGGCGAAAACGCCCAAGGCACCAACACTGAAGTACGCATGCAATACATGCAGCGTATGCAACAGCAGCTAGAACTCACTGACGAGCAAAGCGACGCCATGGCGCAAGTGTTTACCACCCAGCGTGAAAAAATGCAGGCCGTGCGCAGCGAAACAGAAGCTGCCATCACTGACATTTTAACGCCTGAGCAGCAAACTACGTGGCAAAACATGAAGAAAGAGCGTGCGCAAAAATGGCAGCGGCACACCAACAAACACC
>Ga0079226_10004353_pt1 | contig 10824 bp, 10 predicted proteins | sample Poulit2014_FD_76345 | JGI IMG/M metagenome (GOLD analysis project Ga0079226, IMG submission 76345) | Agricultural soil microbial communities from Georgia to study Nitrogen management - Poultry litter 2014 | ecosystem: Environmental > Terrestrial > Soil > Agricultural land | place: USA: Georgia...
TAACCTAGTGATAACCAAACAATTAATGTTAAAATCCCTGCAGTTAAAGCTAGATAAAAAAGCCATTTTGCTGCACGGTCTGTAAAATTCTGTGTTTTGGATTTTGATTCTTGGGCATCTTTAACTAATGTAATGACTTGAGATAAATAAGATTCTTCACCTGTTTTTGACACTTCAATTGTTAAAGAACCCTCATTATTAATTGAACCACCAATGACCTCTTCACCTTTGCCAATATCAACTGGAACAGATTCACCAGTCAACATTGATTGATCCACTGTTGAAGTCCCTTCTAAAATAACCCCATCAACTGGTATCTTTTCACCTGGTTTGACAAGCACACGATCTTTACTTTGTAATTCAGAAGTTGGTACATCTTCCACTTTATTATTTTCATCTAGCTTATGTGCTTCATTTGGCATGAGTTCAACAAGTTTTTCAAGCGCGTTTGAGGCACCCATCACTGAACGCATTTCAATCCAATGACCAAGCAACATAATATCAACAAGTGTTGCTAGCTCCCAAAACAAATCTTGACCTTCCCAACCAAAAACAACAAGCGAACTATAACCATACGCAATCGTAATCGCAAGGCCGATAAGTGTCATCATACCTGGATTCTTATCCTTTAATTCACTAATTCCGCCTGTAATAAACGGCCACCCACCGTAAAAGAAGACAAATGTTGCTAAAGCGAAGATAATATATTGGTCATTCGCAAAGCGCCAATCGACTCCGAGAAAACTTTGAATCATGGGCGATAAAATAAGGATAGGTATCGTTATAATTAATGATATAAAAAACCGCTTCTTAAAGTCACTTACCATATCACCATGATCGTGATGTCCGTGGCCTTCATGATCTCCGTGTTCGTGTTCATGATGCTCTTCGTGATGATTATGTTCGTTTTTAGTATTTTCTTCAGATTTATTATTCATTGAAAGTCTCCTCTCTTAATATACATTTTAACATAAAAAATATTTTTTACGTTGATACATTTTATACTAACTCCAAATTATCCAGATTTTGTCGAGATTTATCAAAATTTTATTCATAAATGCTCCATCTGCACATTTTTTGCATATTTATTTGTTACAATAAACAAATAACTTATTTTAGAGGAGGGCTCGTATGTCTCGTTATAAGAAAAATAGTATTACTCTTTTTGGTGCAATTGGACTCGGAACTGGTGTCATGATTAGTGCAGGTATTTTTGCTTTAATGGGTCAAGTTGCTGAGCTAGGTGGAAAATGGTTTCCACTTATTTTTATTTTAGGTGGTATTGTAACTGTGTTCAGTGCTTATTCATATATAAAACTAAGCAATACTTACCCTTCAGCAGGTGGTATTGGAATGTATTTAGTAAGAGCATATGGTAAAGGTAATTTGGCGGCCTTTGCTGCCATGTTGATGACTTTTTCAATGGTTATTAATCAGAGTCTCGTAGCGAGAACTTTCGGCACATACACCTTACAACTTTTTAATGCAGAAGAAAATAGTTTATGGGTTCCTGCCTTAGGCGTTGGACTTTTAATACTAGCATTTTTGGTAAATATTTCTGGAAATAAATTCATCCAAACATTCACTTCTTTTTTCTCCATATTAAAAATAATCGGCTTACTTATATTTGCAGGAGCAGGACTTTTATTAACAAACTTCGCAATTAGCCCTGCTCAAAGTACTTCACAAGTTGCAGATACACCTGTCATGGGTTTTATCGCAGCTATCGCCTTAACAATCTTATCTTTTAAAGGTTTTACAACGATCACAAATCAAGGTGAAGAAATTGTTAAACCACATAAAAATGTTGGACGAGCGATTATTTATTCTATTATCATCAGTCTTATTGTCTACATTTTACTCGCATGGACCGTATCTAGTAATTTACCATTGAATGAAATTATTGATAAACAAAATTACGCACTAGCAGCCGCAGCCGAACCAGCTTTGGGTGAACTCGGCGTCTGGTTCACTGTTATCGTAGCTATTATTGCTACTATTTCCGGAATTATTGTTAGTGTCTTTTCTGTATCGCGTATGTTAGCGATGTTGACCGATATGAAACTTATCCCACACAGTCATTTTCATATGCCAGGTGATATTCAAAAACACACCCTTGTTTACACTGTTGTAGTTGCGATGGTATTAACCGTATCATTCGACTTAAGTCGAATCGCATCTATGGGAGCAATTCTATATTTAGTTATGGATATGATTATCCATTGGGGACTGCTCACAAAATTAAAAAATGATGTCGACGCGAACCCATTTATAATAAGTACTGCTCTAATATTAGACGCTCTTGTCTTAATTGCTTTCTTATGGGTAAAAGTAAAGACAGATATCCTCATTGTTATTGTCTCACTTATTGTCATGCTTATTACGTATTTTGGAATAAAATGGTTTCTTAACGCAAATAAACATCAAACAAAATCTAATCACTAAATTATACATTTAACATACTTCCTCCATAAAAAATGGACATTTAGTCTCTATAATAATTTTGTAGAGAGTTTATGAATAGGAATAGGAGGTAAGTTTTTGAAGAAAAAATTATTAATCTTTCTTTTATTAAGTCTAACTGTAATCCTTGCAGCATGTGGTGGTAACGACGAAGCTAGCGAACCAAAAGATGAATCAGCTTCCAATAGTAATAGTGAGATAGAAGTGACAGCAACTAATTTTGAATTTAATCAACCAGAATACACCGTTCAATCTGGAGATGAAGTAAAAATTAATTTATCAAATGCTGATGGAAGCCACGGAATTGCAATTGATGAATTCGATGTTGATATTCAAGGAGACGGTGAAGCAACTTTTACGCCTGATAAACCAGGAGAATATACAATATATTGTAATATTCCTTGTGGTCAAGGACATGACGACATGCAATCAAAATTAATTGTCGAATAATCAACAAAATTATTTAATAATCAAATATTATTAAACTCTCTTACAAATAATTTATATAAAACCTTTATATTTCATGACAAATCATCGGTAAGTAATAAGCCAAGAGTCTCTTTTATAATAAAAGATGCTCTTGGCTTTTTAAGTTATATCTCATATCCTAAAACGTCTCATAAAAATCATTAAGACATTCTTTGTTATAAAAATGTTTAAGTCTTATTCCACTTCAATTTGTCCCATCATACCATTATCTTCATGTTCTAAAATATGACAATGGTACATATATATTCCTGGTTCAGTAAACTTAACGGCAATTTTTGCTTTATCACCAGGTTCAATTGAAAGGGTATCTTTATAGCCTTGTAAATTTTCTGGTGGTTCTTCTTTATTAATCGAAATCACCTTAAATTGAGTCCCGTGAATATGGAAAGGATGAATCATGCCTCCCATCATATCTTTTTCATTATATATCTCCCACACTTCGGTTTCACCTAGAGCTTGTGCCATATCAATCCGGTTCTTATCGAATTGCTGGTCATTAATCGCAACATGATGACCCATACCACTTAATTTAATTTTTTTACTTACTGGTTTATTTCTAATTTCTTCACTGATTGTTACTGGATCTTCTATTTCTTCAAGCTCATTTTCACTTACTTTTACTTTATCATTTATTTCAAACGGAAGTAAAACTGTTTCATCATCCATCATCAATTCCACTTCATCTTTTGCATCAAATTTAGAAAAATCAACAACAATTTCTGCTCTTTCAGATGGAGTTAGTTGAATTTCATCCATTTTGACGGGTTCATTTAATAAGCCTCCATCTGAAGCAATCTGCTCAAACCCTTCATTATTACTTAATTTAATCGTATAATTTCTCATATTTGAACCGTTTAATAGACGTAAACGAACTTTTTCTTGTTTAACTGTTAAACGAGGATTTACTGTACCATTTATGAGTAAAGTCTCCCCCATTGTACCGTCTGGATCTTTTACAGCATCATAATTCAATTGTTTTTCATCATCAAAAGTCCGGTCTTGAATAATTAATGGAAAATCATTTTCTCCGTATTCATACGTATCTTTTAAATCATCTTCAATGTATAACAGACCTGCGAGGCCTCCGAAAACTTGCTTAGCTGTTTTCCCTTCAGGATGTGGATGAAACCATAATGTTGCCCGATCTTGTTGGACATCAAAGGTAATCTCTTTTTCTTCCCCAGGCTCAATTACAGCATGTGGTCCTCCATCTGCTTCACCGTCAATAATCAATCCATGCCAGTGAAAAGTCGTCTCTTCATCAAGACTATTTTTTAATGTTATATTTGCCGTTTGATCTTTTTTCAATTTCACAACTGGTCCTAAAAATGCTGAATTATAGCCTAATGTCTTTGTTTGTATCCCATCAAAAATTTCTGTTTGACCTTGTTGGGCATCTATCGTATAGTAAATATCACTTTCTGTTTCTGAATCACTTGCTAAGATAGGTGGAATATTAAGTTCATTTTCACCAGTAGAAGAATCAAGTGGCATATCGTGCCCATGTCCGCCCATCATTCCCATCGTTTTATTCGAAGGGTCATTTTCTTCGTTCGATGAATGCATCTTGTTATTCGGCATTTGTTTGTCACTTGAAGCAGGCGTTATTAGACCACAGCCACTAATTATTAATGCCGTCATTAAAGTCAAAATTAAAATCATTTTTCTCATTTCAACACACCTCTATTTATATAATAATTGCTAATTATATCTTAAAGAAAAGATGTGCAGAATGTATGAAGATTAGTTTAAATAGTAAGAATGACATTTACTTTGTTACCCATTTATACCCTATTCCCCAAACTGTTTGGAAATAATCATCAATTGGAAAGCCAGCTTGACGAATTTTATCACGCATATTTCTAATATGTGAATCAATTGTCCGCCCTTCAGTTTCTGAATCAAAACCCCAAAGGAGTTCAATCAATTGCTCACGTTCAAATACTTGATTAGGATTTTTAATAAAGTGGCCTAGCATCATAAATTCTTTCGGCGTTAAAGCAATTGGTTTATTTTGATAAGATAATTCAAAACGATCTTTATCCCAAACTAAACCATTTATTTTCAGCTGTGTTTTCGGTGCTTGCCTCCGCAAAAGGGCTTCCATTCTTGCAAGTAGTTCTGACTCATTAAATGGTTTTGTCAAATAGTCATCAGCTCCGAGCTTTAAGCCTTTAACTATATCTTCTTGTTGATCACGTGCTGTCACCATAATAATTGGAATCTCTGAGAATGTTCTAATTTGCTCGCATAATTCCCAGCCATTTATTTCAGGCATCATAATATCAAGTAATACAATATCAAATGTTTCATTTTTTAAATAAGCTAATGCTTCTTTTCCCTGATATACTTTTTGCGATGTATAGTTATGAGGTCGCAAATATAAAGCGATTAAGTCTGCCATCCGCTTCTCATCTTCAATAATCAATACTTTCTTCATCAGTGTATTCACCCGCTAACAATTTAATAGTCACACTTGTTGCTTGATCCTGTTCACTTTCAATGACAATCTTTCCACCATGTGCTTCAACTATTTCCTTAGTAATCGATAAGCCGAGTCCCGCACCACCACTCTGTCTCGAACGTGATTTTTCAACACGGTACAAGCGGTCAAAGATATAGGGTAAGTCTTCTTTTGGAATTCCTTCCCCTTGATTAATTATTTTTATAATAATATGTTCAGCCGTTTTACTTACTTGAATACTAACAGTTGATGCTTCATCAGCATGCTTTTGTGCATTATCTAAGATGTTAATAAACACTTGTTGCATTCTCTCAGCGTCAACAAACACCAGTAAATCATCAGGACAATCAATCTGATAATTTATTTTCTTTTCCGTTAAAACAGGTTCCACACGCAAGATGACACGATGAAGTAAGGTAGATAAATTTACCCATTCAGGATCCACTTTAAAATTATTTTGATCCATTTTAGCGAGCGCAAATAGATGCTTGATTAATAAAGTTAGTTCTTCTGTTTCTTCACGGATAATTTTTATATAATCATCTTTTTCTTCCTCTGTTATATCTTTACGATTAATTATATCGGCATAGCCTTGAATATAAGTTAATGGTGTTCTCAGTTCATGGGCAATACTCGCTAAGAATTCATTCCGTTCTATTTTTAAGTTTTTTAAATCTTCACCAAGCTTGGTAACTGATTTAGCTAAATCACCGAGTTCATCTTTTCGTTCTGTATTAAGGACTACTTCATGATTACCCTCACTTAATTGTTCGGCTGCTTTTTTCATTTGAATTAATGGATGAGCAATAAAGCGAGATAAGAGAAAAATTGTGATAATCGTCAGAATAATTGTAATTAATCCAGCAATAACAAATTGACTACTTAATTGATCAACCGTCCGTTTGACATAACTTGTCTCAGCAAACATAAACACGTGCCCTTGGTGATTCCCATCGATTGTAATAGGGCTATCTGTTGCAACATATTCTTCTTCATTCCAGCGATCTTCAATCACAATTCCTTCTGACGGGATATTAGTATTTTCTTCTGAATGACTGATAATTTCCATCATGGCTGGTTCTGTTGAATCTGATGAAATAATCATTTCACCTTTTTCATCAGTAATCACGACTGAAAATTCAGATTGAGACTCCATAATCACAACATGGTCTAGCGTTGCTCGATCAAAATGGTCTTCTAAAACATCTCGATGTGTATTACCACGGGCAAGTAAGCCATCCATAACTTCATCAATCCGGTCATTTGCCAAGTTCATATATAAAATAAAAAATAGAAATGATTCAATGACTAGAATAAACACAAAAAATAATAAGCCCATTTTAAATGATAATTTGTTAAACATTATACTCCCCACAATCGCTTACCCCAGATTATTTATTAGGTGTGATGACTAACTCTCTCATAATTGAAGTCATAAGAAAACGCTGACTAACTACTTTTAATCCAGCACTCTCAATATTTCTAATCGTTTTCCTGTTCACATTCGCTCCAGTTAAACGGACTGTTAATGGATTGATTATATCCAATACACGTCCAATAAATCCATTGTTGCTCCGCATATGTTCAAGCATCACGATCGTGCCTCCTGGTTTGACAACACGACGAATTTCTTTTAAACCTTTTATTGGATCAGGAACAGAACAAAACACACAGCTGGTCACTACATAATCAAACGTGTTATCAGCGAAGTCCATCGCTTGAGCATCCATTTCTTTTAAATTAATATCTGCTTTTGATTGAGCAAGTTTCTTAGCTGCTTGCTCCAACATCTTCGGACTAAAATCGATACCTGTAACATTTGCGTTCAGAGGATAATAGGCAAAGTTTGACCCAGTTCCCACCCCTACTTCGAGTATATTACCTTCGACTTTTCTAAGTAATTCTTTCCGCCATGATGATCGTATCATAAAATCCATGAAACCAGGTAATTCAGATATTCGATTATATCTTTTTTTAATTTTATTTGTTTGCTTATTCATTTGTCTCACCCTCTATCCCGTTCAAGAATTAACTTCAAGCGCTCATACTCCGCTTCATCAATTTCTCCTTTAGCTAATCGGTCTTGAAGCGTGTATAACGGTGTCTTTTGGTTGTTATTTGTCTGATAGTCATTTTTCGGATGTTGCTTATCTCCTTTAATAAATTTAATCAGTAAATAAATCCCAAACAAGATTAAGATTATCCATAAAACAAACATCCATACTGGTCCATATCCATACATTCCGTGCATCATGATTAGCACCTCCCGGTTAATTTAGATAGCTTTATTATAACATTAGTATGAAGATGATTAACATTACGATTTTAAACTTAAGCGCATATTAGCCTAATTTAGCGAGCCAAGTATCTTGAACTAGATCCAATAAAAAACCTGAAATACGCGGCATCTGTCCGGTGAATAAGACAATCCCCATCAAAATCATGATCACACCACCAAATTTCATAATTAAATTACTTTTTTCGATAATCCACTTTGTGGAACCGATAAAGAAAGTTAATCCTAAAAATGGTAAGGCAAAGCCAATCACATACATCACTGTATAAATAATCCCTTGGGTTGGATTACTTGCAGCTAAGAAAAGAATCGAACCAAAAATTGGCCCAATACATGGTGTCCATCCAGCCGCAAAGCCTAAACCAACTAGAAAAGTTCCAAGATAACTAACACTGCTTTTTTTATATTGGACACGTTTTTCTCTCATTAACGTTTTAATATTTAACCAACCACCAACAAAGAGCCCCATCGTAATAATAAAGACTCCGGCTAGTTGTTGAATTAAATTACCTGAACTTCCTGTCAAAATCCCACTTAACCATTTACCAAGAAAGGACGCACTCACTCCTAAACTGATAAACACGAGCGAAACACCGATTAAGAAAAAGACAGAATGTGTTAGAAGTTTTTTTCGAACGGCTTTATTTTGATCTTCTTGAATCTCGTTCACACTTACTCCCGTAATATAAGATAAATAAGCAGGAAAGATAGGTAACACACAAGGCGATAAAAACGATAATGCGCCTGCACCTAACGCAAGCAACATACCAACTAATAAAAACATATCTGTTTCAATTCCAGTCATTAAGACACATCCTTATCATTTTAAATATTATCTTTACTTAGGTTGAATATTCTTCAACTGTGCTTCTAAGCTTTCCAAGGTCAAAGCACCAATAACAATATCATCAATTACACCTTCTGGATTTATAAAGACAGTACTTGGTAGAGGTCCAATCCCATATAACTCTCTGACTTCATCTCTCACATCATGTGGGACTGGAAAAGTTAAATCAAACTCTTCAATAAATTGATTGACTTTTAATTCACTTTGATCGAGATTAACAGCAACGATCTCAACACCTTTTTCTTTATATTCAGGATATAAGGATTCCATATAAGGCATTTCTTTTCGGCACGGCGCACACCATGTTCCCCAGAAATTCAACATAACCCCTTTACCTTTTAATTCACTTAAATTCACTTTTTCCTTTTCATTATGTTTATTCACTTGCACCAGCTCAAAGTTAGGTGCATCATCGCCGATATCATGATTAGTTACTTTTTCTCCTGTTAAGTTTGTTACAAGCGCATAAAGAACCGCTGCAGCAAGCGCTAATAAAATAGACGCTCGGTAAATATAGCGACTTCTCATTTTCTTCTTTTTCTTTTCTCTAACTTTATCTAATCCCATAACCCTCACCCCTATAAATTATCTCGAATCCTTATTTTTTGTAATCTCTTAAATATAAAGCTACAAACTTCTTCCAGTAAATTGATTGTAGCTTTAATTTATCGAGAAAGTATGCACAAATCGAGTAATAATTTATAGAATTCACAAAGCTTAAACTTCAAAATAAATTGGGTAATGGAAACGACAATTTTCATTAAATGGACTCGCACATTCTAGACAAGCTTTACTACCCATATATGCTTCTATCGTGTGTTCAGTTTTACAGATACCACAAAGAATTGCTTTTTCACCAAACATTTCTTTTGGCCACCGCTTTGCAGGATGATTTGCTGTTTCCCTGTGACATTTATAACATGGATAATACTTCCCACAACAATAAAATTTAATTGCAATGATGTCCTTTTCAGATGCATAATGCTCACATCTTGTTTGATTATCAACAACTTTACCAAAAACTTTAATCATGGAATCCGCTCCTTTTAATTTTATGTTAACCTATTTTCTTACCCGTTTACAAATACCTTTATTCTGAAGTATCGTAAAACTGATATAAACTATCTGAAATAAATGAATCCAATAAAATATTCTTCGTGGTATATTAAAACTTAAAAAATTGTTTTCTATTTAAATCATCCTCCACTATTATGTATAAATCATTTTAGGATGCTTAAAAACGTGAGTTTACTTTCTTGACAGTAATCCATATTTAGTTTAAATTGATTAAAGCATAGTAAATCAATATGAATTACTAACTTTCAAAAATAGGAGGAAGAAAATATGAATGGATTATTTATTGTAATAAATATTATCGTTTTATTAGCACTTATAGGATTACTTATATGGATGCAGAAAAAGCATTTTTCATTTACAAAACGAGTCTTTACAGGACTTGGGTTAGGGATTATTTTAGGAGCAGTCTTACAAGCCATTTACGGCGCAGAATCTGAGGTTTTAACCGCAACAACCGATTGGTACGGAATTGTCGGGAGTGGCTATATTAAATTATTAATGATGATTGTTATACCATTAGTCATGGTCTCAATCATCCAATCGATTATTAATTTAGAAAAAACTTCCCAACTCGGTAAAATGTCCGGCTGGATTATTGGTATTTTAATCGCGACCACGATGGTTGCCGCCTTAATTGGAATCGGCACAGCTTCAGTCTTTAATTTAAGCGCTGATCAAATCGATATGGGACAAGCTGAATCTGAACGCGGTAGCGTGCTTGAGACAACATTAGGCGAAGTTGAAGAACAATCAACGCCTGAACGTATTTTAAGCTTTATACCATCAAATATCTTTTTAGATATGACCGGTGAACGTCCAACATCTGTTATCGCAGTTGTGATTTTCTCCATGATTGTCGGAATTGCCGTTTTAGGTGTAAGACGAAAAAGTCCAGAACAAGCCAAGATTTTCACAAAAGGAATTAACGCGATTTATGCTGTCGTTATGAGAATTGTTACTTTAATCTTACGCTTAGCACCATTTGGAATTTTAGCACTAATGGCTAATACAGTTGCAGGAACGAGTGTCGCAGGTATCTTGCAAATGGGTAAATTCGTCCTAGCGTCATACGTAGCAATACTCATTATGTTTATCATTCATTTTATTTTAGTAAGTTTTGCTGGATTAAACCCGCTTCGCTTTATCCAAAAAGTGTTGCCCGTTTTATTATTCGCCTTTACATCAAGA
>Ga0079226_10004354_pt1 | contig 10823 bp, 8 predicted proteins | sample Poulit2014_FD_76345 | JGI IMG/M metagenome (GOLD analysis project Ga0079226, IMG submission 76345) | Agricultural soil microbial communities from Georgia to study Nitrogen management - Poultry litter 2014 | ecosystem: Environmental > Terrestrial > Soil > Agricultural land | place: USA: Georgia...
ATTTTTTCACGCCCATTGTCAATGATGCATTTACCTTTGGGAAAGTAGCCGCGGCCAATGCCATCAGCGATGTGTATGCCATGGGCGGGAGTCCGCTCTTGGCTTTGGCCATTCTCGGTTGGCCGATAAACACACTTCCGACGGAACTGGCGCGGGAAGTGTTGGAAGGCGCCCGGGAAATTTGCGCGGAAGCCGGAATCCCTTTGGCGGGCGGCCACAGCATTGACAGTCGGGAGCCTATCTTTGGTTTGTCGGTTAACGGCCGCGTGCATCCGCAGCAATTAAAACAGAACAACACGGCCCGAAACGGAGATTTGTTGCTGCTCACCAAACCGATCGGGGTCGGTATTTTGGCAACGGCTTCCAAGCGGGGACAAATCGATGAAAAAGATCGGGAAACTTTAAATCGACAATTGACACAACTCAATACCATCGGTCGTGATTTGGGGCAATTTGATGCTGTTCATGCCATGACGGATGTCACCGGATTCGGATTGGGCGGCCATCTTATCGAAATGGCCGAGGCTTCCGGATTATCGGCAAAATTGGTTTATGATCATATTCCTAAAATAGAGGGGCTGGCTCCCTATCTCGCCAAAAACATCCTTCCCGATGCCACCTATAGAAACTGGAAGGCCATGAGCGAAAAAATTCATTTTGAAACCCCCGAACATTCCTTGGAAGGCTTTAAGACCCTGCCCGATCCGCAAACCAATGGGGGGTTGTTGATTGCCGTAGATCCCGCAAAACTAAAAGACGTCCAATCCCTGTTAAGCGATAACGGATACGCTGATTTTATGGAACCCATAGGAGAATTTGCCGCGGAAGGGAAGCAACGGGTCTTGGTGAAATAGAAGAAGTGGTTTAAACTTTCTATAATTAGCTGCAAAATGATCTTTTTGCCCCATATTTTGTCTTTTTATCACTCCATAGTCCGAGCTATGCAGCTCAAAAAAGCCTTTATATGGAGCAAAAATCTCTATTCCTGCCTGACGGCCAGGCAGGTTTCGCTTCAATTCAAAAAGTATAAATCACTTCATAGAAGTGGAATGCGAGCGGCATCGATTTTTCTTAACTTTGACGTGACTAAATTTTTTATAACGGGTTAAAATACCCCAATGTCTATCTGATTTATAATTTTCAAATGAAAAAAGCACTATTCTTTCTCTTTCTGATCTCTACGTACTTTGCATCGGCTCAAAGCCATTCGTTTTCTGGCGAGGGCCCTGGTCTTGCCCCCTTGACGGTTGAAAAAATCATGCAGGATCCGCAATGGATGGGAACTTCTCCTTCCGATATATTTTGGAGCCCCGACAGCAAAAAACTATATTTTAACTGGAATCCGGAAAAAGCCCTTTCAGATTCCCTATATGTGGTCGGCCTAAAAAACCATCATCCCAGAAAAGTTTCCCCAAAGGATCGCAGATCGGCTCGGGCCGAAAGATTCGGATCCTGGAATACCGATCGCACCCAATTGACCTATAAACTCGATCACCGTATCTATTTGTTGGACATGGCTTCCCATCAACGCATCAAAGTAATTGAAAGCAGTGCACATCTTTCCCGTCCGCATTTTGGAAAAAAAGGGAAGCTGATCGTCTATCGAGAAGGGCAAAATCTAATGGCCTGGAATCGCGAAACGGGAACGACCGCCCAGTTGACCAATTTTAAAAAGGGGCATCAAAAAAAATCTCCTGAAGAAAATGCGCAAGAGATTTTTTTAAAAGAGGATGCGCTGCACAACTCAAGGGTTCTCCGTGAGCGGAAAAAGCGCAAGAAAGCCGGGGAAAGGCATGAAAAGAGCGGGGGCGATCAAAATTTTCCGACCCCTGTTTATATCGGAAAGCAAAAAGTGAGAAACCTGAGTCTCTTTCCCGACGGGAAAAGTGTTTTCTATAGTTTGGAGAAACGATCTAAAGCCAAACACACGGTGGTTCCCAATTATGTCACCGAATCCGGTTATATCGAAGATATGCCGGGGCGGAGCAAAGTGGGGGTTCCCCAACCCGAATTCAAGAATTATATCTATCGGCCTGATCGGGATACGGTCATTGAAATCGATCTTACAAAAATCCCCGGAATCTATGATATCCCCAAATTCATCAAAGTGCACTACCCAAAAGAATATCAACAGATGAAAGCTGCCCATGACCCGCGTTCTGTCTATATGTCGCAGCCGATTTGGAACCGGGCGGGCACCCGGGCCTTTGTGGTCATCAATGCCTTGGATCACAAAGATCGTTGGTTGATGCTTTTGGCCGCCGACGGAAGTTTGAAACTTCTTGACCGTCAGCACGATGATGCCTGGATTGCCGGACCGGGAATCGGATATACCTATCAAACCGGAAATGTCGGTTGGATTGACGAAAACACGATTTGGTATCAATCTGAGAAAACCGGATATTCCCATCTCTACACACAAAATATAGATTCCAAAAAAGCCCGCGCGCTGACTTCGGGGGATTATGAGGTGCAGGAAGCCGAACTTTCACCGGATCGCAAAAGTTTTTATATGGTCACCAATAAAGAAGAGCCCGGCCAAACACAGTTTTATCATCTCGATATCGACTCTAAAAAACAGACCCGTCTTACACAGAAAAAAGGCGGACATGAAGTAGCGGTTTCTCCCGATGGAAAGCAATTGGCATTTCTATATTCCACGAGCATCCATCCCTGGGAATTGTTTCTGCAGGAGAACAAAGAGAACAGCAGGCCCGCACAAATAACCCATAAAGCCGAAAGCGAACTTTATCGATCTTATGCCTGGCAAGAGCCGGATATTATTACCTTTAAGGATCGCGATGATTTGGAAGTCTATGCTGAAATCTATAAACCCGAAAAACAAGCTCCGTCACGACCGGGGGTGATATTTGTGCACGGCGCCGGTTATTTGCAGGACGTCAAACGCTCGTGGAGCTATTATTTTCGCGAGCACATGTTTATGAATCTCCTGGCCGACAAAGGCTATACGGTCATGGAAATAGATTATCGCGGCAGTGCCGGATATGGCCGGGATTGGCGAACGGCCATTTATCGTTATATGGGGAAAAACGATTTGGCCGATAATGTGGATGGCGCCGAGTATATGGTTGAAAATCTGAATGTCAATCCCGATAATATTGGAATCTGGGGAGGCTCCTACGGAGGGTTTATGACCTTGATGGCACTTTTTAAAACCAATACTTTTAAGAGTGGAGGCGCACTTCGGTCGGTTACCGATTGGGCGCATTACAACCACGGATATACTTCCGATATTTTAAACCTTCCCCAAAACGACAGTATTGCCTACACCCGGAGCTCTCCCATCTATTTTGCAGACGGATTAAAGGGGCATTTGCTGATGTGCCACGGAATGGTGGACACCAATGTGCATTTTCAGGACATTGTTCGATTGAGTCAAAAGTTGATCGAATTGGGCAAATCAGATTGGGAATTGGCCGTTTATCCCGTGGAAAGCCATGGTTTTATAGAACCCAGCAGCTGGATCGATGAATATAAGCGCATCTTGAAATTGTTCGAAACGACCTTGAAGTAAATGGATTTGCACTTCTTACCGGCCTTTTGTGCAATACAGATTTGTAGTTTGGTTGGAATTTCTTCTTGTATCAGGCCATAATTACAAAAAGCGTTGTTTGTTGCAACGCTTTTTGTAGAAGATTTGAGATGGATGGGGAATCTAACGGGCTGTTTTATAAACCCAGAACCTGGGTTCCCTGGTCAAAGATCACATCGACCGGAATATGGTGAAGCCGATCGAGATCTTTTTGCAATTGGGGGCCGATTTTTCCTTTTTCTTTCACTAATTGGGAAACTCCTTCATAATCCCCGTTCCCCTGAAGGGTGAGAATGAGGTTGGACAAGTCTTTGACAGCTTGGTGCATATCTTCATAATCCACTTTGTAGGTGCCGTCATCCAAACGTTCAAAGGCGCCGTGTTCTTTAAAATAGTTGAAACGAACCATATTGGCCACTCCGTGGGCATCGCCGGCACCAAAGCGAACCGAGCGGAAAATGCTGGCAATGAAAGTGGTATAATACTCCTTGATATCTCCATCCAATTCGCCTTTGTCCAAAAGCTGTTCGACCATATATAGTCCTAAGATATCGGCTTTGCCTTCTTCCAGGGCCGAGGCGTGTTCTTTCAATGCTTTTCGGACGGTTCCTTTGTCATTGATGGTGTTTTTAATGCCCAGTCCGTGCGCCACTTCGTGAAACATGGTATTGGCAAAAAAGGCATCAAAAGAAATGTATTTGCGTTGCTCGGGCGTAATCAAACTGTCGGCAATGGGCACCAGGATTTGGTCAAATTTGGCACGCATGGCATTTTTCAATTGTAGTCTGCGGGTTCCTTTTTCCAACTGTACTTCCTCGTCGTTGGGCAAATTAATGGCGATGGTTTTTCCTCCGGCATTGGCCGCTCCGGCATAGTAGATCACGTCATAGGCGTTGAGATCGGCGTCGGTTCCGGGTTTTTCCTGTTTGTATTTTTTGTCCACCGGGAGTTCGGTTTGCAATTCGGGAAGGAAAGCGGCATATTTTGCCAATCGTTTGCTCCATTCTTTATCCTTGACCAGCACATAAGCTTCATAAGAAGTTTTATAGCCAAAGAGTTGGTCTTCATAGGTTTCGATTGGGCCGATGATCAAGCCCAGGATGTTGTCTTTCATGTCCAACCACGCCAGATCGCTTTTTCTGAAGTTGTCGTTTTGCAGGGCGTCGGCTCTGAGATTCAGGTATTTTTTTAGCCCGTCGGATTCTGCAAGTTTGGCAGCTTGGCGCAAAAGATCGGCAGCGTGCTGCAGGGAAGATGCAAATTTTTCGTGATAAGGCTGGGTGTACAGCTTGCCATCTTCATCTCTCCTGATGAAATTGTATAAGCTTTCCTTGTCCTTCAAATCGGCTTTTTCAAACTCTTCCTTGCTCATGTCCTTGGGATAGAAATTGGCTCCTTTGGGTTTGGCGCCAACGCCTTTGATGAAGGGCTTGTCGTTGTCCAGGCGATCCCAGGGGCCGTAATTGATCTTGACAAATTTCTTGGTGGCCGGGTCGTCAATGCTGCTGATCAGGCTGTCCAGATTTCCGTAGGTCTGGTCCCAATATAGCGTGTCCATAATTTGGGAAGCTTTGATTAAATAAGGAATCATCTTTTTTTCCTTATCGGTCAATTGGTCCAAATCAGTGGTCAGTTTTACGGTGGCATATTCGTTCACTTTGTCCTGCATGGAAGTAGCCGATTGTGTTTTAGTGGAATCCTTATTTGTCGCGGAGGTCTTTTCTTTGGGGTTGTTATTTTGCTTGCAAGCGGTGAAACCGGCAATCATCAGCCCGCAAAAAAGCAAAAGGGGAATTTTTTTCGTCATCGATCATGTAGTATTTAGGAGTTAATAGAATGCACAAATGTAAAAAATTGCCCAAAAAACATCCTGTGGCCTTGTTGAAATTTTCGACATAAGGTTTTCCGGCATCAATTGGAAACCCCTACTTTATCTTCCAAATATTCATAAGCTTCAAAAAAGCCCCGGGCCTTGAGCACAAAATTCCTGAGGGTGTCGAATTCATAAATTTCATCCAAATGTTCTGAGGCATCTACATCCATGGAATAAATAACGCTGTTCCTGATGCTCTTGAGCCGCTCGGTATGCACGTTTTCTTTATTGACCAGGCCCATATCGATGGCATATTCCAATAAATCGGAGAGGAAAAAAGTTTCAAAGGCATTGGCCACTTCCCTGTCGTTTTCCACTTGCTTTCGCAATTCTTCATCGGCGGGCATGATGGTTTTATAGCGTTTTGTCCAATATTTTTGCTTGTCTTCCGAGGTGCTGTTGTTCATTTGCTGCTCTACCCAATCAATATAATCCTGATTTCTGAAGAGATTGTTCAACAAGAGCCGCTGCAGGTTTTTATCATAATTGTGCAAGGCGCGGTAGAGCTCCAATTTGACAAACTCGCTGTTGTAATCCACAATATGGACCACGCCCTTGATGATATCTCTTTCGACGATGAAACCGACATCATCGGCATCGATATCCTTAAATTTATTCATGGTTTTTCGGCTGAAAATCCGGTCGTAGGGATTAAAAGTGATTCTTTCCGAAAGTTCGTCTTTTTGAAATCCGCGGTCGGTAAATCGGTAAATGCTTTTTCGATCTTTTCCCGGCAAAAAAGAATATTGCTGGCGCTTGCAGAAATCTTCCAACTCCGGCTGGTTATCGGGGTCATAGAAGGTCAGATCAAAATGTCCTATATCGGCAATGATGGCATATTTCAACGTATGGATCATAATATTGGCGCTTTGAGGGGTTCCTTGGAAAAATAAAGTTACAAAAATATTTGGCATTCATCCGATATTGTCCAAAAAGTACGGCGTTCTGCTCCAATCTTCGCCAAAAATCGATGGCGGGAGCAGCCGGATAAAACATTGCTGCACCCGTATCGGCGAGATTTCCGAAGATGGGTAGGGCAGGGGGGGGCAGTGCGGGAATCAACTTTTGTTAAATGCCGATACTCACGCCCACAATAGGTCGAAACCCGTTTGAAAACAAACTTTTGTCCTTGTCATAAAGCACATTATACATCAAGCCGACATAGAAGTGAACGTTTCCGCCGCCACTGCGGTATCCTCCGCCGAGCCAAAGGGCATTTTCGTCAAAATTGCGCGATCTTGAAGTGGCCTTGATCTTCCGGTTCCCCGTATAATAATCATATCGAGCTCTCAAAAACAGCGAGGAAATCGGATAAAAATTTAGATAGGGACCAATATCGAATAAATTTTGTTTATAATATTTTGATTTGGAATATTGATAGCCCAAGGCGAGCCCTCCTTCCAGATTTCTGATGATTTCATAACCTATAAAGGGAGAAATCGTAAAACCGAAATAATCATTGCTCCCGAAATTGAGTCCGAGACCGCCGCCCACACGCCATTTGTTGTGGTGTGACGGAGACGAGAAATTGATTTGGGCAAAGCTTGGAGCCGAGGCAAAGAGCATAAAAAGTAGCATTAGTTTTTTCATAAGCGAACGGATATATCTTAATTTAAACAAATACGAGCAGAATACAAGTTTACAGAATTTTACCAGAAAAAGGAAATTTTAAACAATTAACCGGGAAAATCTGTTGGGGAGATTTATTACATCAATTGAAGAATCGGGCAGCATTTCGATTACACTCCCCGGGATCGTTTTCCGTTGTTTATATATTTTCGGCGGTTTTTTTGATGTTGTCAGATAATTGCCGGTCATTTTTTAATCCTAATAAATTTTTAAGTACATCCTTCAAATTTTCGACTTTATAAGTATTGGAAAACATTAATTTTTTTAAGCCTTTTTTGCCCTTTTTGTCATAGACCATTTTACACAATAACGCGCCAAAAGGGTACTTGTAATCGTAGCCGTTGAAGGGAATTTTATCATTATTTTGCTCAATCAGATTTCCTATGGTATAATCCGGATTGTTCTTAATATCATTGATCAGGTTGTGGAGCGTTTTTTTATAATCTTTTGAATTGTGAATTCTTGACCCCAAAAAATAAGCAGCCCCTTCTTCAATTAAAAAGTTTCTTTTCACATTTTTTGTGCCATAAAAGGCAAAATGGACTAATTCGTGGGCGTGAAATATTTTTATGCTGGATGTGATTTCCCCATCGAACATATTGGTCATTCCGGTCGTATAACTTATCCCAAAATAATCAAATCCGTTGAGCTTCCCCAATTCTACCGAATTGCCGGCCAAATAATAATCTATGGATTTATTCTTCGGCTCAAGTTTATAGGTGTCCAAAAGTTTTTGATAGAAGTTTTCGGCCTGTTTGGCCTCTTTTTTGTCAAATTTGTAATGCTTACTATAATGATAATTAATGTGTTTCGTATTATAACTTTTCCAATCGCTGATATAATAAGGACGATAATTCTGTAGTTTCCATTTTCCGTTTTCGCGAATTGCATCCACCCGTTGGATACAAAGCAATTTTAAATAATCCTTTTTCTTTTTTAGGCTTCCTTTTACTTGGTATTCAGCGCTTATGGAATACAAACCTTCTTCCATTTTATCAATGCTGAGCACCAATATATCGATATGGTCTTTGATGAATTGAAGATCCAATTGACCAAGTCCGCCATTGTAGATCAGGCTGGCCGAAAAATCGTACATTCCGTATTTTTCTTGTTCTTCTTGATTCCAATAGGGGTTGTCTTTGTATTGATCTTCTCGAGTATATAAGTAATTTTTGAAGGTTTGGAAAACTTCTTCCCGGACGGGATCTTCTTTAAAATCAACACGGAAAGTTTTATATATGCTAATCGTATCTTGATGTTCTTCTTTTTTCGATTCGTTTTTATTTTGACCATAGGAAATGGCCGCGAAAAACAATAAAGTGAAAATTGTGGATATTATTCTCATATACTTTGTTTGATATTCGTTATTAATGTTCGGAATATTGACGATAAAGCGGGTTTTTGTGTTAAGGCCCAATCGAAGAACAAAAGCTGAATTTTACACTTCTGTGGATTGAAAGCCGTTCAGCTTGCTTGTTGCCAATATGATGTTAGCGGTTCGGGCTTTTGTTTTCATGGTATTTTTTCCACGATTTGTAATCTTTTTTAAGTTTTAAGGATTTCAGTTTTTCCCACTTTTCGATGGCTTCTTGTCTTGTCGCTCCGTTCTCATTTTTCAGAAAGTCGGAAATAAAATTATTGAAAAGAGTGGAAGGTATTTTTTTAAAGGTTTTATCCGCTTGGTTTAATTTCACAAATTGATTGATCAGGTCCGCATAGGTTATTGGTTTCTCTTTTGTTATTTGTTCGTCGCGCCAACGGTTAATCCGATACCAGACCCCCGATCTTATTTTTAGGTCCGGAACGATTTTCCTTGCTTCAGAGACAATAAAGTCTTTTGTTTTCTTATTGCTTGTATAATGGCGTATGGGCAAGGATTTGGTTAAACCGATTTCGGTGTCTTTTTTGCCTTTTTTTACGACATTCTTTCTTTTGATTTCTTTTACTTCGCCGGTTTTGAGAAAATGCTTGATCAGTTCTTCCAATTCATCTTTTCGCAATTTCGAACTCGTTGGGATTCCAATTTCTTTGGCAAATTCTTTTAGTTCTTTTGCATACCAATAGTTGTTCTCAAATTCCTTTTCTGTGAGGTGTTTTGTCAGTTTGTCTGTCATTCGTTTAGCGGGCTAATTTTGTTGTGGCGGGCTCTTTTCTGCCCAGACTCCTAATCGGGTTGGCGCTTGGCACCGTGGCGAACTGAAGAGCCGATTTTGGGACGATACAGTTTTAGGGTTTCTTACAACGGGTTGCGTGATTTGAGACGGACAACCGCCCGTGACAAACTGCATGTTGCTCTCTGATACTATTTCTCTCTTAATTATAATTTTCTGCGATGTTTTTTAGCTCATTATAAAGTTGTTGTTCATTTTTAAAGTGCATTACATCAATTAATGCCGTTTTAAGTTCATCAGTTTCTTCCGTATTGGAAAACATTAATTTTTTTAAACCTTTTTCACCCCTTTTGTCATAGACCATTTTGCAGATTAAAGCGCCAAACGGATACCGCCAATTATAATTGTTCCAAGAAACATTTCCATTCATTGAGATCAAGTTTTCAATGGTATAGGTGTCGTCATTTTTAATATCATTGATTAGTTTGTCCATATTTTTGTTATAGGATTCTTTGTCATAAACCCTTGATCCCAGGAAATCTGCACATCCTTCTTCTATAAGGTAATTTCTTTTCACTTCGTTGGAAGCAAATGCGAAATGGACAAATTCGTGTGCGTGAAAAGCAGTTTTACTTGACATTATATAATCATTTCCGACGGAAGATACACCGGAAGTTACGCCACCACCAAAAAAACCAAATCCTAATAATTCGCCCATTTGATTTGTTGATTCAGCTATATAGTAGTCTAATTTTTTAGGTTTTCCCAAGTTATATTTTTTTACGAGATTTTGAAAAAAACGATTGGCTTTTTCGGCATCATCACTTTTAAAGTTATAACCGTACGGATAATGGTAAACTACATATTTCGTTTTATATACATCCCAGTTCTTAGTGTAATGGACAAGGTTGTTTTGAAGTTTCCACTCTCCATTTATCTTCACAGCGTTTATATTTTGAATACACCAAATACTGGAACTATTGCTTAAACCACCTTTAAATTGATATTGCGCACTGATGGAATATAAATCATCCGTTATTTTATCAATACTCAGGATGTAAATATCCAAATAATTTTTTAGATCATCTAAATCATTTAAAAAGTCGCTTGACCCATAAATTGAAGCAACAGATAAATCAAAAGCATCATATTTTTCTTTCTCTTTTGTATTCCAATAGGGGTTGTTTTTATCGTTTTTTACGGGATCAGAATAGAGATACTTTTTATAGAGGTCAAATATTTTTTCTTGTTCCGGATAGGCTTCAAAGTTTATTCTAAAACTCGTAATGATATGTAAGCTATCCCTATTTTCATTCTTAATGTTTTTATCGTTTGATTGTGCGAATAAAAAGGGCATTTGAAAAAACAGGAATAGAAAAACGAATATTGAAATTTGGTTTTTACTTAATTGTTTCAATTTTTTAAGTTTTATTGATTTATATTTTCCTTTTAGCTTGCAGGCCAGTATGAACCTGCCTTCCGTTATAAATGATACAAGCTTTTTCAGAAAACCGTTTGTTGTTATCTGTCGTTAATACTTAAAGGTTCCCAATATCTTTGAAATAATACAAACCCATAATCATCACAAAATTCTTTTTTCTTTTTGTCAATCTTTAAAGGGACAATAAGAAACTTTTTTCTAAGAGCATCTGTTTTC
>Ga0079226_10004355_pt1 | contig 10822 bp, 9 predicted proteins | sample Poulit2014_FD_76345 | JGI IMG/M metagenome (GOLD analysis project Ga0079226, IMG submission 76345) | Agricultural soil microbial communities from Georgia to study Nitrogen management - Poultry litter 2014 | ecosystem: Environmental > Terrestrial > Soil > Agricultural land | place: USA: Georgia...
AGCACAGGTTTGCTGGGCATGATCGGTAAGTCCGAGCGTGGTCCGATTGCCATTGAAGCCATTAAAGACAACAAAGCTGTTTACCTGATGGCGGTCGGTGGTGCGGCTTACTTAGTGTCGCAAGCCATTAAAAAGTCACGGGTTGCTGCCTTCCCAGAACTGGGTATGGAAGCCATCTATGAGTTTGATGTGGTGGATATGCCCGTCACCGTAGCCGTTGATACCTCTGGCGAATCAGTGCATATCACTGGCCCCGCACAATGGCAGAAGAAAATCGCTGACAGTTTAGCCGTTGAAGTTGAGTAATCTCAGCCACAGCAGCTGTTAAACAGGTATTAAGGCCGGGCTCACTGCTCGGCCTTTTTTGTACGCTGTTGCAACGCCAGCTGACCTAAAGCTGTTTAACTCGCCTCACAAACATCTTCATGATGCTCCTTAAGTCGTGTCTTGCTGCCCCGCCCCATTAGCAGTAGCGGGATGCTCTTGTTTGCTGCTGGGCTTTGAATATTTTCTCAGTCGCCAAGCAGGCCACAAGGCCAATAAAAACAACACCCCTAACAGCACAAAGGTTCGCTCAAAGGCAATGGTTTCAGCAGCAAAATCACCGCCCAATGACCTGTGCTGCCAATCTAAAAAAACCGTCAGCACGTTAATGCCAAAAGCGCCACCCAATTGCCGCACAAAGGTGACCGCGCCAGCCCCATAGGGCAACTCATCGGAGCTGAGGCTATCCAGTGACGCCATACTTAAAGCGGGCATCATTAAGCCAATTCCCATGCGCCCTAAACCCGCAATGATGCACAGCCATAAAAAACCACTGCTGGCTCCCCAGATGCCATACCACACCGACGACAAGGCAAATAACAACAAACCTGCACATAACAACCAGACAATCGCAATGCGATCACACAACCAACCACTGGCAAACGAGGCCAGACCCAGCAAAATACCTGCAGGCAGCAGCAACACACCGGCCGCACCTGCACTATAGCCATTAATGGTTTGTAAAAATAAAGGAATTAAATAGGTGGAACCATACAGCCCTAAACCCAATGCCAGCGCCAGCCAGCTGGCCCGTCGAAAAGCTGCTAAACGCCACAGGCGTAACGATAAAATCGGTTTTTTACTGCTGATGGTGCGTCGGAAAAATACGATGGCGCACAGCACAGTGAGCACCGCCAAACCTGATACGCGCCAATCGCTCCATGCATAGCGCTGTGCTTCAGAGATCGCTCCCAAACCGGAAAATATCGCCACGCTAAGCATGACAAATGACAGCACATCTAAGCGCCGAGCATTTTTCTGGCTTTCATCGGGCAATAACCAATGCCCTGCCAGCAATAAAATAAAACAAATGGGCAGTGGCAACCAAAAAGCAGACGCCCAACCAAAATGGTCAACCAAGTAACCGCCAATGGTGGGCCCTATGCTGGGCGCCACCATTAAGCCTAAACCATAAATGCCCAGTGCTTTGCCACGCCCACCGCCGGCATACACGCGAAAAATCAGCACTGTGGCTAAAGGTTGAATAATGCCAGCGCTGGCCCCTTGAATACTGCGCAGGATAATCAACTGCCAGCCGTGGCTGGCCAGCAACGCAGCAATTGAGCACAACACAAATAAGCCAATACTGATTTGCACCGTGAGCCGCGCCCCCAGTTTTGCCTGCGCCCAGGCTGCCAGTAACAAGCCTGCGGTCATGGACGCCAAAAAACCTGTGGCCAGCCACTGCGCCATGGGCAGCCCCATGGCAAATTCATCCATAATGGCTGGCAAGGCCACGTTAATGCTCGTAGAAGACAGCACCATAACCATGCTGCCCAGCATTAACACACCCAGCAACCAGACACGGTAAATCGGACCGTAGCGTGCATTTAAGCTAGCTAAGTCACGCATTATGTACTCTTTTCTAAATTGGCCAACATACGTGCGTGGGTTTCTTGGCACTGCTGGACGGCCTGCTCGGAAATGCCAGCAAAGACTTCCTTGCGCAATTGTGCGGCGATGATTTCAATTTTCTCAATGACTGCCAAGGCGGAGTGGGTCAAGGCTATTTTTTTAATCCGGCGATCATTGTCATCAACTTGGCGCTCAATCAACTGCTGACTTTCAAGGGCATCAAGTAAGCGCGCCAAAGTCGGGTTTTCAACACCTACATTAGCCGCCAGCTCCCCCTGGGTCGGCAGTGCTTTACCCCGTGATAAACGCAATAACACCTGCCAACGTGCTTGCGATAGCCCTAAGTCAGCTAAACGCCGATCCAGCTCAGCACGCCAGGCCCGCGACAACTGTGTCAATTGCATTCCAAAGCGATGCTGCTCGTACATGGTTACTCAGCCTCCTAGCTATTCGTTAGCTAGCAAAGTATACCAAGTTACAAACAAGCTTCCAGAAGCTAACCCCCCGCCTTATGTCGCATAGCCCTACTACAGCGGGGGCTTTTTAGCATTATTACTTGATAACAGTGCGAGCGGTCTCTAAATATGCCGGCGCATGCTTTTTGACACCTGCAAAATCATAGTTTTCTGAAGCCAAGTGCACTTCCTCTAACAGATCTGCCAAGTCATCCAGCTCGTCTTCAATTTTTTCAAGCGCCACTTCCAGGGTGTAAGTGAGCTGGTGAATTTTTTCCAAGTTAGCATTGGTCAACTCGCCACTGAGCTCTTTTTCCAGGCGGTTATTATATTCAGAAAAATTGGCCACTGCGGTTTGCAAGTCAGGGGATGCCAGGCCCTTGTAATGATCAGGGCGATCGTCATCGGCTACCGCCACTGCTGCCACGGACAAACTCACTGCTAAAACGGCACCCTTTACTAAATTTTTCATGTTGCTTCCTGTGTGTTGGTTAATGTGCAAGTAAAATAGCAAGACTTTCCGTAAATGACAATGATTATCACTTGCGAACTGAAAAATAATTTAGCGCTCCAGCCAAACGCTGTTAACCGGCCCTTTCATACCCATAAAAAAGCAAAAAAATGCCCCGAATAAATCGAGGCATTTTTATTTTTACAAGGTACTGAACATCTTGAAGCGGTTAGTGACTCTCTGCTCCAGAGCGACCAATACCGGTCTGGCTGCGCACCGTCAATGCAGCAAAAGCATCACGCTCTTTATCTGCACGGGCACTCTTGTCGGTCACCGAGAAGAACCAGATCGTTAAGAACGCCAATGGAATGGAGAAAATACCGGGGTTCGGGAATGGTGTAATGGGCTCAGCATTGCCAAATACATCAACCCACACAGTGCTACTGAGTACCACCCACAGGGTGGCAAAGGCTAAGCCTAAGAATCCACCGATGGTTGCACCACGCGTGGTACAGCCACGCCATGATACCGACAACACCAGCACTGGGAAGTTAGCACTTGCCGCAATCGCAAAGGCTAGACCCACCATGAAAGCAACGTTTTGATCTTCAAAGATAATGCCTAACAACACTGCTAAGACACCCAACACCAAGGTCGAGATCTTCGAGATACGCATTTCTTGCTTTTCCGTGGAGCGACCACGGGCAATTACGTTGGCATACAAGTCGTGGGCAATCGCCGCCGCGCCGGCCAGCGCTAGGCCAGCTACCACTGCAACAATGGTGGCAAAGGTTACTGCCGCCAAGAAGCCCAATAACAAGCTACCACCCACCGCATTGGAGACGTGTACCGCCGCCATGTTGGTACCACCGATCAAGTCTTTAAGCATAGCGAAGCTGCCATCAGCCGCTACGTTAAAGTACTCAGGATGACGAACCAGTAAGGCAATCGCACCGAAACCAATGATAAAGGTCAGCAGATAGAAGTAACCAATAAAGCTACTGGCCCAAATCACTGACTTACGCGCTTCTTGGGCACTGGATACGGTAAAGAAACGCATCAGAATGTGCGGTAAACCTGCAGTACCAAAAGCCAAAGCTAAACCAAGCGACAGCGCATTCAGCGGGTTACCACTGACAATCGCACCAGGCGCCATCAACTCCGTGCTGGATGGGTGAACACTCACTGCTTCAGCCAACATGGTGTCTGGGTTCCAATTAAAGGCCATCAAAATCAAACCAGCCAATAAGGTACCCCCACTGAGCATCAACACTGCTTTAATGATTTGTACCCAAGTGGTGGCCGTCATGCCGCCAAAGAACACGTAAATCATCATCAAGGTGCCGATAATCACCACTGAGATTTTATACTCAAGGCCAAACAGCAGGACAATCAGCTTACCTGCACCGACCATTTGCGCGATCAGGTACAAAGCAATAATCAACAGCGAAGCACTGGCCGCTAGAACACGCATGGGCGTTTGTTCTAAACGGAAAGCCGTCACGTCTGCAAAGTTAAAGCGTCCCAGGTTACGTAAACGCTCTGCGACGAGGAACATCACCACCGGCCAACCAAATAAGAAACCAATGGCATAAATGATGCCGTCAAAACCACTGACGTACACCATACCGGCAATCCCCAAGAAGGATGCGGCGGAGATATAGTCCCCAGCAATGGCTAAACCATTTTGGAAACCTGAAATCCCACCACCGGCGGTGTAGAAGTCTGAAGTGGTTTGCGTTTTACGTGCCGCCCACCAAGTGATCACCATGGTTCCGGCAATAAACACCAAGAACATAATGATGGCTTCGGTATTGGCTTGCCCCGTTGCTGCAAAAGCCGGCTGCGCAAACATGGAAAGCAGTGCTGTGCTTAATAGATACTTTCTCATTCCACGTCCCTCACAATCTCTTCTAACAACGGATCAAAAGTTTTGTTCGAGAAATAGACATAAAGCGCAATCATAATCACCGCACTAAATACCACCAAGATCCCAGTAAAAACACCCACACTCATTGTCCAGCCTGCAGCCAGTGGTTGTGCGAACACATCCGGCATAAAGGCTAGGGTCAAAATAAAGCTTGAGTAAATCACCAAGGCAACCACAAAAAACACCATACTCACCCGAGTTCGGCGCCGTACCAGCTCCGCATACTTTGGGTGTTTGAGCACCCTTTCAACAACTGTATCTTGCATTGTTAACTCCTAAAACTCGCAGAACATGCACTATCGGCAATACTCTAAGCTCTTATCATTGTTATCACTTGCATGTAGTAGGCAGTCAAAACTGCACCGCACTCAACGCATTGAGTCCATACACTTAAGGTGATTTTTTTATGCATTCCCATGTTTAGTAAAAGAAATTTTGCAGCAACAGGTTACGAAACTGTTTCTTTCTTCTATAAACATGGAGCTGTCATCAGTACATAGCATTGCGCTAATCAGCACTGCATATTCGTGGGCTCAATGTAAAGTTTGTAACGAAAAGGAACATCCGACCTTGGTCTAGACACGACTTTACGCCGACAACTGACTGGCAAGTCACAACAATCAAAGGGTTAGCTAAGCAACAGCAGCAAAAAAGACAGTTAAACCCACAGCGCCAAGTGCTACTTATCGCAACACTTGGCGCTGGTTCACTGCTGTTAGGGGGTTAAACGATCAGTTTAAGTACGAAAACGGTTCAGTAGATTTTGCAAACCGCTGGCTAAACGTGCCACTTCATGACTGGCCTCAGTGGTCTGCTCGGCACCTTCGCTGGTTTCATCGGTCAAGCCATTAATGGCCACCACCGAGCGGGTAATTTCCTCACTCACCGCGCTCTGTTCTTCTGCAGCGCTAGCAATCTGCACGTTCATCTCATTAATAGTGTTAATGGCTTTCACGATGGACTCTAGGCACGCTGTGGTTTTCAAGGTTTGCTCAACCCCAGCATGGGCTTCTGCACGCCCAACCACCATGGCCTCCACGGCCTGCCCAGCACCGCGCTGAAGCCGAGTAATCATGTCATTAATTTCTTGGGTTGACTGCTGAGTACGTGACGCTAAAGTGCGCACTTCATCAGCAACCACAGCGAAACCACGGCCCGCTTCACCCGCTCGTGCCGCTTCAATGGCTGCGTTCAATGCCAGCAAGTTGGTTTGCTCAGCAATGCTGCCAATCACATCCAGCACACCACCAATTTCCTCACTGTCTTTCGCCAATGATTCAATGACCTGAGTGGCGTTTTCCACCGCCGAGGCTAAACTCTCAATGGCTTCAATGGTCTGTAACGACACATCACGCCCCACAACGGCCTCTTCATCAGCATCACGCGCGGCATCAGCTGCCATACTGGCACTGCGCGCCACTTCACTGGCCGTAGCATGCATTTCATTCATGGCAGTGGCCACTTGGGAAATTTCACTGTGTTGTTTGCGCATACCCGCGCTGGTGTTTGCAGTCACCATGGAGGTTTCTTCACTGGCTGCAGCTAATTGCTCAGCTGAGCGGCCCACATCATGCAAGGCTTCTTGGAAGCGTTCACCCATGTGGTTAAAGGCTTGGGCAACGGCGCGTAACTCATCATGACTGTGATACTCCACCCGCACTGTGGTATCGCCCGCGGCAAGTTTTTCTGCAGAGTCACTGATCAGTTTGACTCCACGCTGAATACTGTAAATGACACGTGCCGCAAGGAGGATAATCACTGCGCCGCCCACCACCAGCAACACAATAAAGAGTTTAAAAGTCTGCTGATAAAGCTGGGTGCCTTCATTGAACTCATGCTTAGCCTGCTCCATTAACAACTCGCTAAGCTGATGCATTGACTCACCCACCCGGGTGACCGCTGGATTCACTCGGGTCAACAACAGGCGGTTGGCCGTATAATAATCGTGTTTTTTTAGCTCCTGCATAACACGGTTGACCGACTCCTCGCGCAACTCGCGCACCGCATCTTGCCTGCCTGCATACATCTGTTGCTCTGCACCTTCCCACTGCATGGCACCCAGCACTTGCCAAGCTCGCATATTGTCTTCTCGATTAGCGGCAATATTGTCGGTGTGCAAGCTGACCGGATGATCGTGCAAATCAAGGAACGGTGAGTCAGGTGCGTGCTGTAAAGCTAAGAGCAACTCGGTGCGGGTGCTTTGAATATTAACAAAGATATTATCCAGCAATTTTACTGGCACCATATTATTTTGATATACATCTTCTAAAGCCTGATTCTGCGCACTGATACCCAGCAAACCTGCTGCACCCACCAGCACAAAAAGAATACAAGCAATGAGCGTTAACAAAATAAGTCGTGCTTTGAAGGTGATTCTATTGAGCATAGATTTTCCTTAATCGGCATCTGGCAGCTCGCAGCTGCACACTGTTAAAAAATATTTTGGCCCACAATGTTTTACATGCAGAACACGAATAGACACTGTTGAGATGGCATTCTGCCATCACCAGTGAGTCATAAAGTCACAGCTCGACTAAAATACTGCTTTTTCTGGCAATGTAAGACAAGAAGCCATAGCCTTAGATCAAAATGAGCTAAATAATTCAAGATTTCACCTTGTGCGCTATATCGCGCTACACGATAATAGCCCCTTTACTTGCCGTCAGACGAATCTCAACGACCTACCCATGAGCGAACTTTTACTAATTTTAGTCAGCGCCATACTCGTGAACAATTTTGTACTGGTTCAGTTTCTTGGTCTGTGCCCCTTTATGGGTGTTTCAAGAAAAGTAGAAACAGCTATAGGCTTATCTTTAGCAACCACTTTCGTGCTCACCTTGGCCTCTATATTCAGTTATCTGCTGCAGCAGTATATTCTTGAGCCTTTTGACCTTGAGTTCTTGCGCACCATTAGCTTTATTTTAGTGATTGCCGTGGTGGTGCAGTTTACTGAAATGGTGATTAACAAAACCAGTCCCATGCTGTATCGCGTTCTGGGCATTTTTCTGCCGCTGATCACCACCAACTGTATTGTCCTTGGGGTGGCTCTGCTCAACGCCAATCGAGGTGAATACACCTTTATCCATGCCAGCGTAAATGGCTTTGCGGCTGGCATTGGCTTTTCATTGGTACTGGTGCTGTTTGCTGCCATGCGAGAGCGTATTGCCATTGCTGATGTCCCCAAGCCTTTCCAAGGCGCGGCAATCGGTATGCTTACTGCAGGTTTGATGTCGTTAGCTTTTATGGGCTTTAGCGGTTTAATTAAATTATGAGCATGGTGTTAATTGCAGTCACTGCGCTGGTTGTCTTAAGTTTAATTTTCGGTGCAATTTTAGGCTTTGCAGCCATTCGCTTTCGTGTAGAAGGCAACCCCATTGCTGAGCAAATTAACGCCTTACTGCCACAAACCCAATGCGGTCAATGCGGCTATCCAGGCTGTAAGCCTTATGCTGAAGCCATTGCTGCCGGCGATAAAATCAATAAATGCCCCCCAGGGGGTGAAGCAACGATTCAGGCACTGGCTGAACTACTGGAAGTTGAGCCTGAACCGCTGGACGCCGCAGAAGGCGAAAAGCTACCCATGGTTGCCTATATTCGTGAAGATGAATGCATCGGCTGCACCAAATGCATTCAGGCCTGCCCAGTGGATGCTATTTTAGGGGCAGCACGGCAAATGCACACCGTAATTGTCAGTGAATGCACCGGTTGTGACCTGTGTGTCGAACCCTGCCCAGTTGACTGCATTGATATGATTCCAGTCGCCAGCAGCTTACACGATTGGAAGTGGGAGCAACCCTTACCACCCGGCACTTTGATTGCAACTGATCGGGAGTCCAGCTCATGAGTACTTGGCCTATTCATCCATTGCGTGGCGGAATCCACCCGCCCGACCGCAAAGCGCTCTCTACTCAGCAGCCCATCCAACCTGCGCCATTGGCCAAGCAATTAATAGTGCCACTGCTGCAGCACATCGGCAGCAATGCCGAGCCTTGTGTCAGTGTGGGTGATTATGTGCTTAAGGGGCAGCTGATTGCTGAGTCCACGCGCACCATCAGCGCCAATGTGCATGCGCCCAGCTCTGGCACTGTTAGCTTTATTGGCCCGCAGCCCTATCCGCACGTCTCTGGTCAACTGTACGATGCCATTGTCATTGATACCGACGGTCTCGATAAATGGTGCGCGCTGGAGCCACTGCCTGACTATCAAAGTGTTGCAGCGCCCGAGCTGCTTACAAAAATCCGTCAAGCAGGCATCAGTGGACTCGGTGGTGCTGGTTTCCCCACTGCAGCAAAATTACTCACTAAAGATGAGCAATCGATCAAAACACTGATCGTCAACGGCACTGAGTGTGAACCTTATATCACTGCTGACGATCTTTTAATGCGCGAAAAAGCCCCCCAACTGATGCTTGGCATTGATATTTTAGTGCACATTTTACAGCCAGAACATGTGCTGATCGCCATTGAAGACAATAAGCCTGAAGCCATAGCTGCAATGCGCGAGGCGCTCAATCAGCGCAGCTATCATATCGTGCCCATCCCGACTATTTACCCTTCTGGCGGTGAGCGTCAACTGATTCAGATCCTCACCGGACAAGAAGTACCGTCCTCACAACTGCCTGCGCAGCTAGGTATTCTATGCCAAAACGTCGGCACCATAGTGGCGATTCGCGATGCCGTTATTGAAGGCAAACCGCTGATTTCTCGGGTGACCACCTTAACCGGGCAAGCCCTACAAAAGCCGATGAATGTCGAATGCTTAATCGGCACCCCGGTGGGTGAACTGCTGGAATTTGCTGGGCTGCAAAAAGCCCAGCTGCACCGCTTAGTTATGGGCGGCCCTATGATGGGCTTCACTTTAAATACTTTAGATGCACCGCTGATTAAAACCAGCAACTGCTTATTAGCCGCAACCATTGACGAGCTGCCACCACCGCCACCGGCGATGCCGTGTATTCGCTGCGGTGATTGCGCAGAAGTGTGTCCTGCTAATTTACTGCCGCAGCAATTGCACTTTTATGCCCTTGGCGATGATTACGAACAGCTGCAAGCCCACAACTTATTTGACTGCATTGAATGCGGTGCCTGCGCCTATGTGTGCCCTTCCAGTATTCCGCTGGTGCAATACTACCGCTCGGCCAAAGCCGAGATGCGCGAGCAAGCAAAAAACTTGGAAAAAGCTGAATACGCCAAACAACGTTTTGAATTCCGCCAAGAACGCTTACGCCTTGAAGACGAACGTAAAGAAGCAGCCCGCAAAGAGCGTGCCGAACGTTTGGCGCGCAGTAGAGCCAAGCAAGCTGAAAAAGCCGAACAAGGTGCTGCCGCTGGACAAAGCGAAGCAGCAAGCAACGAAGATGAAATTAAGCGCCTAAGGATCGCTTCTAGCATGGCCAATGTGGCCTTACGCAAAGCACAAAAGCAACTTGATGCCCATGGCACCGATGAGCTCAAAGCGCAAGTTGAGCAGCTTAAAGCTAACGCAGAAAAAGCCAAGCAAGCCTTAGCTGCTGCCATGCCAGCTAAAAAGCCAGCCGCTACTGACCAAGCCAAGAAAAGCGCCAAGGCCAAGCCTGAGCCCACAGCAGCTGAACAAGCGCTTAACAAAGCCAAAATAGCAGCAGCCATGAAACGCGCGGCACTGCGCAAAGCAGAACGGGCCGAAGCGGACGCAGACACCCTGGCAACCTTGCAAGCCGAGCTGACTCAAGCCGAAGAACACTTAGCGCAACTTAATCAAACCGAAGAGGTTGGCGTATAACGCCGAGCTTTACTATATTTTTGGAGTACCCATGACTCTGCCACGCATCACTTCACCTCACGCTACCGGTGCCAACCGCACACAGCGCGTTATGCTGCTGGTGATGGCTGCCTGCGTACCGGGGATTCTGACCTTAAGTTACTTTTTTGGTATCGGCCCGCTACTCAACATTGCCCTAGCTTGCAGTTTTGCGGTGGTGTTTGAAGCGGCCATCTTGGCTCTGCGCAAGCGTCCAGTGGCATTTTTTCTTAAAGACTGCAGCGTCCTGGTCACCGGCCTGCTACTGGCGCTGGCTTTACCCCCTTACTCACCTTGGTGGCTGATTGC
>Ga0079226_10004356_pt1 | contig 10821 bp, 10 predicted proteins | sample Poulit2014_FD_76345 | JGI IMG/M metagenome (GOLD analysis project Ga0079226, IMG submission 76345) | Agricultural soil microbial communities from Georgia to study Nitrogen management - Poultry litter 2014 | ecosystem: Environmental > Terrestrial > Soil > Agricultural land | place: USA: Georgia...
TTTGTTTTAGCTAAGGGGATAACTTCTGTACATACGAATGACCCCAAACATATGGGTGGTCTTGATCAAACCTGGCAACTTTATCATGAACTGATTAATGAGGAAGGATTAGGTTTGCGCTGTAATTTATTAATTAATCATGAATACTTGGATGACCTAGCAGAAAAAGGCATGTACACAGGGTACGGGAATGACTTCCTAAAAATCGGAGCCATTAAAATCTTCGCCGACGGAGCCTTTGGTAGGCGAACAGCCCTCCTTTCTGAACCCTATGCTGATGCGCCTGGGGAATATGGGGACGCCATGTATAGCCAGGATGAATTGCGGGAGATTGTAGGTGGGGCAAGGCGATTAAATATGCCAATTGCTGTCCATACCATCGGGGATCAGGCTCTTGAAAATGTGCTTGATATTTTAGATGAATTTCCTGAAGTAGACTATCGAGATCGCTTGATTCACATTCAGGTGCTCAGGGAGGAGCTGATTGATCGATTGCTTTTAAGAAGTAGGATTGCAGATATCCAGCCAAGATTTTTAGCTGGAGACTTCCCTTGGGTTATGGATCGTTTAGGTGAAGACCGTCTTGGCCTATCCTATGCTTGGAAAACCCTTATTGATGCAGGAGTTGTATGTGCGGGAGGGTCCGATTGTCCTGTTGAACCTGTAGATCCTTTCCTCGGTATTCACGCAGCTGTAACGAGGAAATTACCTGAAGAAGATCATGATGGCTATAGTCCTGAGGAAAAGCTATCAATTTACGAAGCTTTTAAGTTATTTACGAAAATGGGAGCCTATCCAACCAATGAAGAAACGACCAAGGGAACTATATCCATTGGAAAGTATGCTGATATGACAGTTTATGACCGAGATCCCTTTAGCTTAGAAAACCCGGATGAGTTATTGGACATGGAAGTGATGATGACAATTACAGACGGAGTCGTCAGATATCGGAAATAGATAAGAGAAGCTGGGACAAAATTCTATAATTAAATAAAAATACAAAAAGATTAACTAAGACGCTACAAAATATCTTGTCCTTGCACCCTCCTGGCATAAGGGCAAGATCTAAAAACGGCACGATAGGAGGATAAAAGGAGGAAAACATGAAACCAGAAGTAATGATTATAGGTGTTCATCACTTAGGAGAAACTCCAGATTTAATAAAAGTTAAACAAAAAAGTATTAACGATTTGAACAGAGAGTCACAAGAAGTTATTGAAGTACTAAGTCAATTTAAGCCTACAAAATTGGCTGTTGAAGCGGTACGTGGAGAAAGAGAAAACTTAAATAAAAACTATCGAAACTACCAATTAGGCAGTTTTAAACAAAGAAAGAATGAAATTGAATTGATTGGATTTCCACTGGCTGAAAAAATGGGGATTAGTGAAATTGATTGCATCGATTGGATGGAAGACGAAAATGAATATGCGGATTTAGGTGATATCCTTCAATATGCTCAAGAACATGAGACGGAAGGTTATAACCATATCATGCAAAATTATATAGAACCAATGCAACTCTTATCTAAGGAATTATCAACTTTATCGATTTTAGAAGCATATAGACGTTGGAATAACCCGGAAACAATTAAATATCTGCACGAGGTATACATGGAAATTGCCATGATAGGAAGGGAAAAAAACTACTATGGAATAGACTGGTTAACGTGGTGGTATAAACGAAACTTAATTATCTATACGAATTTAAGAAGAGTGATTATGAATTTTGAGGATCGTGTTTTGTTGTTAATTGGAGGTAGTCATGTTCATCTTATTAAACAATTTTTAAAGGAGTCCAAAGCTTGTAAAGTAATTGATGCAAAGGAGTATTTATAGTAAATAAGTATTAACATTTCTGAAAAACATAAATCAATTTTAAATAAGGACTAGGATTCTTGTATAAAACTTGCGCTAACTAGTGCTATTTTAGTTAGTTATAAAAACTAACAGTTAAATAAGATGAAAAATGCATGGAATTTACGATATATCCCCTGAAGTTGGATTAACAATCTAATCTTGGGGGATTTTTAATGGTTAAATGTGATGAAAGACTCAAGTAATAAATGATTGATGCATACTTATCCAGGGAAGATAATTCCTTTTATTTTACGATGTTTGACTATTTAGACCCTTTCGTTTATTTAGGTAAAATGGTATATTAATCTTAACTATCTTTCTTTAAGAATCGATTATTTGTTTCTCTATAAGGAGGTGTGTCTCAAAGTGTCGGATTATGAATATTTTAGACAAGCCTTATCTAAAGTCAGAAAACCCTGCGCCTTTATGGACCTAGGCGCTCTTAAGAATAATGTGAGTGAAATCCTCAGTCGTTCGGCGGATAAAAAGATACGGATTGCTAGTAAATCCATTCGGAGTGTCGAAGCTATGCGGAAAATCCTTTCCATGTCGAAGAAATTTCAGGGAATCATGTGCTTTACCGCAGAGGAAGCTTTATATTTACGAGAGCAGGGTTTTGATGACCTTTTAGTAGCCTATCCTACCTGGAATGAAGAACAGTTACATAGAATTCTTACTGCAGTCAATGAAGGGGCTGTGATTACCCTAATGATTGATAGTAAGGAACATATTGAACATCTTGAAAAAATAGTTCAAAATCAAGGCGGGAAATTTCTTGTCTGTTTAGATGTGGATCTATCGATGAAGGTTCCCGGTTTATATTTTGGGGTCTATCGCTCTCCTCTGAAAATACAGAGGATGTAATCGAAATGGCAAAGCTTGTAGCGGATTCATCTGGTCTTATTCTAGATGGGCTTATGGGCTATGAGGCCCAAATTGCAGGGGTTGTGGATCATGTGCCAAGACAATTTTTGAAAAACGGAATCGTTCGCTTTCTCAAGAAAAGGTCAGCAGGAAAGATTGTGAAAAAACGTCAAGAAATCTTTGAAGGATTAGCTGATTTAAAGCTTCAAGTTCGATTTATTAATGGAGGTGGAACAGGTAGTTTACAAGGACCCTCTGAGGACCCTCATTTGACAGAAGTGACAGTAGGGTCTGACTTTTTCAACCCTCATTTATTTGATAAATATAAGGACTTTAGCTTACTACCTGCAGTTGGTTTTGCTATTGAGATTGTTCGAAGGCCAAGGGAGTCTGTCTATACCTGTCTAGGCGTGGGCTATGTCGCTTCAGGTTCTGTAGGCAAAGATAAATGGCCGGAAATATATTTACCCGAGGGAGCAAAACTGATACCGAATGAAGGGGTAGGGGAAGTGCAGACCCCCGTATCTTATGATGGCTCTCTTTTATTAAGCCCTGGGGACCCCATTATTTTCAGACATAGTAAGGCGGGAGAGTTATGTGAACGATTTAAGCACTTGCATGTTATTGAACAAGGAGAAGTGACCCATAAAATACTAACTTACCGGGGGGATGGACAATGTTTTCTATAAAAGCGAATGGGAAAAGAAGCATAAAGAACTGGTCAGAATCTGTCATCATTGAGCCTAAGCATTATCTAGAGCCTAAAAATATAGCTGAGTTGAAGGAGATTGTTCGATATTGCTCGACCAAGAACTTATCCCTTCGTGTGATGGGGGCGGGGCATTCTTTCACTCCGCTTATTGCAACGTCAGAGGTCCTCGTCTCACTAGATCAAATGGTCGGTGTTGACTTCATTGATCAGGAAAATAAGCTAGCGAGGATCTGGGCGGGGACAAGGTTAAAGGATTTAGGGCCGGAATTATTTGATCTAGGTTATGCCATGGAAAACCTGGGTGATATTAATGAACAATCGATTGCAGGAGCGGTCAGTACGGGAACCCATGGGACCGGAATGGAATTTGGAAGTTTGTCTGACCAAGTGAGGGGAATTACTTTGCTAACAGCCTCTGGGTAAATTCTGGAGATTTCCCCTAAGGAAAATGAACAATATTTTGAAGCGGCCCGTCTATCCTTAGGTTTACTGGGAATTATCGTCCAAGTCACAATTAAGGTGGAGGAAGCTTATCAATTAGTTGGGGAGAGTTATCGTCTGACCTTTGAAGAATGTTTAAGGAATTTAGAGGATTTACGACTGTCTAATCGGAATTTTGAATTCTTCTGGTTCCCTTATACGGACACGGTTCAAGTGAAGACCTTAAATCCCTTAAAGGATTCCACGATAAAGAAGACGGGTAAACAAACTTTTAAAGATGTCGTTATTGAAAATGGCCTATTTTGGGGCTTGTCTGAAATGAGTAGGATTCTCCCGAAGTCAGCTAAGTTGGTAAGTCAGATCTCCGCCCTAGGGGTTCCTGTCGGTAGAAAGATGAATGATAGTCATGTTATTTATGCAACACCTAGACTGGTTAAATTCCAGGAAATGGAGTACTCCCTTCCCGCGGATCGGATGGTAGGGGCTTTACGAGATCTTCAACTCCTCTTAGATAAAGAAAATTTTGACCTTCATTTCCCGATTGAATGTCGCTATGTGAAAGAGGACTCCATTTGGCTCAGTCCTTCCTATCAGAGAGACTCAGCCTACATAGCCATTCATATGTATAAAGGGATGCCTTTTCAGGAATATTTCGAGGCCGTAGAGGAGATCTTTCTCTCCTATGAAGGTAGGCCCCACTGGGGGAAGATGCACAACTTAAGCTTCGAACAACTTGTGCAATGCTATGAACGCTTGGAGGATTTCTTAGGCATTAGGGAAATGTTAGATAAACAAGGCTTATTTTTAAATCCTTATATAAAGGAACTGTTCTCGATTTAGTTGCTAAGAAAAAAGATAAAATAAGGAGTTGTTAATCAATGACATATTCAATTATTGGTTTTTGTCCTGAAAGAGAAGAACTAGGTATAGCTGTACAGTCTAAGTTTATTGGGGTCGGTTCGGTAGTGCCCTGGGCTAAAGCGGGGGTTGGAGCTGTGGCGACCCAATCCTATGCTAATCCAGCCTATGGCCCGGAGGGGCTTGCTTTAATGGAGGAAGGGAAGTCCGCCGAAGAGGCCTTGAATATTCTTATCGAAGCGGATCAGGGAAGGGCTCTTAGGCAGGTCGGGATTATGGATGCAAAGGGCCGCTCGGCGACCTATACCGGGGAAGATTGCTATGACTGGGCGGGGGGCCGCAAGGGTAAGAACTGTATAGCTCAAGGGAACATCCTGGTCAGTGGAGAAACTGTCGACGCAATGATTGATTGCTTTGAAAACACAGAGGGGAAATTGGCCTATCGATTATTAAGGGCATTAGATGCAGGTCAGGCTGCTGGGGGAGATAAGCGTGGTAAGCAGTCTGCAGCAATCTATGTAGTTAAGGAAAAGGGTGGCTATTTAGAAGCCAATGATCGTTTAATCGATTTACGGGTCGATGAGCATCCTGATCCAATCAAGGAGCTCCTGAGGATTTATCGCTTGCACCAACTATATTTTGCTGGACCCCTGGCTGAAGATGTGCTTGAAATTGGGACGGATTTACAGGCTGAAATTTCAGGCTATCTACGTCAACTTGATTTTCTAACTGTTGAAAATCCTGGGGAGAATGACTTTTACCAGGCCTTGACCTCCTTTATCCGGGTGGAGAACTTTGAACGGAGGGAATTAGAACAGGGAAAGATTGATCAGGCCATTCTGCAATACATGAAAGAAATGGCTAGAAAATAAAGCTTGGAAAGTTTATGTATTGACACATAATCCTTTCATGTGATATTAAATAATATAGCGATTATCACTCAAAAGAAAAGAGTGCTAATCGCTTTTACACGAATAGAAAAATAAGAAGGGGCGATAGTTTATGGAGAAAAGAGAGTTTCAGGCAGAATCGAAACGCCTGCTCGAATTAATGATTAACTCAATTTATTCCCAGAAGGAGGTTTTCCTAAGGGAATTAATCTCTAACTCAAGTGATGCGATTGATAAAATTTATTATAAGACCTTAAGGGATGATTCTTTAAGCTTTAACCGGGATGATTATTATATTAAGGTCACTCCGAATAAGGAAGAAAGAACCTTAACCATTGAAGACACAGGAATTGGAATGAATAAGGAAGAGCTTGAAGAAAACCTCGGTACCATTGCCAGAAGTGGTTCCTTAGCCTTTAAAAAGGAAACAGAGATCGAAGAGGACCACGAAATTATTGGGCAGTTTGGGGTCGGTTTTTACGCAGCCTTTATGGTAGCCGAACAGGTCACTGTATTCAGTAAGGCCTTAGGGGAAGAGGAGGCCTACCGATGGGAATCCTCTGGAGCCGATGGCTATACCCTTGAAAAAGCAGACAAGGATAAAGTAGGAACCAAGATTATTTTATCCTTGAAGGAAAATAGTGAAGAAGAGGATGCTTATGATGAATTTCTAGAAGAGAGCCGTCTTCAGGAAATTATCAAAAAACACTCTGACTTTATTCGTTATCCTATTAAAATGGATGTCACAAAGAGTAAGCCAAAGGAAGAAGACAGTGAGGAGTATGTCGATTATCAAGAGGAAGAAATCATCAACTCTATGATTCCAATTTGGCGAAAAAATCGCAGCGAATTAACAGAGAAAGATTATGTGAATTTTTATCATGAGAAACAATATGGCTTTGATCAGCCCTTAACGCATATACATACTAGCGTCGACGGGATGATTCGTTACCATGCTATTCTCTATATTCCCGAGTCTGTACCCTTTAATTATTACTCAGAGGACTATGAAAAGGGCTTAGAGCTTTATTCGAATGGTGTCCTTATTATGGAAAAAGCTTCGGATTTAATACCGGACCACTTTAGTTTTGTGAAGGGGATGGTGGATTCCGAGGATTTATCCTTAAATATATCTAGAGAAATGTTACAACAAGACCGGCAACTACAAAGGATATCGTCGAACCTAAGTCGTCGAATTAAAAATGAACTTCAGAGTCTCCAAAATAAAGATCGAGAAAAGTATGAGAAGTTCTTCGACGCCTTCGGTAGACAGTTGAAGTTCGGTGTTTATAACAACTTTGGTGCTAATAAGGATGACCTGCAGGATTTACTGCTCTTTTATTCTTCAACAGAAGGAAAGTTGGTTACATTAAAGGAGTATATCGAGAGAATGCCAGAGGAGCAGAAGTATATTTACTATGCGACGGGTGAATCAAAGGAAAGAATTGAAAAGCTCCCACAAACAGAGCTTGTTGCAGATGCGGGTTATGAAATTTTATATTTCACGGAGGATGTTGATGAGTTTGCTATCCAGATGCTTCGTGAATATGATGAGAAGGAATTTAAATCCGTTTCTAGTGGTGATTTAGGTATTGAGGACCAGGAAAAGGATGAGGAAGCTAAGAAGGAAACGGAAGAACATAAAGATCTGTTTGATTTTATGAAAGGGAATTTAGCAGGTAAGGTTTCAAATGTTCGAGTTTCCACAAGGCTCAAATCCCATCCCGTATGTTTAACGGCGGATGGAGAGATTTCAATCGAGATGGAAAGGATCTTGCAATCCATGCCGAATAATGAACATGTTCAGGCGGATAAAGTATTAGAAGTAAATGCTGATCACCCCATGTTTAATCAGTTATCAAGCAGCTTTGAGACGGATAAGGAGCAAGCCAAGATACTGACCAATATCTTATACAATCAAGCCTTGCTTATCGAAGGCCTTCCTTTAGAGGATCCTGTTGAATATGCTAATGACGTATGGAAGGTCCTTCATAAATAAGAAATAAACATGGAAGGAATAGCTAGGTTATAAAATACAGGGATAAGGTAAATAAAACAAAAAGGGATTGGGACAAAAATCCTAGGTTTAAATACTAGTGAACAAGCAAAGCGAAAGAAATAACAATCACTACTCGGGGAACGGTGAGATTTATCTCACCACACGGGTCCGAAAGTCAGTAATCGGAAGGCAAGCTAACTTCGGGCTCTGACCCCGACGCTTGCACACTACTTTCCCTAGCACAGAGGCAAAGTAAACACTAAAAATGGCAATCAAGATTGATTGCCGTTTTTAGATCTTGCCCTTGTATCCGGAGGGTGAAAGGACAAGATACTTTTGTAGCGTTTTAGTCGCTCTATTCGCATTTTATTTTAAAGTATAGGGTTTTGCCTCAAGATACCCATTATTCATTCCGTATTTTTCCCCCTCTTATAAAGATAGATTCTCCAAATATCATCCTTATCTTTCTTTAAGAGAATATCGATGCTCGTGTCTTCATCAAACATGAAACGAAGGGATTGGCGATCGATCAGAGTTAAAAACCTTTCACTACTATGGACCAGGTCGGGAATTTCTGAAGCCAACTGATCCTCATCTAAAGCTAGAAGATGATTGGCAGTTTCTTCATCTCCCTCTACACTAGAGTGAAGATATAAACTGAAGACATCGAAGGCTTCAATATCTGAAAGGAGTTGATCATCGTAAGATACACGATATTGTTCATAAAGATTTACTGTATCCTGATCAATCCTTAATGAATTTGTATGCATCTCAATATCTGCTCCTAAATCATGAAGGTCTAGAATGATATAGGATTCTTCCTTTCCTATGACATAATCGATCTTATCAATTCCAATGTTTTCATTGGGGAAAACCTGTTCTTCTTTAAATTGTGTATAGTAGGCGGTAATTTCCTCCTCATTCCTTAGTTTGAAAAGTAAGAGTGTATTGACGTCATTCGTTTCGAAGGGAATTTCAGTCAGAGTATGCTTATTTTCGTTAAAGGTGAATAACCACTCACCATCAAAGATAATATCCCCATATACATTAACAGGATTTTCACTTTTAAAAGAGATGATTTTTTCCCCTTCTTCTTCTGATATATTTGTTACCGTAAATTTTCCATAACTATCGCCGACAGCAATTAAGTGAGCATTAAAAATCCTAAAATCCTTCTGGGTAATTTCTGTTTTATAATCTTCTAATTCAGCACCCTCTGTATTTTCCATCGAGGCTTCTTGGTTATCATCATTGTTACTGATAACATTAAGCGTGCTATGATTTTTAAGACTTGGAATGATCTTTATATCTGAATGGCCAAAGGTAAAAATGAAGGCTAAGCTTGTTGCTAAAAGTGTAAAAACCGCAATTGTCTTCGGGAAGATTCCTTCAGATGTCTCATTTTTCTCTGGATGGATTTTATTAAAAATTTTTCTTTTATCTCTCTCAGTAAAGCGGGTTGGAATCGATTCATTGAATTCCTTTTTTAGTTTTTGTAATTTATAATCCAAAAAGGTCACCCCCTTCTTTTCTTATGGTCTCCTTGAGTCTACTTCTTGCTCTTCGTAATCTCGTTCGCACGGTTGGATCTTTAACCTGGAGAATTTCTGCTATTTCTTTCGTGGAGAGGTCCTTAAAATAATAAAGGATAATAACCTCTCTGTACTTAAGAGGAAGCTCCATAATTGTTTGAATAAGAGCCTTTGATTCCTTATCCTTTAACAGTAATTCCTCTGAGGATTCTTCCTTCAAGCTTTTTCTCATGAAGGACTCTGTCAGACGTTTTCTTAAATTTAAATTTCGTAGATTCCAGCTCCGCAAATAATCCTTACTTTTATTAATAGCTATAGCATAGAGCCAACTTTTCAAAGAGGAATTTCCTTTGAAAGTGTGTAACTTCTTATAGACGGTAACGAATACTTCCTGGGAAACATCGTCTGTGTCTGCCTGATTTTTAACATAAGTAAAGATTAGTCGTTTAATCTCATGACCATATAGGCCCATGATTTCCTCGAGGGCTTGATCTGGATCTAAATTAATGATGCATTCATCTTGGCTAGATAATTTGTATGTTTCTTCCAAAGGCTACCCTCCTTTATATTGGAAAAAATAATCCTGTTTATAAATATTCACTCTTAAGACGTCTTCTCTTAAAAAAATGTTTCATTTAGGATTCATAATTATGGTTAAGTGGGGAATAACTTAAGGTAATCGAAATATTAACTGAAAATATGCTTAGTTTAAACGCTTGTTCAATCATTTAATCCATTATATAATATAGAAATAGAAAGAGGTGTTTTTAATGGGGAGAAGAATCTTATATTATCTAGTGACAAACGTATTAGTGTTACTGACGATTAGTATTGTGTTTAACTTGATTGGTGGTTATACAAATATTGATGGAACAATAAACTTTGTAAGCCTATTAATTATTAGTGCAGTGATTGGGTTTAGTGGTTCCTTGATTTCTTTAGGAATGTCTCGAATTATTGCAAAGAAGGTAATGGGTGTACAAGTTATTGATCCCAACCAACCAAGAGATCATCAGGAAGAAATGGTAGTAGAAATGGTCCATCGCTTATCAAGGGCGGCAGGTTTAATGCATATGCCTGAAGTTGGAATTTATCATTCACCAGAGGTAAATGCTTTTGCGACAGGTCCTTCTAAGAAGCGTTCCTTAGTCGCTGTTTCCGCAGGTTTACTCGAAGAGATGGACAAGGATGCCATCGAAGGAGTCATCGCTCATGAAGTTGCCCACGTCGCCAATGGTGATATGGTAACAATGACCTTACTTCAAGGGGTTGTTAACACCTTTGTCGTCTTCCTAGCTCGAATTATCGCAAGAGTAGTAGCAACCTTTGCACCAAGGGAAGAATTGGCGCCTCTCATTCATTTTATTGCGGTCATTGTCTTCCAATTATTATTGTCCATTTTAGGCAGCCTGGTCGTCTATGCCTATTCTAGACACCGCGAGTTCCATGCGGACAAGGGTGGAGCTGATCTGGCCGGACGAGATAAAATGCGTCATGCTTTAGAATCTCTAAAAGCATACTCAGAGCGAGCAGCTATTAATCCTGAAGCACAGACCGCTGTAGCCACTATGAAAATTAACGGTGTGAAGAAAGCTTCCCAGCTCTTTTCAACCCACCCAGACATGGATGAAAGAATTAGACGCTTATCATAAACAAACTGATAAAAAAA
>Ga0079226_10004358_pt1 | contig 10820 bp, 9 predicted proteins | sample Poulit2014_FD_76345 | JGI IMG/M metagenome (GOLD analysis project Ga0079226, IMG submission 76345) | Agricultural soil microbial communities from Georgia to study Nitrogen management - Poultry litter 2014 | ecosystem: Environmental > Terrestrial > Soil > Agricultural land | place: USA: Georgia...
TCATGCTCTTCAGAACTTATTTTACCTTTTGATTCCTTGCCTTGCATGAGCTTGGCATACTCCCCTTGTTGTACTTCTTTCCCTTGTGGGGCATTGGTTAGTCCATCATCCTCTAAAAATTCTACCCCGTCTTCTTTGGTTGATTCCGCATCATCTTCTAAGGTCTCACTACTTTCTAATCCTTCTTCAAACTCTTCTTCTGATTTGTAATCCTCATCAAGTTGTGTTCCCTTTAAATAATCCTCATATTTATCATACTTCCCACGCTTTGCCATCTAATTAATCTCTCCCCCTTTAGTACCTTTACCCTTTTTGGGTGACATGTCGGACATGCCTATGGTTCTTTTCCTTTGTTTATTCTTTATTTTATTTAACTTCTTTTACTTCCTTTATTATATAGTAGTTTTAAGTTATTTCATCATTTCTATTATCAAACAACTCTTTTAAAATTTCCGCCTTCAGAGATTTCTAGTTTCAATAAACCTTCTTCTGGTATTTCTTGTATTTCTTGTATTGTTATTATCTTCTAGTTTATCTTCTAGTTTATCTTCTAATATATCTTCTATAGTTGGGTCTACTCTATATATAATATGTATTAATCTAATACAATATCTATTTACTTTAGTCTATATCTATGTCTATATCTATTTACTGTTTATACTATATTTAACAATGTTTAATGAATAATTTTAAAATATTAATGACGGTTAAATAATATCTACAAGATATAGTGTATAGCTTATTTAGATACACCGTCAAATAACATATATCAGTTTTATACATAAATAAGGGTAATACTACACTTTAGTAGTACTACCCTCAGATTTGTTTCCTCTTTATTAAATTATTTTACTTATTATTCTTTAAGAACTTATCCTCAAAATACTTGATTGTATTAGCTTTCTTACGTCTATCCATTGATTTAAGAATATAATTTATGAGTAACGTTTTCTGTACCCCTATAACACTTCTCTGTAAATACATTCTCTCTTGTTGGTCTTTTAACCCTCCTAAGTTTGAGTCTTTTCCTCTACCCGGATTTGTTTTAAACTCAAACCTGTTATTTAACACATCATATACTCCTTTTGTAGATACCATTAAATACACAGTTCCTTCTCCTTTTCCAAGTTTAATCTCAGTAACTTTATTGTTTAAATGTGATTTATAACTAAACCCAATATTTGATAAGTCATACCCAGCTTCCTTAAACTCTTTAGGGAGTTCTTTCTCTAACATATAATTCAGCTTAGTCATACGATGTTGCCACGTAGCATCCCAAGTTGAACTACTACCCATATCAGCTATTAATTCCGCCCTCTTATCATTTCCAGTTAAACCTTTACGCTCTTCCCGTCTTTGTCGATGCGTTCCAAAAACTAACTCATCCATCGAAATCTCACCTATACTAAACCTTACCGCATCTTCCAATCTTAGTAGTTTTAGTCTAGGATAACCCTTAACCTCAATTGAAGAATCTAATGAGAACTTACGCTCTTCACCCTTCTCTAAGTCATATACAGGGAATACTCCACTTGTAATAATATCTAAGAATTCATCGCCTTCCCTATCTTCTATCTTAAAAGCAGTATCATAAGCTCCTTCCCCTGAAAACTCATCAATTAATTCCTTATTCCGAGTCATTACTATCTTCCTCTGCGCCCCATTACGCTTACGGAATGTTGCAAAGTATACATCTTCTTCTAACCTATCAAAAAGTTGTTTCTTTTGCTCCCACGACACTTCCTCTCTTCTATCATTTGTACCCGTTAAGAAGTCTTTAACATCTATTTTTCCTTCCTGTAACTCTTTAAATTCTGGACTGTTTAGTACATCTTCCTTTGATACAAATACTAAATTATCTAAGTCCCCTATCATACCAGAGTCTAAATCTATATTCCTTAAATAAATACTTGCACCCTTATACCCTTGTCGTAATACATCATAGATAAATACGGGTTTTCTACTTTCAGTATATTGTGCTATTTTTTCCTCTTCCGTCATCCCATCCGACCAATGAGCCTTTCTTGCCTTACCCTTATCTTCATTTGTTACCCGACTCTTGAATAATGTTTCTAGAAACTCTGGTGCTAAAGTCATCCCACGATAAGTTACAGTCCCATCAGCCTTTTGTACACCCGCAAATACAATTCCTTCTTTTAATTTTTTATACATATTTTCGTGTGTTAGTCTTCCTAATTTTTCTTTTTTAGTCGCCATCTTATTTCCTCCTATATTAAACTTAATTTATTCCCTATCTTTCATCATCTCTTTCTCTTTTAATGCCATTTTATCTAATAGTTCCCGCTTTCCCCCTTTTCTAGGTTTTGTATAACTTCGTTTTCCGGGATAAAAGTCGGGGTCTACACGTCTGGCAGCTTCTATACCTAGATGTTGCATCTCCTTGTTTCTCCTTCTTAGGTCTTCTAACTTTACAGTCTTCATCCCTACCACCCCTTCATCTTTATTTTTTTAACTTACCACTTTTAAAGTACGTATTCCTCTTCATAAGTTCCCCGTTTACATACACTTCAGCTTTACCTTTCCTAAATTCTACCGAATCATACGCAGTTGAATATTCCCGAGTAATTGGGTCTCTGTGAATAACTACCTTATCCACCCGTGTTGAATGTTTTAGTCTTGATACATTTACTTCAACTAGATAGTAGTCACCTTCTACCACCTCAAAGTAGTATTTTAACTTATTCCCACTTTTTGTCTCCCCTAATTTGGGTACACTCAATTTATTTAACTCTACTAAAAAACTCTTCGATGCGTTTTGAAGTTTTTCTACCCCTACACTATCTTCAACAATTAATCTTTCCTCAGAATAATCTTCTATTCCACGTATCTCTTCTTTTGGCTTTTTACCCGCTTGACTTCTTAAATAATCTATCATCTTTAAATACCTTGTTACTGTTTCCATGTACCCTCACACTCCTGAAATTTTTATCCCTGTTTCTTACCTTCATCAATATTTATTACTTTTATTTCTTTCGACACCTCATTTTGGCGTCCAATTTCCAGTTTATACTTCTTTATATCTTCATTTATACCCTTCAACTTTTCCGTTAAATCCCGAAGCTCGTCATCAATATGCTTATATTTAATAGTTATTACCTTACCCCTATCAAACCTTACCTTTATTTTCTTCTTTTCAGGTATATAATAATCTATTGATTCAAGGTCTTTATATATCTCATACCCTTTAAACCTATCAATTACTTCGCTATGTATAATTATTCCATCGGGTAGCTCACAATTAATCACTACCCGTACCAACCTTCTATACCTTATCCTTAATATCATAAATTTACTGGATATTAAACCCTCATCTGGATTCTCTACCCTGTATATATCATACCCTCTTATCTCTTTCATTAAAATGTCCGCACTATTACTTACCCTGTAGTTCATATAGATATCAGGCGGACGTAAATGTTTTCCTGATATATCCTCCACATACTCTATCTTTAAACCATTGACTATCTCAACATCTTCAAAGTAACGACTAAGATTTCCCATCTACCTCACCCCCGTATCTTTCCCTATCGTCTTCTCTTTTTATTCGCTCCGATAAGTGCTTTTCCGGCATATTTTGTCCCTTTAAATACCGCATTGCCGACTGCTCGACTAGCACCACTCTTCGCTCCTCGGGTTAATACATCTGATACTGGGTTGTGTTTCGCTTTAAACTTTGAGTAGTTTCGTAGGTTTAACACTTTTGATAACCCACTTAAAGATTCATACCCGTTACTTACAAGCATATTCTCTAAATCATCTAACGACATTGGGGATGTCAGTTTCTTATAGACTACCCTAGATACCCCTTCCCCATTTGTTGCGATAACAAAATAAGGATGTATCACTAATACCTCACCTTTATTTCCTCTCTTACCTTTCCCTTTATCCCCCATTAAATAATCCATGTTTAGTAGATTCCCTTTCTCCATTACAATACATACGCCCTCATATGTTGCATTAAACTGTACTTGTGCAGGTCTGTTTTTATCCTTGTTTACCATCTTCATAAACTTTAAGAGCATCTCATTCGATTTATGATGCTTAGTATAGTCCACCCGACTTTGAACTTCTCCATACAGTCTCTTAATTAAAGCTATTGTATCTTCTCTTGTGTTTGTTGTATCCCCTTCAACTTGTTTGTTAGCAGGTTGCATACCTTTTGATTCCTCTACACCACTTTCCTTTAAATACTCTTTATAATTTTTTATTCCCGCCTTACCTAAGTACACCGTTAAACCTTTATATACAAATTTATGATACCCTTTCTTATCTATCTCACTGATTAAGTTATCCGTCTTGATTATTAGGTCTCCAAAGTCATCCTTTGTTATATACGGCTTACCATCATTGTTTAAACTCGTTAGTTTTACTCTCATAGGAAGTCTATACTCTGTTACCCCACTATGTGTTACTAGGTCAAAATTATAATAAAATATAATTGACTGAGATACATCTTCAGCGATTCCTTCAATTTTAGACCACTCATACTCAAATAATACTTCTTTTAAGCATATATCACTTACACCCGCAGAACGTATTTCTTCCATCTTTATATCAACAAACCGATACACACCCCTGATTGCTAGGTCTTGTTTTCTTAACCCAGTTATAACCTCATCTACTTCCATCTTAAAGTAACCTTGTTTATTCTTTCTATCATCGTTACTTTCTTCAGTTTTAGTTTGTACGTCTTCTTTTGTGTTAAGTTCCTCATTTTCAGGCTGTTTATTCTCAACTACTTTCTTTTTCTTAGGCTTATAACCCTTATCCTTCATATATTCTGTAAGTTTCCCAGACTTTAATAATTCATTGAAATGCTCTTCCCATTTAACTAATTCTTCGTCAAATATTTCCTTGTTTTCATCACTCTTGAAGTATACGTACCTATTCCCATTCTTCTCTTGTATACCTTCACTTTGACTTAAACTATCTTCTTCCGATATCATATCAAAGTAGTCTTCCGCATCCTTTCTGGATTCAAACTCCATCCTATCATCTTCGGATAAAGGTATATCTACCATTGATACCCCTTCATCTTCTACATTCCCATTCTCCCGTATGGACTTAAAATACACCCACGCAGTAACTAAGTCTACTACCCCTTCTTTTAACGTTCCAGGCGTGTATTCGATACTCCGATAGTACCTAAAATAGTCTTTCTTTATCTCCTCTCTGTTAATATGGTCTAATACCGTTTTATAATCGATTACAGTTAAATGAGTGGATTGTGTCCTCTTAACTTCTTCAACCTCTTCTTCATCGTTTTTTGTATTACCCTGTCTCTCCCACTCTTCCTCTTTCTTTACTTTTTCTAAGTTTTCTTCAGTGTTGTATAGTTTACCGTTATAGTATAGTTCAATTCCTGTTGACTCTAGCGATTCTCCGTCAAATTCCCCACCTGTACCTTTACTTTCATTCCCAGTACCATCTTCAGATTCCTGTTTACTTTGTTGATTTCTTTTACCTTCCTCAGTTTGTGGTTCAACATCTATACTATCTTCTTCTTCCTCCTCTTCTTCCAATAATCCTTCCTGTAACTCTTCTTCAATTTCTTCATCTTCTTCTCTATCTTTCATATCCTCATAAGACTTTACTTCTTCATCGTTGCTTGTATAATCCTCTATCAAACTTTCATCTAATATACTTTTATCTTCCTTTGACATCTTCTACCCCTCCTTACTTACCTTGTAAATTCATTGAATCTAAATACACATTTACTATATTCCTCTGAGTCCCATTGATTAATCCTAATGCCCGACACTTCTCTTTTGCCAGTTTTATGGTATCTTTATTTGGACTGACTAAGTACACTACCCTAAATGTTGAATCACCTTTAGTCACTTCCACAAGCATATTCGGGTACATGTAGTAATCCTTTCCCTTTTTTACTATTTTTGTTGCCCCAAATTCACTTATATGTTTTAACCTTCCCGAACGTTTTAAATCCCTTATCTCACTATTTACTATACCCATTCTTTTTCTATTCTCTTCTTTTGATAACTCTTTTTGTGCTAATAACATCATCATTTTATTTCTCTCATTTTCACTCGTTGCCTCTTTAACTAAGGTATAACCCATTTTATTCGACATTTTATCATCCTCTCCATATTCGACTTCTTTTAATTTCTTGTTTAATTACTATCTACTATTATCCCCAATTATTTTATTTCTTTATTATAGTTCAGTTCTATTTTTACTTTTTTATCTTTTCCTACACTAAAAAACCCTATGAGAATCCCCATAGAGTATACTTCTTAACTTAATTTTCTAACCCTTACTTTTTTTGTTCTCTTCCCTTTTCTTCAGTCTGGCTATTATTGGTTCTAGTTTATCTTCAATCGCTTCCCTTAAATAGTTTACGATTAACCCAATATAGACTAAACCACTTACCTTTAATATAACAGATATTACCCTTAAATACCTATTTCCATCAGTCAATTCTGAAAAATAATTGAACTGTACGAAATTTCTTACTACCCAGATTGATGTTTCTTTAAAACTATATCCTCCAGTGTAACTTACCACTATTATTAGTATCACTAGACCAATTACCACACTCATAGTTATCTTCCATAATTTATATTTCTTAACTACGTCATTTAACTTTACTAAGTATCTCTTTATTAGATTTTTATACCTAAATAGCTTTATTACCCTAGCAAACCTTGCCAGTAAAAAGAAGTCTTCTAAGGGTATTATACTGACTATATCAAAAGGATTGTTTTTAATATAATGCCACCGAGATACCGCCTTAATTAATCTTATGGTTATATCTACTAGAAATACCACCCAAATAACAGTGTTTATATAACCAAATACAGGGTTCGGGTTATCACTTACAAATATACTGATAACAGAAATACTTATTAGTATTAACATGACTATCTCATAAGTAATAGTAATCATATGCTTATTTTGTTTTACCCATCCCCCCATAAATATTACACCCCTTGTAGTATACATCCTCACACTTATCTCAAGTTTTATTTTACCCTTACCTTTTAATAATTATCGTGCTAAATAATTCAGTAGTTCATAATCTCGTTTTATATCTTCTAAATTATCACTCAAATGAGCATACTTATACTTACTTTTAAATAATTCTAGATTGACGATTAAGGGACTGCTATACCAAAATTCATTTAAATAATCATCCCCGTTTAAAATAAAGTTCCGTTCCTTAATATATTCTTTAATGTTATTATACTCAATGTATTCTTCATCATCTAAGAAACCTTTGATTTCTTTATACGTGATACATTCTCTGTTTCCTTCTCCATTAATCCGTATTTTAATTGGAATACTTAAACCCACTAATTTTGACTTTTGGTTTAGGGTATCATACCCAGAAAAACTTAGGAAATATACTTTATTAGTATCTATATTTTCCATGTTAAACTCGTCATTATTATACCTTATATTCATTGTTCTAATACACTTATTAATAGAATTTCCTTCACACACATTATTACTTCCCTTCTAATTAATTTTACTTACTTTTATACTACTTTAATTAAACCTAAAAGTCAATATAAAAAGAGTAGGTTTCCCTACTCTTCGTCTACTTTACTTTATTCCTTGTTTTTACACCGACTTGCCCTCGCTTACCTAGTTTGTATGGTATCTTCTTGTCATCTAAATTGAATTCTGCATTTACTAATCTTGCATCATCTTTTAGATTGATTGTTCGCATTCCCGCTACTTTTACCCCTTTAGGTGTAATCTCACTGATTGGGAATTGTAACGCTTTACCATCGCTACTCTCAACTCCAATATACCCTTTATCTTCCACTAACCAAGCTCCGACTAATTTGTCGCCTTCTTTTAAGGTTATTGCATCATACGAGTTATTATAACGTGTTACAACATGGTTTTTAAGCGTAGTCCTCTTACCTAAACCATCATCTTTAACCGTTAGGATATATTTATCCGTAGATTCAGCATCTTTCTCTTCTACAATAAATGTATTAATAACTACCTCATCAGTCTTCATATCCCCAATACTTCCTAAGTATTTACCATTTTCTCCCCAACGATATTCATCTACCGCATATACTGGTAATCTGTAATACTTACCATTATCTGTAAATACGTATAAAATATCTTTAGTGGAGCATTCAGCTTCAAAGATATGCTCATCATCGTTTCCGACTCCTACCTTCTCAGTTGATTTGAAACTTCTCTTACTTGAACGTTTAATATACCCTTTCTTACTTACGCCCACATATACAGTCTCATCTTCAATTAAGTCAGCTTCGTCTACTTCCCAGTTCTCAGCTCGTTTAAGTACTTTAGTCGTTCTTACAGAGCCATACTCTTCTTTTATCTCATCTAACTCCCTTACAATATCTTCCCTTAGCAGTTTATTAGACTTCAATAACTTATTAATCTCTCTTACTTTCTTATTGATTTCTTTCTTCTCATCCTGTAATGCTTTCTTATCCGTTCGACTTAATCTATGAAGTTGCATACTTACAATTGCATCCGCTTGCCTCTCACTAAAATCAAAGTGTTTAACCAACCGTTCTGCGGCATCCGTCTTACCTTTAGATAGTTTAATTTGCTTAACTACCTCATCTATAATATCTACGACTTTAATAAACCCTTCAACTAAATGTAACCTTTCTTCTAGTCGTTCTTTATCATATTTTAGTTCATACGTTTTAGTATTTATTCTAAATTGGTTAAATACTTGAATAACATCTAATGCACCCATTACTTTGGGTTTACCATCGTGTATGAAAGTCATGTTAGCGTTATAATTAACTTCCATTGAAGTGTTCTTAAAGATGTAGGCTAAAATTGTTTTAATATCATAGTTATTATCAACTTCTAACACTACACGTAACCCTTCATAATCTGACTCATCTTCAGCAGACTTTAATCCCGCTACTTCGTTTTCTTGGACTACCATTTTAAGGTCTCCGACTACTTTAATCTTTGTAACACCATAAGGTATACTATTAAAAATTATCTTAGTAGTCTTAGTTCCTTTTTCTAACACATAGTCCCCCCGATTTGGAATAGAACCCCTTCCCGTTAAAGTAACTTCCTTTATCTTATCAATATCACTGATTACCCCACCTGTCGGAAAGTCAGGTCCTTTAACTATATTTAAAAATTCAGCATCACTAATCTTATCTTTATTTAATAAGAGATACTTACTTGCTTCAATTACTTCTTTCATATTAAAACTTGGAATATCTGTAGCATACCCAAAAGCAATACCTGTAATCCCATTTACTAAAGCGCTCGGGAATCTTACCGGCAATACCGTAGGCTCAACATCACTTCCATCATACGTTGGAATCATATCTACTATTCCTTTTTTACGTAAGTTATCTAACATTGTATTCGACACTATCTTCTCTAACCTAGCTTCAGTATAACGGGAACTCGCTTCTCTATCTCCGTCCTGATTTCCCACGTTTCCTTGAAAGTCAATAAGTGGAACGTTATACACCCAGGGCTTAGCCATATTTGCTAAAGCTCCATAAATCGAGCTATCTCCGTGTGGGTGGAAGGAACCCATCACATACCCTACAGATTTCGCTGACTTACTATAGGGCTTACTATACGTATTATTCATCTTTTGCATACCATATAAAATTCTACGCCTAACAGGAATAAATCCATCTCTGACGTCTGGTATGGCTCTTGATGTTAATACGTATTTACTATACTCGGACATTGATTCTGTTACCGCATCAATGATATCCCCATCAATAATTATATCTTCTACTTCCTCAATAACTTCTTTCTTCTTTCTCGCCATTTATTCTCCTCCTTAACTTCAATTCCAATTATTATTTAACTTCTATTTTCAAACTGTTTCATTTGAGTTAAATTATTTATTTAAATACTTAGTCCCCTTCTTCGAGTCCTAACTCTACTACATCTTCTATCCAATCTTTCCTCTTCTGAGCACTCTTACCCATTAAGGTAGAAAATAGCTTATCCGTTTGAATATCATCTTTTACTGATAACCTCTTTAACTTTCGTTTTCCTCTTAACATTGTAGTTTCTCTTAATTCGTCTGGATTCATCTCCCCAAGCCCTTTAAACCTTGATACTACTACTTCTTTACCTTTGAAAGTTGTTCTTAATTCTTCATCTAAATCTTTCTTATTCCATACATAAGTCTTATTGTTTGCCTTATCCGTTATCTTATATAAGGGAGCTAAGGCTTGGTAAACATGCCCTCCTTTTACAAACTCCGGCATATGCCTATATAAAAACGTAAGTAATAATGTTGATATATGCCCTCCATCACTATCCGCATCCGTCATTATTATTAGCTTATCATATTTTAAATCTTTTTCTTCGTAATCATGCCCAGTCCCAGTTCCTAACGCCTCGATTATCGTTTGAATCTCAGCGTTTGCTAAAAACTTAGATGCTGTCGCACTTTCCGTGTTTAATACTTTACCTCGCAACGCTAAGATTCCTTGCGTTTCCCTATCTCTACCCGATTTCCCCGAACCTGCGGCACTGTCACCCTCTACCACAAATAACTCGTTCTTACTTGCATCCTTACCAGTCGCTGGCGTTAGTTTATCTAATGCTAGGTTTTTCTTACCTTTTTGTTTCTTTTGCTTATCCCTTAGCTTTTTAGCCTCAATTCTTGCCTTTTGATTTTGTTTAAGTTTAGTCATTAACTTCTCGGACTCTTTCTTATTGGCTAGAAGAAACTCATATAGAGAACTTTCTAATACTTCCTCAACAGCATTCTTTGCTAAAGGCGTATTTAACGCATCTTTAGTCTGCGAGTTAAATTGTAATTGGTTTTCTGGAACTAA
>Ga0079226_10004359_pt1 | contig 10817 bp, 10 predicted proteins | sample Poulit2014_FD_76345 | JGI IMG/M metagenome (GOLD analysis project Ga0079226, IMG submission 76345) | Agricultural soil microbial communities from Georgia to study Nitrogen management - Poultry litter 2014 | ecosystem: Environmental > Terrestrial > Soil > Agricultural land | place: USA: Georgia...
ATTGTCGAAGGAATTCAAGGGGTGGGTGGGATTGTAGAAGCTAGTATTCCTTTTTTGAAAGCCATTAGGAATTTTTGTGATCAGTACGGAGCCGTCTTTGTTGCTGATTCAGTTCAATGTGGTTACGGTAGGACTGGGGAATTTTTCTCTCACGATTATTCTGGTGTTAGTGCTGATATCTACACAATGGCTAAAGGCATGGGAAATGGCTTCCCTATAGGGGGACTTTTGATTCATGATTCTATTAAGCCATCTTTTGGTCTGTTGGGTACTACTTTTGGTGGAAATCACTTAGCCTGCCGTGCTGCTATTGCTGTACTAGAAGTGTTTCATAAAGAAAATTTATTGTCCAATGCTAGCAAGATGGGCGGCTATTTGATGAAAGAGCTTAGAGCTATGAATCAAGTGAATGATGTACGTGGCAGAGGGCTGATGATAGGTATTGAGCTTCCCGATGAGTTAGCGCATGTAAGAGGTAATTTGTTGAAAAATCACCGAATTTTTACTGGAACATCAAAAGGTAACGTGATTCGATTGCTTCCTGCACTTAATGTTTCTCAAGAGCAATGCGATCACTTTTTAAGTGCCTTTGCTAAGGAGCTGTCTCACTAATTTAATATTTAACTAGCTATAATTAATGTATGAAAAAGTTTTTCTCTGTCTCGGATGCTGGGAATTTATCCAATCTTGTAGACAAGGCCTTAGATATAAAAAGTAACCCATTTGTTCATAAGCATCTGGGGGAAAATAAAATTCTTGGTTTGGTTTTTTTGAACCCAAGCTTACGTACTAGAATGAGCACTCAAATTGCTGCAGTAAATCTTGGTATGGATGTTATTGTTATGAATATGGGGCAAGATGGCTGGGCTCTTGAAACCAAGGATGGTGTTGTGATGAATGGAGATACAGTGGAGCATGTAAAAGAGGCGGCAGCTGTTATGGGATCTTATTGTGATGTAATAGGTTTACGCTCTTTTCCTAGTCTTAAGGATAAGGTACAGGATTATAGTGAGGATTTTTACAATAAGTTTAATGCTTATTGTAAAGTACCTTTAGTTTCTTTGGAGAGTGCTACGCGCCATCCTTTACAAAGTTTAACTGATTTAATTACTATTCGTGAGACTTGGAAGTCGGATAAAAAACCCAAAATATTACTTGCTTGGGCACCGCATATCAAGGCTTTGCCTCAAGCAGTACCCAATTCATTCTCAGAATGGATGTGTAAGGCGCAAGAAGAAAACTTAGTAGATTTTCAAATTGCTCAACCGGAAGGTTTTGAGCTTGCCCCTTCATTTACTCAAGGTGCAAGTATTTATTACGACCTGCAGGAGGGATTAAAAGATGTCGATTATGTTTATGTGAAAAACTGGTCCTCTTACGAAAATTACGGTGAACTATATCAAGGAGATGCATCTCCGTGGATGATTGATCTGGAGCATTTAAAAGCGACTAATAATGCCAAGGTTATGCACTGTTTACCGGTGCGTAGAGATGTTGTTCTAGCCTCTGAGGTATTAGATAGTGATCACTCCATAGTTATTCAAGAAGCTGGGAATAGGGTATGGGCTGCACAAGCTGTGTTGAAATCGATTTTAGAGAATATATAAACAAAGACTATAAATGGACTCAGGAGTCATTTTAAACATTATTAAAATTGGAGGAAATGTAATCGATAATCCCGATGCATTAAATGAGTTTTTAGAGCATTTTTCTTCTATTAAAGGGAAGAAGATTTTAGTGCATGGTGGAGGAAAGAAAGCAAGCGCTCTAGCCCAGAGACTTGGTGTAGAAGTAGAGATGGTGGAGGGCCGAAGGGTCACTAACCAGGAAATGCTTGAAATTGCCGTCATGGTATATGCTGGGTGGATCAATAAATCTATTGTAGCAAAACTTCAAAAATTCGGTTGCGATGCTATCGGCCTTTCAGGTGCTGATGCGAATTTGATTGAAGGAATGAAAAGGCCTAAAAAAGAGGTTGACTTTGGCTACGTGGGGGACCTTCTACATGATTCCGTGAATCACAACATGTTGAAAAAGTTTATGGAGTTGGGATTAACGCCTGTTTTTTCTGCTATCACGCATAATAAGAAAGGACAGCTGTTAAATACCAATGCAGATACTATAGCCTCCAGCTTGAGCGCTTCGTTGTCTTCAAACTATCAAGTGAATTTGATTTATTGCTTTGAGAAAGATGGAGTCTTAAAAGACGTGGAAGATGAATCTTCGGTGATCGAACATATTGATTTGGCAAGTTATAAGGTGTTAGAAAAATCAGGGGAGATTTTTGATGGGATGTTACCTAAATTGAACAATGCATTTGATGCCTTACAAAAAGGTGTTTCTGCAGTATATATTGGAAATGCATCCAAACTTCACCAATTTAACCAAGGGTGTTTTGGAACCCGGATTACTTTATAAAGTATTATTAATTTGATTATAAACCATGAGTAAAATAACAATAATTGGAAGTGGAAATATAGGCTTTTCTTTAGCCAAGGGCTTGCTGGGGGCAGGTCATTATCAGCCGAATGAAATAACAATTACACGAAGATCCATAGCTGCACTTCAAGCGACGAATCAAGAAGGATTTACCATTTCTAACGACAACGCCAAGGCTATTCAAGGAAGTGAGGTAATTGTGTTATGTGTTTTGCCTCAGCAAGTAAACGGAGTTATGCAAGAGATAGCTCCAGTTTTAAAGGAGCACCAGTTGATCGTTTCGGTAGTATCTGGGCTTAGTTGCGAATCTATTCGAAAAGTGCTAGGCGAGGAGTGTATTGCTATTCGGGCAATGCCTAATACAGCTATTTCCATTGGCCAATCCATGACATGTATCGCAAGTGATAATGCTTCAGCGGAGCATTTAAAGGTTGTTGAAGACTTATTTGCTACCGTAGGAACGACAATAGTAATTGAGGAAGAGCTGATGACTTCGGCAACAGCGCTATGTGCCTGTGGAACTGCTTTCTTTCTTCGCGCCGTCCGTGCGGCCTCACAAGGAGGGGTTGAAATTGGATTCCATGCAGATGATGCGTTGAGAATGGCTATACAAACTGCAAAAGGGGCTGTTGATCTTTTGCTGAAGAATCAAAGCCATCCTGAAAATGAAATAGATAAGGTGACCTCACCAAAAGGTTGTACGATTGCAGGCTTGAATGAAATGGAGCATAATGGATTCAGTTCCGCTTTTATCAAAGGGATAAAACTTTCTGCCTTAAAAGCTGATGGTCTTTATGAAGAATAATGAATTGGAGAGCTTGTACCAACAAGGGCTTGATTTATTGATCTCTCTCATAGAAACTCCATCTTTTAGTCGCGAAGAAGATCATACTGCAATACTAATTCAAGAGTTTTTTACAAGTCGTAGAATTAAATGCCATCGGGAGATTAATAATGTTTGGGCTTACAATAAATTTTATGACCCCGATAAGCCCACTATTTTATTAAACTCTCACCACGATACAGTAAAAGTAAATCCAGGGTATACTCGAGAACCTTTTTCAGCTGATATTGAGGATGGTAAATTATATGGGCTAGGGTCTAATGACGCAGGCGGGGCATTAGTTTGTCTATTGTCGGCATTTATACACTATTATGATCGGCCAAACCTACCGTATAATTTATGTCTTTTGGCATCTGCCGAAGAGGAGATCTCAGGTAAGAATGGTATTGAGCATGCATTAAAACATATCGGTCCTTTGAATTTTGCCGTCGTAGGAGAGCCGACAAAATTGGATTTGGCGGTCGCCGAAAAAGGTTTGATGGTACTGGACTGCACAGCGCAGGGAGTGTCTGGGCATGCAGCTCGAGAAGAAGGATTGAATGCAATTTATGAGGCTTTCACGGATTTGTTGTGGTTTAAAAACTATGACTTTGAAAAGGAGTCTGCATTTCTAGGTAAGGTGAAAATGTCGGTTACGATGATCCACGCCGGTACACAACACAATGTCGTTCCCTCGGAGTGTTCTTTTGTTGTAGACGTGCGAACAACCGAGCAGTATACGAATACTGAGGTACTAGAGATTATAAAAAAACATACTAAATGTAAGGTGCAAGCTAGGTCCACTAGGTTAAACCCTTCGGGTATAGATCTGAATCACCCTGTAGTAGCGTCTGCTCAATCTTTAGGGAGTAAACTGTACGGTTCACCCACTATGAGCGACCAAGCGCTGCTTTCAGTGCCCTCGGTAAAGGTAGGGCCTGGGGATTCTGCACGTTCACATACAGCCGATGAATATATTTATTTAAGTGAATTAAAAGACGCTGTTGCCTATTATATTAATTTGCTAGAACCATTGCTTCAGGAGTCGGGTAGTTAATGTTTGTTTACACATTGGTTACAACTGACAACGGTGGATTCACAAAAAAGCTATATCTTTAATTGGTTGTAGTGCAGAGAAGTAATATGATTTTTAGTCGCCATTAATTTGCATCTTTGAGTTGCGATTAATTATTAAAGAAGTTAGAAGTGCAATAAAACACACAATACCGAGTAAATGAAAGAACAAGCCAGTAAAGAAAGAGTGATTTTAGGAATAGACCCAGGGACACAAATAATGGGTTACGGTTTGATTCTAGAAAGAGGCTCTAAATTAACCTTACTTAACTTGGGAGTTATTAAGTTGCAACATTTAAGCACGCATGCTTTGAAGCTCAAGCATATCTTCAGCAGAGTTTCTGCGCTTGTTCAGGAGTATAAGCCAGACTGTATGGCTCTAGAAGCACCATTTTACGGAAAAAATATTCAAGTGATGTTGAAGCTTGGTAGAGCCCAAGGTGTTGCAATGGCTGCAGCATTACAATACGATATTCCCATCTTTGAATATTCTCCACGGAAGATCAAACAATCGGTAACAGGAAATGGGAGTTCAAGTAAAGAAAAGGTAGCCGCTATGCTGCAACAAATCCTTAAGTTTAAAGAAACTCCTACCTTTTTGGATGCAACCGATGGGTTAGCTGTGGCTGTGTGCCATTCCTTCCAAAAAACATCCAGTAGTACCTTGGGAGACAGTAAGAGTTATTCGGGGTGGGAAGCATTTGTAAAAGATAACTCCTCCCGTGTGAAGTAGTTAAGACTTCACCTGGCGAATGACATTTTTAACGTTCAGCTCAATGATATCGGTCATAGTCTGGCATTTATTATATGATTTGTTGTGATAGAATTTTGCGTATCCACGCTTGAGCCTTTCGATATTTTCGATGCTAGAAAGCTCTTGTAGCTTAGAGGCATCTCTTAAGTCGGCTATTCTGTGACGTTCGCTTCGGACCCTTTGGACAATGGAAGACCGCTCTTCCTGTTGGTACTGTAAGACTGTCTTCTCATTCAAATGGTCAATAGATAGGGCTACATAGGGGTAGTTTTCCTTGAAAAACTGAGGCATATAAACTTTAGGGTTACCTTCATAAAACTGTTGGTCGAAATCTATTGCACGAATCCTAAATTGAAAGTCGTCAAAGTCTGGGGTGATTTGTACTACAAAGTTGTAAGCACGCATATCCCCTAAAAGAGTGATAATACACCGTTCATTAAATTTAACAAATTCCTTGGCAATACGTGTTTTGTTATAGTCAGGGTGGTTCATATATTTCTGTGTGAAAACATCTCCAGGAATACCCACAATGTGCTCTTCAATTAAGGTGTCTTCAAAAACCATGTAATTAACCGAGTTGGGAGATACAATCTGCTCCAACTCCAAGCCATAAATTCTTGATGCGTCGGCTTTTTTGACATAAAAATAATCGTACACATCGTTCAGCCTATTGATAATCCGTACCCGAAAGGGCTGCGTGTTCCCGAATGCGCAAAATTCAATACGATCGATAATTTTATGTTCTACTATTCTTGTGTTCCCCGAAGCTTTTAATCGAGCATAAACAATTTTTAATGCTTCATAGAGTTCATGCTGTACATGAGGTGCATAAATGGGAGTCTCCCACAAAGTGTCTTCTCCATATTTATCCAATACTGGGGCTGTCTCTTGAAAATTAAGTAAATGTTTATAAGACAAAGGAAAACGCTGTTCCCGCTGGTACATACGCAAATATTTGCGCAGACCAGGCCCTATAGGATAAATGGGCTTTTTCCTCGATATTCGGACATCTACTATTTGACTTTTTTTCATTTATTTAAAATATTAAAATTATCCCCATTAAAGTTAATCAATATAACTTCACCTACCAAAATCAAACATAATTCATTATATTCGAAAAAATAAATTGTATTTTTGAAAAATTTACAATTTAAAATGATTTGGGTGAAAGTAGAGCGAGCGATTTTCACAAAACTAAAACTAAAAAATATTTACACCTTAATACTCAGGTATGAAGAAAAATAACACTTATTCAGAGCTGGATAACCTTGATGTACAGATTTTATCCATTCTAATGGAAGATGCTTCAATCCCATATACTGAAATTGCGAAACAACTTATTGTTTCAGGGGGTACGATACATGTGCGTATGAAAAAAATGCAAGAGTTGGGCATAATAAAAGGATCTAACCTCACTATAAATCCTCAAAAGGTAGGATTCGATGTCACTGCATTTATTGGTATTTATTTGGATAAAGGCTCTCAGTATTCTGATGCTGTAGGGCAATTAGAAGCCGTGAAAGAGGTCGTTGAACTACACTATTGTACAGGCCAGTACAGCATGTTTGCAAAACTTATCTGTCGGGACACTTCACACCTGAGAAGGGTTCTAAATGAAGATATACAATCCATCAAAGGTATACAGCGTACCGAAACTATTATTTCCTTAGAGGAGAGCATAAAAAGACAAATTACGTTAACTTAACTTTTGAAACAGTCCTAACTAGACCTGCCATCCAAGTCCGTAATTGGGATTTTAAAGTAAAACCTTCCACCGAAATAAGGAGGGAACCCACAATAAACACTTTTTAATGGGCCTTCCTTCCTCACGAAGGTTTTTTAGTTAGGCAAAAAAGGGGTTTAAATAATAATACTGTACAATTGTGTCGCATGGGGTGCTTAATTTACCCTTGCGTTTATTTCCGTGGCTAACTCGAATAAGTGGAATATTTTTGTTAAAATTGCGGATTATCATTGGGCTTTGACAAGTAAAAAAAAGAAATATCTCAATCTCTTTATAAAGCTAGGCATTACAGGTGCTGCATTTTGGTTTATTTACAAAAAGGTCAACGATCAAACCAGTTTACAGCAATTCCAAAAACTTACTGATAGCATGGATCCTTACATTATGAAATGGGTCCTTTTTAGTGTCTTAATGTTGATGTTCGTGAATTGGTTCTTGGAAGTAGGCAAGTGGTTTTATTTGGTTAAGAAGCTCGAGAGAATAAGTTTCTGGAAGGCAACACAGTCCGTTTTCGCAGGGCTTACTTGGGCGGTCTTCACGCCCAATAGAATAGGTGAATACGGAGGAAGGATTATGCTCCTTAAGCCCGGCAATCGTGCAAAAGGTGCTGTATCGATGGGAGTGGGTCAATTCGCTCAGTTAGTTTTGACGAGTGTAGCGGGTGCTTTAAGCATAGCTTGGTTTGTTTCGACTTATTTGGAGACGCCAGAATCTGTTCAATTTGGTGTATGGCTTATTGCTATTTTATACGCTGGAGCTTTTTTGGTCATTTATTACAACGTACATTGGATAGATAAGTTCGTTAGTAAGTTCAAATTTTTAAAGAAAATTCAATCTTCCTTTTCTGTGTTGCAAGGATTTAGTAATAGGGAGTTGTCCTGGGTTTTATTCATCTCCTTGTCTAGGTTTTTGATTTTCACATCGCAGTATTTGATTTTGATGCTTGTGATATTACCCGAACTTCCTTTTCTCCCTATGTTGTTTATGATTTTTATTCTATTCTTTATACAGTCTGCTTTGCCCTCTCTAGATTTATTTGATTTTAGTGTTCGGAGCTTTGTGGCTAGCAATTTGTATAGCTATATTACAAATCAAGAAATCGCTGTTATGGCAATTGTTTCATGCATATGGTTCGTTAATATTATTTTGCCAGCTATATTAGGCTCTTTCTTTGTTTTGAGAACCAATTATTTAGGAGAAGGAAATGCTGCTTGAGTTTGCTTTAACAAGTACGATACTTGTATATGTCTTGTTATTATTATATATGCGTTCGGGATGGAGTAAAATCCCCTTTCACAAGGTGCAAACTTCCTTTGTAGCCCGTCAGAAAGTGAGCATTATTGTTGCTGCACGAAATGAGGAAGAAAACATTGGCCGATTATTAGATTGTTTAGTTGCTCAAGTTTATCCTAAAGAGTTGCTTGAAATTATCGTTGTGGATGATCATTCCATTGATGGTACAGCGGATATCGTTTGCCAGTATAAAGGTCAAGGAGTCCAGTTAATTCAGCTTAATGAATCCCAAGCGTTAAATTCATATAAGAAATTTGCCATTTCCAAGGCTATTGAAAAATCTACCGGGGAAATCATTGTCACGACGGATGCAGATTGCAGAATGGGTGAACATTGGCTACAAACCATTTTAAGTTCTTTTGATGACAACCAGTGGTACATGCTGTCATCTCCTGTGCAGTATTCGGAGGAGAAGACATTCTTTGAACGCCTACAAACATTAGAGTTTTTATATTTAATTGGTTTGGGAGCCGCAGGCATAGGCAATAAAAAACCCACGACTTGTAATGGCGCTAATTTGGCCTATCGTAAAGATGTCTTTTTAGAAATGGGCGGTTTTAATGGTATTGATGATTTAGCTTCCGGAGACGATGAATTATTATTGCATAAAATTGCTGAGAAATATGCCGATAGAATTGGATTTTGTAAGTCTAAAGAAGCGATTGTGTATACAGATGCAAAGCCTAGTGTAGGTTCTTTTTACCAACAAAGGAAAAGATGGGCCTCAAAAAGTACGAAATATAAAGATAAAAAGGTCGTTACCTTAGGAGTCAGCATTTGGCTATTTAACTTGCTGCTAGTAATTACCTTTGCTTTGGGCTTAGTTAAAGGGGGTACCTATTGGTCTTCGTTTGTTGCAGTTTTCTTGGTGAAATGTTTGTTTGAATGGCTTTTTTTATTGCCTCTGACAAAGTTTGCCAACCTACGGCCATATTTAAAATATCTGCCCATTATCTCTTTTTTACATCCTTTTTATTTGGTGACTGTTGGTATAATGGGGAATATTGGTAAATACAATTGGAAAGATAGAGCTGTAAAATAACCTGTATACACTTTTTAAGTTAGCCTTCCACTTTATTACGAATAGCAATTTCAGCTTGTTCTACAAGATCTACAACGGGCCTGCCGTCTTGAGCTATGGGCTCTAGCATTTCCCAGCTTAACTTCGTGAAAGGTCTTAGGGGAAACATACCGTATGATACCATGTCATAAGACCCTTTTATTGCAATTGGAACGATTAGAGCGTCCGGATTCTTTTTTAAAAGAGTTGCTATTCCTCCAACGGCAAATTTCCGCATTTTTCCAGTTTTTGTTCTAGTGCCTTCTGGGAAAATCACAGCGGACCACCTGCGCTCCTTCATGTTATTAGCCAGGTTTAATATTTCTTTTATAGCTTGCTTCGAGTCTTTTCTATCAATGTTTGCGGCCCCACCATGTTTTAAGTTATAGGAAATACTAGGTAGACCAGCATTTGCGAGCTCTATTTTGGAAATGAACTTAGCGTGAAAGTTTCTAAGAAAATAAATCATTGCTGGTATATCGAATGTACTTTGGTGATTAGCAACAAACACTATGGGAGTTTTTAACGGTAGGTTTTTATTAGCAATAAAGGTTACCGAGTTAAATAAAACGTAGTTGCAACTGGTTAAGAAGAAGTTCAATATATCAACGCTCCTTTTATGGGTTTTATACCCGCCTAAGTTTAGGCTTAGCCATTGTATAGGATGGAATATTATAAGACATACGCCAAAGCATATATAAAAAATAGGTGTAAGAATAATACCAGCAAGCTTTCTCATGACGTCTTTATTTGTTATCGATTGCTTGGCTTTTTAGACGGGACTGCACTTGATTGATGAGATTACTAATTATAGATATTGTTTTATGTGTAAGTGTAAATCTTCGAATTAAAGCTCTTTTACAACCGTATGTATCGTATTATGATGCAATTCAACTGTTAATTAATAAACTGTTTGATTCATGTTCATTCATAAATGTCCTACAGTTTCCTTGAAAAAGGACATTAAATAATTTTTCCACACAATCTGCCGATTATATAATTTTGAAATTATCCCTCTGCCCCTAAATTTTAAAGAGGTAATACCCTTTCTCGGAAACAAATATACGGTGTTCTGTTAAATAATTGTATATTCTATAACGAATAGCTATTGAATACTCCAATTCTATGATTTTATATCCGAGGGCAAGCGTTATTTTAAAACCTCCTACATTAAGCAGTTATAAGGCTAGTTCAAGGCTGAAAGATTTTAATGTCAATGATTGCAAGCGGGTATCGTTTTTTATTTGCCAGTATTGGTAGCTTCAGGAAGTAGTTTCTCTATTTATTAGCCGTTGGATCGAATGCTAGCAAAAGCCAATTTCTATTTGCTAATTTATGAAAAAAAGCCAATAAAATTGGCTTTTGCGGATTACGAAGCAGAAAACTTTCAATAATCACTTAACCCGCCATTTTGCAAAACCCTTGTTATATGCCGTTTTGCTTTTTCAGCATTAATGTTCGTCTGTTAATTATTAATTTTTCGTTTCTGTTTTTCTTATATATAATATGTAAATATTATTGCAATTAGAATAGTCAAACCTCTAAAAATATTTGTTGTCATATCGCCCAAAGCAGAATTGTCAACTTGAAATAAACTCCAAGATAAGTTCATTAAGGTGTGTGTCAAAAT
>Ga0079226_10004360_pt1 | contig 10816 bp, 10 predicted proteins | sample Poulit2014_FD_76345 | JGI IMG/M metagenome (GOLD analysis project Ga0079226, IMG submission 76345) | Agricultural soil microbial communities from Georgia to study Nitrogen management - Poultry litter 2014 | ecosystem: Environmental > Terrestrial > Soil > Agricultural land | place: USA: Georgia...
CAAGATACATTTTAATATATCGTTCAAGTTCCTCAACAGAATGTTTACTATTAGAACGCATTAAAAATCCCCCTAAAGTAGATTTTATTTTTTAAGTGTCTACTTTAGGGGGAGCATATCAAGCCGTCTAGTGCTTTTTCTTTGATGTATTCTTTTTCAATAGAAGTTAATTGAATCTTCTTGCGGCCACATCTAGATTTATTCGCTTGGTATTGAAGGAATATGTCCATTGCGGTCATTCTTTGACCTAACTGTCTGATGATGCTATAGATTGTTTCTTGGCCACGTTTTAGTTTTTTAGCAATTTTTCGGCCAGTATGGCCAAGCTCATGATATTCTTCTTTGAATACCAATTCTGTTTTGGTAAGATGGGTGTAGGACATGTCAGATACACTCTCCTTAACTTTAGTAGGTTATAGACAGAGTATATCATGACATGTCTTTTTTAATGTCTTGCTTAATTTTACAATCTAAGTTTATAAACTATTAATTCCGTTAAATATCCTATTCTCTACCATCAGAATTTACGGTTGGTAGAAATAAAATCGTAGACTTTTCCGTTTACTCTATTAATTCCGGGTCGTCTGTGAAAGCTAAATTTCTCATCAATTTTAAAGTCATTTCTCACAGAAGGTTCATTACCATGGAATGTTCCAACAATAAATATATTCCGGCCATTTGCAACATCCGCTTTCGGTTCGGGATAACCAACCTTCACCAAATGCATTGGACGACCTTCTGCAGATTCTCCATATGTTCCATATTCCACTCGTTCATACTTTTCTGATAATTAACCCAAAAAATCTAGTTCTTCTTGGTGAGTTGTCCAACTACCATCATTACGAATTTCTAACCCTGTTTTTAGTTTATCATCTTCCTTTGCAGCACTTGGATCGTTGAAAGAAACGAACAAAACAGCAACTAAACACGCAGCTAAAAGTGAATAGAAATGAGTCCTATATTATCTCATACAATCCTCCATTTTTTTATATTAACCTATCGACATAGAACAAGATTATTCCCTAATTGAATATATCAGCCTCCTATTCTCTATGTTAAAATCTATTGATGTGTTCCTTCATCATTGGTCATCCTAGATAGATCCTCGAGGGATTCATCTGAGAGATTGATGAATTGAAACATGCAAACAGACATATGTCACCCTCGAAGAATATGGTTATATAAAAATCACTTATTAAGCCTTTTCATTTTTAATCATGCATAATTATTTGTCATCATAATAAGACTTCTGATAATTAAATATCCATTTGTAATATTATTCGTATTAAATCGTACACACTCAAGATCTGATTTTTCGATGATTGGTAATGTAGCTGCTACATCTGCCATCAATGTATCTTTAAACATTAAATCAAAGGTTAAATTATTGGCGTTTAATTGGTAAGACTGATAGAGTGACTTGTTTTGTAATGCATGGACCACACCTTTTTCAATACGTTCACAAGCAACATCAGGGTGTAGATTTTCACTTGTCACCCGATTTATGCTTCGTTTCACTTCTGCTGAATGGATATTTTTTATATGATTTTTTGCTTCTTCAATCAGTAGATGACAACCTGATACAAAAACAACAGGGACACCATGGTCTCCAGCAACCAACGCATTCATGCCAAATTCCCCGTAATCTTCTCCATTGATTTTGATCCCACGAACGACCCGACTATTATAGGAGTGATTTAAAATTCCTTGACTACCGCTTCGTGTATGATAGCCAATAAAAATCGCTGCATCAAAATTGCTATTGATCCCTTCCATCATGCCTAGTCTTTTAGGCGTTCCAGATATGAGTTTTGCTTGGCTCGATAAAGATGAAACGTAGATGTTACACATTGTGCCATGAGAGTCATTGACAACCACCTCTTGTGCACCAGCTTTTAGGGCTCCCTTTACTGCCGCGTTTGCCTCATTTGTCATCAACCTTCTAGCCTGTTCATAATCTAAACCATCTCGTTTGGTATGATCTGTATGGACAACTCCTGCCACACCTTCCATATCTACTGAAATAAATATTCGCATACAATTCTCCTTTGTAACATCGCTTATTGTTTAAATTTATTTAGTTATACAAATGACAAGCAACAGAATAATCTTTGTATGCTCTTTTTTTCTGGTTTCACTTGTTTACATATCTCCATGGCATAAGAACATCTCGTATGAAATACACATCCACTTGGTGGGTCTATTGGTGAGAGTATATCACCTTTAAAATAATTCATCCTTTATCAAGACAACTTCCCTCTTAAAATATCGATTATCATCAGGGATTTTAAATCTAGGAATAGGTAAATATTTCATGGTCACGATGTCCATACCAGATTAATCTTTATTAATGTTTATCCTCTTACACTACGTAAGTAGCTATGATGCATTTAAACCCCTTACAAGCGAATGGGGCTATGTTATTACCATATTTCCTAAACGTTTCAGACTTTCTGTATATATACTTGTTGCATGATAAAGATCTTCTATTGGTGCATATTCATTTACTTGGTGGGCTGTTGATGTCTTTTTAGGAAAAATAGCTCCAAACGCTACACCAGATGCTATAAAGCGAGCATAGGTGGCTCCTCCAATAGACAATAATGTCGCTTGTTCTCCTGTTTGTTCCTCATACACCTCCTTCAAAAGTTGAATACCTGGATGTGTTGGTTCAACATAATGTGGTTTCTTCTCTTTTAATTCAGTAATTTGAATATGATACGCCTTTAACACTGCTTTCACATTATTTATTATTTTTGTTTTTGATGCACTTATCGGATAACGCAAATTGAGTGTGATGGTGCCACCAGTCGTATTATTGAATTTAAATATACCTGCATGAACAGTTACACCCCCTAGTTGTTCATCTTGAAAGTCAATGCCAAATTGTGCCCCTTGAGTACCTTTAGCAACACGAGTAATAAATTGAAGAAAATTTTTCTCAGCGTCTGGAAATGGAATTTCTTTTAATGTGTCCGCCAATAGAAATGCTGCATTCTTGCCTCTGAATGGAGTTGCTCCATGAGCTGATTTTCCAATGACACTAATTTTCCAGCCATTTTCTACCTTGTCAATGTTCATATTGGATGTTGGTTCTTTTTTCAATGCATTGATATACGCTAGCACTTGGTCTCCGTTAATGATTGCCTCTGCTTTGTCAGGTACCATGTTTTCCTTGTCACCTGCGTTAAATGAAACAAGATGTATTGGTGAAGCCTCATATGCTAACCGATAATCTAGCAATAAATCATACTGCCCTTTTTCCGCATTTATTATTGGAAATCTAGCATCCGGTGCAAAACCAAAAAATGCTGGTGGCTCCTGTTTATAATAAAAGTCCATACAACTCATTCCACTCTCTTCATCCGTACCAATAATGATGCGAATTCGATGCTTAATAGGAATTTCAGATTTTTTTAATTGTTTTAATGCGTAAAACGCGGCCATGGTAGGTCCCTTATCATCGCTAGATCCCCTTGCGAATATTTTACCGTCCTCTATATGCGGCTCAAAAGGATCATGATTCCACTCACCATTAGCAGGCACTACATCTATATGACATAATACTCCTATGTATTCAGTAGCATTTATTGGTCCATATTCAATATAACCTGCATATCCATTCAAATTTTTAATCCGAAATCCTTCACGTTTGCCTAGCTCCAACATATAATTCAACGCATGGGAAATTTCTTTTCCAAATGGCTCTCCTTCTTTTGATTCGGCTACATTCTTTATACTGGGAATTTGAAGTAATCCTGTTAAATCATTGATGAAATACTTTGAGTGCTTTCTAATTTCCCTTATCCAATCCATATGAATGACTTCCCCTTCTAGATAATCATAGACACTTTATCGAAAAGTTAATATTGCTTGAATGCTACTGCTTTTTCTATAAATACTTTAAATAAACGAGCCATCTTTTCATCTTGTTTGTACATCATTTCTGGATGCCACTGTAAACCAATCATAAATTGATGATCATCACATTTTTCTACAGATTCTATAACCCCGTCTTCTGTTCGCCCGGTAACCTTCAGCCCTGGAGCAACTTGCTTTATGGCTTGATGATGAAAACTATTGGTCACCGTTTTTTCACCGAATAACTCGAAAATGAAGCTATTGTGATCAAAATAAACAGTATGTGTCCCCCTTTCAGGATTGGTGTTTTGGTCATGTCTTAAATGTTCTGCTTTCATATAAGAAATATCTTGGTACATCGTTCCTTTTAATGTCACATTCAGTATTTGCATTCCCCTACAAATGGCGAGTATCGGTTTATTTCTTTGAATAGCTGCATGAATCAACTGTTGTTCAAATATATCCCTTTCATATAGATGGTTCCCCTGTTTTTGTAGCGGTTCTTCCTGATAAAACAACGGATTAACATCTTCACCCCCCGTTAAAATTAAACCATCCAATTTCTCCATCTTTAGTGCAGATATGTTATCCTCTGAATGCATCGGTATAATCAAGGGAATCCCACCTGCGTGTAAAACAGCATGTACATAGGCTTCATTAACATACGCACGGTTATAACCTGGAAATCTTCCATTAGTATCTAAGACAATAGTTCCTGATACACCAATTACTGGTACATGATCATCCATCTAATTCCCTCCCAGCTAACTGTTAGTAATATCAGTCTCTGTATTTTCATGGTATAAATGACAAGCAACCAAGTGATTTCCATTCACTTTTCGACTCGTAGGAAACTGACTTTTACAAATATCCATCGCAAAAGGACATCTTGTGTGAAAAGCACATCCGGTTGGCGGATCGATTGGTGAGGGAACTTCTCCTTTCACTTTGACCTTTTCCCTTTTGTGATGTGGATTTGGTTTTGGGATCGCAGAAATTAATGTTTGTGTATAAGGGTGCTTTGGATTTTCAAACAATTCATCTGTGGAGGCGATTTCAACGATTCTTCCAAGATACATCACTGCAATTCGATCAGCAATATGTCTGACAACACTCAAATCATGGGAAATAAATAGATATGTTAATTGGAATTCTTTTTGGATTTCCATCAACATATTAAGAATTTGCGATTGAATAGAAACATCCAATGCGGAAACCGGCTCATCACAAACAATTAACTTCGGATTCATCGTCAAGGCTCTAGCCAAACCTATCCGTTGACGCTGTCCACCAGAAAATTCATTGGGATAACGATAAAATTGTTCTTTTTGAAATCCTAATCTACTTAATAAGTTCATTACCTTCCTTGTACGTTCTTTTGGTTTCCCAATATTGTGAATCTTTAACGCTTCTAATAGAGACTTTCCTATTCTCTTTTTGGGGTTTAATGCACTATAAGGGTCTTGAAATACGATTTGCATTTCTTTTCTTATTTCCATCATTTGTTTTGTACTATATGATAAAATATTTTCTCTATTATAAATAACTTTTCCCTCTGTTGGCTCGATTAGCCTTAATATTGAACGGCCTATGGTACTCTTTCCACATCCTGATTCACCAACTAAACAAAACGTCTCCCCTTCATATAAAGTAAAAGATACATCATCTACCGCCTTAAGCATATTATTAGTAATACCTAATGAGTTTTGAATAGGAAAATACTTTTTTAAATTATTGACTTGTAATAGTTTCATTTGTGTTTGCTCTTTGTTCATCATTACCCCCCGCTTTATTTAGAATTTCTTTATAATGCCAACATTTCACTTTATGTTTTTCAGTATGTTCAAAAACAGGTGGCTCCTTTGTTTCACACTTCTCATCCGCAAATGGACATCTTGATGCAAAACGACACCCTTTAGGAACGTTATACAAGGTAGGAACTTTTCCCTCTATAACGTGTAACTTTCTTTTTCTTTCTCCTTCAAAATCTGGAATAGAATTAATTAATCCTAATGTATATGGATGTAAAGGTTCGTCAAATAAATTTTTCACATCGGCTTCTTCTACAATTTGACCAAGATACATAACGACCACTCGTGTACATACTTCTGCTACCACACCAAGATCATGGGTTATAAACATAATCCCCATATCATACCTCTCTTTTAATTCTTCCATTAAATCAATAATTTGTGATTGAATGGTCACATCTAAGGCGGTTGTTGGTTCATCTGCAATCAACAACTTAGGTTGACAAGCCAAAGCTTGTGCAATCATCACCCGCTGCCTCATACCACCTGAAAGCTCATACGGATATTCATGAATGCGCCGTTCTGGGGATGGAATTCCGGTTAAATCTAACATTTCAATTGCCTTTTCTCTAGCTACCTTTTTGGAACATCTTTGGTGCAGCATAATTGTTTCCATTATTTGATTTCCAATAGTATAAACCGGATTTAAAGAGCTCATTGCATCCTGAAAAATCATAGAAATATCATTACCTCTTATATTTCTCATTTCTTTTTGGGAGATATTTAATAAATTCTTATTTTTGTATAATATCTCACCTTCATAAGAGGCACTGTTCTTTTCATCTAATAACCGGAGGATGGATTCAGATGTAACACTTTTTCCACATCCCGATTCGCCAACAACGCCCAGTGTCTCTCCTATATCTATATGAAAAGTAACATTATCAACTGCGGTAACCGACCCTTTCTCTGTAGAAAAATGTGTTTTTAAATTATTCACTTCTAAAAGATGTGCCTGCAATTTACTATACCTCCTTCTATATACACGAAATGGTTTTTATGTTTTATTCGTGTGAGGATCTAAAATATCCCTCAATCCATCTCCAAACATATTGAAACCAAGCGTGATTAAAATGATGGCCATTCCTGGGAATAACGTCATCCACCATGCTTTTGTGATCACATTTTTACCATCATATAAAATATTTCCTAAGCTAGGGTTAGGTGCGGGAACACCAGCTCCTAAAAAACTAAGCATTGCTTCTGTTATAATTGAAACAGCAAATATAAACGTCGCTTGCACAATTAATGGCGAAATGGTATTAGGTGCAATATGCCCCCATATAATTCGTGTTGAACTTGCTCCTAAAGAACGCATTCCTTCAATATATGTTTGTTCTTTTATTACTAAAGCAGAGGAACGAACCACACGGGCAATCAATGGGATATACACAGCGCTTAGAGCAATCACCACATTCTTTGTGCTTGGACCAATAGCAGCCATAATAGCTATTGCCAAAAGAATACTAGGAAAAGCCATTAAACCATCATTGATCCTCATAATGACATGATCTAGTAATTTATAATACGCTGAATACAACCCCATAGCTACGCCAATAATGGAAGAAACAACGGTCACACTAAAACTAACTAGCATAGATTCCTTAATTCCGTAAACAACCCGACTAAATAAATCTCTACCAAAATCATCCGTTCCAAAAATATGATCTTTACTCGGACTTTCCAATCGATTTACTGGGTCAACCTTTAATGGGTCGTACTCTGTGATGATTGGAGCTAATACGGAAATTAATAAAGAAACCACGATAACAATAAAGCCAGTGACAATTAATTTACTATTTAGAAACCTTTTGATAAATAGTTTCCTATGTTCTTTTCTCATTTCTCTAGAAATACTTGCTTCACTTTGCTCGAATTCAACCGCTTTTTCCATTATCAACCCTCCTTACGATTCAATCTCACTCTAGGATCAACAACCCCATATAATAAATCAATGATTAGGTTAATAACTACATAACTTACCGCAACCAACAATATCGTCCCTTGGATAACGGGAAAATCTCTTCTTTCAATGGAATTTACGATTAACTGGCCAATACCCGGTATATTAAACACAAACTCTATCACTACTGCACCGGCAACTAGAGTTGCAAAAGTTTGACCAATTACTTCTAATATAGTGACAAAGGCATTTCTCAGAGCATGTTTATAAATAACAATGTACTCCTTTAATCCTTTTGATCGAGCTGTTTTAATATAAGGGTGATTTAATACATCCAACATAGATGAACGAGTCATTCTCACAATAAAAGCAGCTTGTGCTAGACTTAGAGCAAGTGCAGGTAAAATAAGCGATTTTATATGCGGAATGAACCCATTACTCAATGGTTCATAGCCTGCAATTGAAAACCAATTTAATTCTACTGCAAAAATTAAAATAAGAAATAGACCAAGTAGAAAACTAGGAATAGAAATACCAAGTAATGACATCCCCATTAAAAATTGATCTGTGAAAGTACCTCTACGTACAGCAGCTATAACGCCAATTGGTATGGAAATAAGTACAGCTATTATTTGGGCAAAAATTGTCAGTGAAAACGTTGGTAATAAATATGTTCCAAACAATTCAACGACAGGCTTTTTGGCATATATTGAATTTCCTAAATCGCCGGTCACAGCATCCTTAATCCAGTAAATAAATTGTTCATATAAAGGTAGATCGTGTCCTAGCTCTTTCTTCAATTTTAAAATATCTTTCTCAGTTGCATTCGTTCCCAAAATAACGGAAGCAGGTTCTCCCGGAGCTAGATGCACGATTAAAAAAACAATAATAGATACGATAAACAATACAGGGATGATGGATAAGATACGTTTAATAATATAACTCGTCACCATGAAGCCTCCCTTCTAATATTTAAAATAAAAAAGACAAGAAAGGCCAATTACATTTTAAAAATAATTAACCTCTCTTCATTTAATTCTTTTTACTTCTTTTCTAAATTCCAAAAAATCATACTATAGTTAATATCAAAGCCGTCAATATTTTCTTGCATGGCAAATAAAGGCTTGTGATGGCTAAATGGAATAAATGGTACATAATCCCATAACTCTTCTTGTAATTCTTCAAATAATTCACTTGCCTCTTCTTTTGAATTACTGGCTTTGATTTCTTCAACTAAACTATCTATCTTATCATTGTCATTCCAGCCACCTGAACCATCATTTTTTGAATGGAGGTAGACGGCATCAGCAGGAAAAGGTTCGAAATTAAAACCAGTTGTAAGAATATCCCATGTTTCTGGATCTTTACGAATATCTAGTAAAGTCGCCCAATCATATTCTTCAAGATTAATATTCATTCCAATTTCCTCTAACTGATCTTTAATCACTACTGCAGCTTGATAGTGCTGTGGGTATTCTCTCGTTGTTAAAAAGGTTAATTCTTCTCCGTCATACCCAGCTTCATCTAACAATTCTTCTGATTTTTCAGGATCATTGATATTGTATTGATCACTGCCTGCTTCTGTATACCATAACTTTTGATCTTCAGTGACAATCGAATGTGAAAGGTCAAAATACTTTTCATCTGTATAAGCTGCTAATGAGATAGCATTCATATCTAGTGCATTATTAATCGCCTTTCTCATTTTTATATCCTTTAAAGGACCGTCTTTTTTATTGAACCATATTCCTTGAAATCCAAATGGTTCTGCAAAAGTTTTAATATTATCATCGGATTCTAATTCCTCAGCATTATCATAAGGGAGTCTTGCAGCAATGTCGTATTCCCCTGTCTGCAGCCCTGACACTCTAATCGTTTCGTCTGTGACAATATCAATATATAAATCATCAATTTTTACTTCTTTTTCCCCTGACAATCCATCACTTGGTGTATCTACGGACTGATAATCTTCATACTTTTTGAGATGTAATTGTTGTGTATCATCATAACTTTCAACTTTAAAAGGGCCTGTTCCTATATATTCAGTTATTCCATCTTTTGAAGCATTATCTACGATTTCTTTCGGGATAATACCGGCAAATTGTTGTGGAGTGGCTAATGTATCTAAAATAAAAGGATTCGCTTCTTCTAAATGAATTGTTACTGTATAATCTTCCTCTGCTTCAAATTCAGCCTCTGATAAATTAGCAGATCCAATCGTTGATTGTTCTACCCATTTATCCATCGATGCAACAACATCTTCTGCTGTTAATTCTTCACCGTTATGAAATTTCACACCTTCTCTTAAATGGATTGTAACCATTTTTCCATCGTCACTTTCCTCATGTGATTCAGCAAGTATAGGTTGTGGTTCATAATCTGAATCAATAGCATAAAGCGGTTCAAAAATTTGTGTTGCAAAATCAAATGTTGCTGTTGCTGTTGACATATGAGGATCCAATGTTGGCGGAATAGAATCATAAGCCATTCTCACTTCTACATTTTCATCTGCATTATTTTCCGTCTCCTCTACGTTATTGTTATTGCTTTCCGTCTCTTCTGATGAACTACCACAAGCTACTAAAACAAAGGATAATAACATCACAAATATTAACTTGAGTTTTTTGAATTTCATCGTAATTTAAAGCCCCCTTCTAAAAATTAATTTCATCATGGACACGAAGCATTTTTTTACATGAACCACCTACCTTTTTATATTCAATGATAAATATATGCGGTGATCACTCCTTCAATTAAAATCAATATGTTTTGCACATGTTCTATTTCATTAACCGTTCAGAAAGCGCTTACAAATACTTTATCGTTTTCCCTTCTTTTACACATGAATCACGGTCGTGATGTCCGTACCAGTTGTTTAAGTTATTTATTATGTTATACTGTAACAGTTTAATTGTCAATAGTAAATTTTTGAAATTTCGGAATATTGATTTATTTATGATGATAAATTGAAGGTTCTAGGTAGGGGCTGCTGAACGAATGTCAAATAGTTCAATCCGGTGTCACAAGAACAAATTTCTCATGTGGCTTTTCGAAGAAATAGCATACCTAGGAAGTATCTAAATTACCAAACACCCATTGAGTGCTTCATGGATCATGTCGGTGATGATGGAAGCATGTTGTCTCGCCTAATTTGACAAATCAAACATATTTTCAGCTTGACTCCCTTTCTTCCACCTATATTAACTAAGAGAGCATAATAAAATCTAACTTCCCTCTTGAC
>Ga0079226_10004361_pt1 | contig 10815 bp, 9 predicted proteins | sample Poulit2014_FD_76345 | JGI IMG/M metagenome (GOLD analysis project Ga0079226, IMG submission 76345) | Agricultural soil microbial communities from Georgia to study Nitrogen management - Poultry litter 2014 | ecosystem: Environmental > Terrestrial > Soil > Agricultural land | place: USA: Georgia...
CAAGGAGGCCCGGGCGGCCGAGCGTCAGGAAAAATATTCCTTCGATGCTGCGAAAAAGTCGGAACAGTTGCAGATCGATGCGATGCAGGAAGGTTATGCCAAACGCCGTGCGACCATCGAGTTCAACGCCAAATGGGAGGAGGCCGAGCTGGAGCGACGGTATAATAAAATAGAAGGCTTTGCCGAGGGCGATGCCGATTTGTGGAAGGATTACGCCTATGCCGTCCTTGCCAATGAAAAGGCGAAAAACGACGCCTTGATCGAGCTCGATAACCAATATGCCATTGAAACCCGCCAGCTGACCCAGGAAACCTTGCAAAACCGGCTTGCTGCCGTGCAGGAGGGGAGTGCCGAGTATATTCGTATTCAACGTGAAATGCTCGAAAATGCCCGTCAAATCGAATTACTGGAGAATAAAGCCCGGCCTAAAGAGCAGCGGCAGGACGAAAGTGTGATAAACGCGAAATACCGCCTCCAAAGTGGGAGGCAGGGATTGCAGGCCGGTATATCCGGCATAGACACGGAGTTTGCGGTTCGTAACAGCGAAATCGAAGCGCTGAAGGCCACTGAACGCGAAAAGACCGTGTTACGGTTGCAGGCGGAAAAGGAGCGCTGGGAAAAGGTGCTCGCTATGATGCGGCAATATAGCGGTGTTGTGTCGGACGCAGATGTCGCCATTGTCAAAAACGCCATTGCGGAAACAAATAACGAACTCGAAAAGGCGAAAAGGCCGCGTGATTTCTGGGATGTAGTGGGCATCAATCTCGATGACGAAAAGAAACAGGCGATTTCCGAAAGCGTTTCTTTCGCGCTGGAGCAGATGACCGCTATTCTCGACGCAGAAATCGAAATGGCGCAACAGGCCGTAGATGCGGCCAACGAGCGTGTCTCGGCGGCGCAGTCGGCTCTCGACGCGGAAATGCAGGCCAAGGCCAACGGCCTCGCGTACAGCCAGACCGAAGCGGAAAAACGCCTTGCGATGGAGAAGCAGAACCAGGCCAAAGCCATCGCCGAGCAGAAAAAGGCGCAGAAACAGAAGGCTCAGATCGAAACTTTGCAGCAGATTTCGAGCCTGGTGACGGCTTCCGCGGCGATTTGGGGCGCACTGGTACTGCCGTGGCTGGCGATCCCGGCCATTGCGATCATGTGGGCGACATTCGGAGCTGCCAAGATCAAGGCTTCGCAACTCGCAAAGTCCTCGAACGGGACGGAGCAGTACGGCGACGGTACCTACGAGTTTATCGACGGCGGAAGCCATCAGAGCGGCAACGACGTGCCGCTGGGCATCAACCCCAAGACCGGCAAGGAGCGCCGCGTCGAGGGTGGGGAAATGTTCGCCGTGGTGAACAAGGCCGGCGTACGTAAATACCGCTCCGAACTGCCTATGATCATCAACTCGCTCAACCGCGGGGAATTCGACCGGACGTACATCCGGGCTGCATTTGCTGCTCAACCGACCCCGGTTGTGGTGAATGCGATGGGGGATAACAGGAAAATGGCCGATGACATTGCCGCAATACGCAGATTGTCCGAACGCCAGGTATACACCGATGCGAAAGGCCGTACTGTCATACGATATAAGAACCTTATAAGAAAAATCAACTGATAATGAATTCGAGTTACCGATTTTACATCAACGACCGCCTGTGCTACCCCTACTATAAGGACGACTTGTCGGTCGACACGGAACGCGAATCGTCCCGGTGGTTCTTTCGCTCGAAGTTGAGCGGCAAGTTGAATTTCATCCGCGGCGACTACGATTACATCGATGCACAGCCGATCTCGACGACGTTTATCCTGCGTATTGAGCGCCAAGGCACGACGGGTTGGACGGAAATATACCACGGCCGTTTTTTCAAGACGGATTGCGAATTCGACCGCGACAACCGCAAGGTTACGGCGACGGTGGATTCGTCGGACAACTATACCGACATCCTGAAAAACTACGATTCCGAAGAGAACCTTATCCCGCTGGGGCCGGAGAGCATCAGTACCAAAACCTTCATCCGGCCGCTGCTGGAGGTGTACCTTGTGCAGAACGGGGTCGGATCGGATAAGATTTCCGTTTTCCAGGGAAACCATGTGTGGGAAAAGGAGACGAACGACAGCCCGTCGGATGAAAAAACGCTCACCGATACGTATCACTTTGCCCCTGGGCGGGAGGTCAGTATTGCGGATGTGGCGTACGGCGGCGGTAACTGGTCTCTCACAGAGTTAGGGGGCTATTTAGGATCATATCGTCTAACGCGTGGTAGTGCCGAGGGGAAAGATCGGTTTTTTGTCAATTCCCGCACGTTATTCTGCCTGAAGGAAGTTAATACCCCGATTTACCCGACATTATATTTATATGCTTATAATCCGGATGCAGACAAAGAAATCGGAAATCCGATTGCTGTTGGATATGTTTTTCGAAGCAATTCTGTACGCATGTTTCGGTATTTGGGCGGAACAACAGATGTTTTGGTCGTTACGATTCAGACCTCGATGATATACCAACGGGTTATCAATGCCGTATCGGGAAAAAGTCGGAGCGACACGGATATTACGGACACTGCGCTGAAAGTATATCCTTTGGCATACGATGACAAAACAAATTACGAAGCTTATGTTTCGAATGAGAGTACCCCCGAGCCGACCGAATGGGGCCGAACCGAGAGGGGTGACTATTTCACACGCCCGAATGGGCTCGGCGACGAGTTTTTCCCTGTTTTCCAGTCGCGCTGGTCTACATTGTCCTATTGGATGAAACTGACGCTTACGGAGACCGAGGTCGCTTTGGAGAATACCCCGCCCAATTTGAAGGCGTGGACGGTCAACGACTGTTACGACGTGGGCAATGTCATTAAAGTGCTGCTGAATAAATTTGCCCCGGAGATCAAGCACGAACCGCTGCCCGAGTATAGCGAGTTTCTATACTTTTCAGGCACTCCCGAGCATCAGGACGATATTTACAAGCCGTTCCCGACGCTTCCTACGAGCGTGCCGAATTTTCGGTTGCTTGTCGCCCCGAAAAGCAACCTGTTGTCGGTGAACTACGATAAACCGGCTCAAATTGCCAAGACCAGCCTGCAAAGCGTATTCAATATGCTACGTGACGTCTATCAGCTTTATTGGTTCATCGACGATGATAAACGCCTGCGTATCGAGCATCTGCAATGGTTCCTAAATGGCGGGAGTTACAAAGGCGTCGGCTCCGTATCGCTCGATCTCACGAAGATATACAACCCGCGGGTGCGCTTGCCCTGGAGCTTCGGCACGGCCAAGTGGAATTATGACAAGGGCGATCTTCCCGACCGCTATGAATTCGAGTGGCCGGAGGACGCGGGGGTGGTGTTCAACGGCTATCCTATCGAAGTCAAGGCGCCGTTCGTCACTGACGGCAAGAAGGAGCAGGTTACGGTGGGATTATTTATGGCCGACCTCGACACCATGTTGTATAACTCCGGCAGTGTGTCGTCCGAGGGCTTCGTACTGCTGGCGGCCAACGACAAATTCTACAACTATTTCGAGCAGACAGGCGGTTGGATGAAGAACGACGGGGGGGTCGAGGCCGGAACCGGCAGATTCCACCGCACCTACGATGTAGCGGGGCAGGGGATTGCCGGCCAGACGGTGAAGATACGCTGTTGGGGGAACCGGACTTATCCGGGCTGCGTGTGTCTCGATGCCGACCGGAATGTTTTGCAGTGCTTCCTGAACACCGGCGAGGATATGACCTTCATGCAGCACAAACAGGTGTTGATCCCGGACGACACGAAATACCTCGTCCTGAACTATGCCACCGGCCAGGGCATGACGGGGCCGATTGCCACGGCGCGCCTGTCGAGTATATTCCGGACGCAGTACGATCCGATGCATTGTGTGTGGAACGGGAGCAACTGGGTGCCGGATCATTTCTATTATCAGGGACGTGTCGCCAATGTACAGAACTTTTGGGCTTCGTTCCTATACATCGTTCCGAAATTCTACGTCTACAACCTGCCGTCGGACGATTGCGTCATCAACAATGGGGAGGAAACCTTCGGGCCCGCAGCGCCCATTGCTGTACGGTCGATCTCGAAAGCCCTTAAACAGAGCGTCAGCGTTCCGCCTCCGTTTGCTGCGGGAATCAACCCCTACCAGTTGATAAAGACCACGTTGGGCAACGGCATGGTAGAGAAAATATCGCTGAACCTGTCGAGTGACAAGGCCGATGTACAATTGAAATACGAACTGCAATGACCCCTAACAACAACTTTTTCCCGCTTCCCTGGTATAAATCCGTGAAATACCAGGATTTCCGCAAGTCCTATGCGTACGGCAACGTGTTCCAGCTTATCGCCCCCGACCGTTCGCTGCTTCCGTTCCAGATACGCCGCACGCACCGTCCGGAGGCGACGTTCACCGTGCGTATCCTGTATGACGACGGGACACAGTACCGCAACGTATCGGCCGATGTCGCTGCCGACCTGCATGTAGTGACCGGGGAGGATTTCGATGTGATCCAATACTGCAACGACGGGGGCATCGGCTTCTTCCAGCGGCTTGCGCCGGGGCGGTATTACGCGGAGTTGTCCGATGGGGTGGAAACCTGGTTCTCCGAGGTTTTCAGTGTGGTGGATGACCTGTCGCGGTATATCAAACTGGAATATTGGTCGGCGGACAATCAGGAATATAACGGTGGCGAGATCGACTATTCGAACGGTTACCGGAACGTGCTGTATATCTGTTCCGAACTCGGCAAGCCGGATTATGAGTTCGAAGAGGAAGCCGAGGCGCGGGACGGATACCCGTATATCGAGAAGCAGGTCGGAAAGAAGATTTTCCGCTTCGAATGCAAAGCCCCGGAATACCTTGTCGACGCACTGCGTGTCGTGTGGCTGTCGGATTACGTTCGCATGACCGCCAACGGACAACTGTATGAAGTCATGCACTTCCTGCCCGACCCGAACTGGCAGGAGGACGGCCATTACGCGATGGTGGAATGTGAAGTCGAGGCCGATACGATCCTAAAAAAGATCGGCGTAGGTCTGACGAATCCGGTGGGACTGCCTATCGTGTTTCGGATCAAGGCCGTCGACGCCGTAACCGGTGCGTCGATCCCCGGCATCACCCTGGCCGCCAGTTTCGAAGACAACATGCTGATGGAATACTATACCGACGCCAGCGGTAATGTCGTATGGAACTATGAGCAGGCTGAAACGGTATGGAATACGCGCTTCGCCGGGCATCAGATGCGTATTTACAAGAAAATGACCGACCCGGCGATGCTCGTGGATTCCCAAGGGCGTACTTTGATGGATTCACAGGGGCGTATCTTGCTCGTCGGGGCCCAGGATGAGGATTATTTCGACGGGGAAGTTTTCGTCGATCTGGCGCGTTATGCCCCCTCCGTTCAGGACGGCTACGACCTCACGCTGCGCCTGATCCGCAAGTCAGATTTCGTGCTGTCGCCCACGTCCGTCCACTTGCCCGTCATCGGGGGCTCGCGCAGTGTAGAGGTACAACCGGGCCTGTTCCCGATCAAGCAGTGTGCGGGCATGGACTGGCTTCGTGCCTCCTTCGCGGGCAATACGGGCATCACGTTGTCTGCCGATGCGACGCAGTACGAACGGGACGGGGTCGCGGAGTTCGGGCCGGACGCCTACGGGAGCCTCGGGCGCCGCTCCGTGTCGGTGCACCAGGCGGGTACGGCGCTTGCTTCGCGCAAGGTTCGCGTACACCTGTCGATCACGGATTCATCGGGCAATCCGGTCACGGCTGCCGAAACGGAAATCTACTGGACACGGCCTGACGGCAGCACGGGGCGGAACAGCTACCGGGGTTTCGATGTCGTGGATTCGCTCATCGACGCGGCCACGGTGCTCTCGTTCCCGCTGCGGGTCACGGTCTCGGAGCCAGGCTTCCGAGGTTATGACCATAGCACCGTAATCCCTGCGGGCGAAAGCGACTATACCTACTCGGACACGGTTTCGCTCCAGGGGCTTCGCCGCGACCTCGTGCTGGATTTCTCGGTCGTCGACCAGTCGGGCATCCCCGTCGAAGGCGCCGAGGTCGCCGTGGTGTACACTCCTTCCGAGGGCGAGGAAACCTACTACGCCACTACGGGCGGACACGTCGCGACCACGATCGAGGACGTCACTACGGAGCAGTTCCGGTGCGGCGTCGCCGTGGCCAAGGATGGCTACGAAACTTACGAGAATATCGTCACGGTGCCGGCCGGGGAGGCGGCTTTCACCTACGACACGGACGCGCGCCTTACGGTCAAGTCCGGTAGCCGTAACCTGCTTCTCGACCTTACGATCACGGACGCGCAGGGCGCGCCGGTCGCTGCGCAGTCCGTGGAGGCGGAGTACACCAAGTCCGACGGCACTCGGGCGACCTACGCCGGGGTCGTTCCCCTGCGCTCGTCGCGTATGATCTCCGCCGAAGTGCGTGTGCAGGACGCGGGAGGCTCGGCGGTCGTCGCCGAAGAGATCGCCTGCACGTACCTGCAAAGCTCGGGCAAGACCAACACGATGCTGGCCACGAACAGCAGCATCCTCGACGATAGAGGACATTCGGACTGCTCGGTGAAGGCCTTTACGTCGCGCATCACCGTCACGGCCGCGGACTACAATACCGCTGTGGAGGAAGTGCCCGTGGAAGCCGGTACGGAGGCCGTCATGATCCGCAAGACTGTCACGCTCTACCCGGGCTCTCGTTCCCTGCACCTGGACTTCGCGGTCAGGAACGAGCAGGGCGCGGCGGTGGAGGATGCGGTCGTGGTGATTCAGTACGTGAAGCCGGACGGGAGCGACGAAAACCTGCAATTCACGGGCGGCGTGCACGAGACTTTCGACAATGCGACCACGCAGGGCTTTACGCTCCTGATTATGGCGCAGGCCGAGGGCTCGCGCGTGCATATGCAGCAGATCGCCGTCCCGGCAGGCAAGGAGGCGTACACCTACGACACGGACGTGGTGCTCTACTACGACTACTCGCCGGGCATTACGCTCGACCCGCCATCCCCGTGGACATATACGGCACACCTGGGGACGCTCCGCAATACGGGCAACGTCGACCTGGAGCTGCTTTCGGCGCCGGAATGGTGCACCATCACTGGGGACATCCCGGGCACGGTGGCGGTGGGCGAGGGACGTGCCTTCGCCGTCTCGAAGAACGAGACGGGTGACTTGCGCAAGGGGACGATCTCGATGCAGTGGCACAACATAGAAGCGAGCGAGACCACGGCCTACGATGTCGAGGTCTCGCAGGAACCCTGATCGCCGATGTTCCACAAACTAAGCGGTAAATTTACACAGTGCAACCCTAAAACCGAACACAGAGAAATGGCAACTTACCAATTACAAACCACCGGGGAGCAGACCGACGAAGCCATGCGGCGGGCTCTTCGGCCGCAGAACGCGATGCAGGGGGACAAGACCGCCTCCGGCGCCTATGTGCTTACGGACGCCGAGGGCAAGGCGTTCGACCCACAGACCTCGGCGTCGGCCGTGCTGATGGGAGACGGCACGACGCTCGAAAAGAAACTGGAGGATGACACCACGCGCGACGAGGATAAATTGTCCCTCCTCGCGCACTCGGATTGCACGCTCGAAGAGCGCGTGACGCACCTCGAAAGGCTGCTCATGGAAATGCTCTCGGGCAAAGTGCTGATCCCCGACCTGCAGGTGAAAAAACTGGGTGTGTGGGGCGACAACAACCTCGTCGTCACGGGCGAGGGTGCGCCGACGAAAGCCCCCGACCGCGCGGGGCAGTTCTATGTCGATACGAAGAACAACGCGGTCTACCACTCCGTAGGCAACGGCGCGGTGTCGGACTGGAAGAACGCTTAAACTGCATACAACATGTCACAAGTCAACAAATACGCCGACAAGGCGGGTTACACGGCCGACAAAAACCGCAAGGACACACAGTCGGCGGTGTCATACGTCGAAGACGACGGCGAGGTGATCTACGACGGCGTGAATGTCGTTGTCGACCGGGATGCCGCGGATGCCGGCGATCTTGCGGTCTTCGACAAAACGGACGGGGTTATCAAATACATCAAAAGTGCAACGATTGCCAAGGCGCAGATTCCGGCGAATCTCGTTCCGTTGGCCGTCGTCTATGCACGACGGGGTGAACAGCTATTGATCGTATCGCTCGACAATGTTTCGGGCGGCATCCGCTGGGCACATACCTACGAGGTTGCATTGTCGGGTTTCGATCTCGCTGCGGGCGGAACAATCGTGCTGAAGCTCGGTTCCGACCCTGCCGCCGCAGAGGTGTCGATAGCATATGCCGCAGGCGCAACGCTCGCGGACGTCGCGTCAGCGATCAACGCCATACTCAAGGGAACCCCCAATTACTCGTCGGCGGAGTACGGGGGCTGGGTAGCAACTGCTGCGGATAATTTCGTCGTGATGGGTTCGAACACTTATAACGCCTCCCGTGCGGCGATTGCCGTTGTCAGCGGTTGTCAGATCACAAGGACGCCGGAAGACGTTAACTATCAAACAACGTTGACGGGGGTGTTGATCGAGGGGTCGACTGAATATGTCCGCCGCAACAACGGCGTTAATTCGCCGTTTGCGGGCTGCAATCCCGAAAAATTCCTGCAATACTATTCGGCCAACGGAACCGATACCACAGGAATCAAACCCGGAAGCAGCACCATAATTCGGGAAAGTGCCTTTACGGAAGAAGCCAACCCGGAACTGGCCGCCGCCTATCCGACTTACCGGGACTATCTGTTCAGAGAGCATTTGCTGCAATATCCCGCAGCCTATGGCGCGTTGCTTCGTGACGGCAAGACGAACACCGCAAAGATCGGCGGCCTGCGGTTCGTCGACATCCACGGCGAAAGCGTTCCCCGTTATCCGGCTGCTGCGGCCGCTCTCGACTACGGCGTCACGGTAGAGGGCGCAACTACCGGACTTGAAGCGGGCGCGTGGTGGCTGCCGTCCGTCGATGAAGTCTACCTGCTTATGCACGACCGCGTGCTGACGTCAGCCGACCGGGAAAGCGACCCCGTAAACCGCACGCTGTCACGCCTCGGTAAGACGACCTGCTACGGATCGGGTTATTATCCGTGGACATCGGGCGAGTGCAATTCCGGCATCGCGTTCGTCTACAACGGCAACACGGGCTACATGGGCAACCACTTCAAGTATGGCACAAACGCCGTGCGTCCGGTTTCCGCTTTGTAAAACAGTTTTCAAATTTTTAATTCCCGCGCCGCATCGCTCCGGCAGGCGGCGCGGGTCGCAAGTTAGACCTATGGCAAAGAAACTTTCGATCCTCGACAAAACGTTCCAACTGGCGCTGCTCCTGCATCGCCGGACGGCGGAATTCAATCGCAAATACAAATTCACCATCGGCGACCGTATCGACGTTGTGGCAGAGGAAGCGCAGGAAATGATACTGCGGGCGAATCATCAGACCGACCCGAAACGGGCCGCACAAATCATCTACGATTTCGTCCTGCGTATCGACACACTGTCGCTAAAACTACGGATGGCTGTTGCGCTGGGCCTAATGAGCGACGACGCAAAAGCACAATGCGATATGCTTATCGCAAAGATTAAAGACGAGGCGAGGGGTTGGCGAAACTATTTTCTGCGTGGCGAGGGTGTCGTCGGCAAGAATAACGAGCCGTCGGCAGAGAGCCTATAAATTATTATTTTGAAAAGGGTTTGCATACTATCATTCATAGTTATACCGACAATGCAAAAAACTGGCGAGTACAATTCCAACAACGCGTTCATCTACAACGGCAACACGGGCAACATGAACAACAACAACAAGTATAACACCTACTTCGTGCGTACGGTCAGTGCTTTATAACCACCTGAACCATGGAAACACAACAGCAAATCAACATCCTCGAATCGCGGCAGCTCGAATTACGGGCAGTCATGGCCAAGTCCGACGACAGGGCGGCCAAATGCAGTAAGTCCGGCCTTGACTTCCGGGCTACCTATCCCCTGGATTATGAGGAGTACGAAGCGGCCAACGCGGAGTACAACGCGAATGAAAAGACCCTTGCGGAGCTGAGGGCCCGACGTGCCGAAGAGCTGGCCGCCGAAGAAACGGTTATGGACTTTCAAAACGGATAGGGCATGGATACCTGGCTGCAATGGATGACGGCGATATTCGGTGCCGGGGGTGTCGGTTACCTGCTTATCGACCGTTTTGCCCGGACACGGGAACAGAAAGGCTCCGATTCGGCGGATATGGTGAGCAAGATAAGCGATGCGTTCGACAAGACGTTGCAGACCACCATGCGCTATTCGCAGGAGGTTATCGACAAGATGAAACAGGACGACGAACGCAACGAACGCCGTTACAAGGAGTTGGAAATCCGCTATGCGAAACTCGAAACTCGTTTTGACGAAAAAGAAGCCGACCGTGAATACCTCAAGGAGATCGTCAGCCGCTCGGTAGAGTGTAAATTCCTCAAGGAGGGGCACAATAACGAATGCCCGGTATTGCGGGGCAACCAGAAGCGGCTGGCCGCGAAATGCAAATCCTGCTCCGATAAGGTCGAAGAAAAGCGGAAGGCAAACCAATAACGATATTCGGAAAACTACGAACAAAACAAAAGGACAAATGAAAAAGAAATGGATCGTATGGAGCATCGTTGCGGCCGTGGCCGTAGTGCTCGGAATCGTATTCCCGCGTTACATCCTCGTGGGGGTTGTTTGTGCTATGGCCGGATGGGTCGGGCATATCCTGTACACTAAACACATCGCGCAATGACACCACGCGGGCTGCGGAACAACAATCCGCTCAACATCGAGAAGACACGGGGCGGCAATCCCTGGCAGGGCGAGGTCGTACCGTCGAAAG
>Ga0079226_10004362_pt1 | contig 10815 bp, 7 predicted proteins | sample Poulit2014_FD_76345 | JGI IMG/M metagenome (GOLD analysis project Ga0079226, IMG submission 76345) | Agricultural soil microbial communities from Georgia to study Nitrogen management - Poultry litter 2014 | ecosystem: Environmental > Terrestrial > Soil > Agricultural land | place: USA: Georgia...
ATCTGCACAGCAGTGGCCCCAGACGCCGTGGGCACCTTGCGCACAAATGGGCTCATACTCCCATGATACGGGTCAGATTAGTTACCCAATTTCGAGCCGATCACCCCTGTGACCAGCATCAATGCGCCCCAAATGGCACGAAACGCTCGTCACCTGTGCAACTCAGGTGCAACGTCCGCCAACATATGAAAGCCACCGAACGAGATAGCTACTCCAGCCTCAGATCCCTAAAGCGAAACCGCGCAGATGCTCATTATTGCGCCTTGGTCGCACAGTCATCAGACCACCAGCACAGGATGACGTTCATTATGTCATGCCCCTTTCCACCGGTTTCTCTCGACTACAGCTGGCGGCTCCCGAGTTGATAAGAGTAGCCCGAACAGATGACTTTAAAGACCCGCAAATTGCACGCGACTACGAAGTACTATCCGAACCAGCAATCGCGTCGATCTGACCAGCGATCGTCCGTAGCCGTCTAGCAATCTGTGAAGGCGGGTCTGGCAGTATCCAACCTTTATTTGCGGCAACGGTACCCTGTATAAGAGGCGAGGACAAAAGGTCCAGCAGCGGCCTTATCGCGGCCTGAGTTGGTCGTGGTTCCACCGCGTCGCGAAGAAGAAAATAGATCTGCTCCGCGGTCAAGGCACCGCCTGTCTCTCCATCTGGGTTCTCAAATTCGCGGCGCAGACAATCAATCACTTCGACAAGCAGGTCAGTCGCGCGCTGTTGAGTTCGCCATGCGGATTCCAAAACTGACCACGAACCATCCTGGCCAGATAGAAAAGCCGTCACCGCACTTAGTGGCGCAGGATTTCGTTCTTGGTTTTCAAGGAGCACCATCAGATTTTCAAGGTCAAGAAGAACGACGTTGCTTTCAGCAGCCCAACTGATCACTCTTCCAGCAAACGTCGGGGCTACAAGAACTGCGAAGTCAGCATTGTGCTTTACTGTATGATCCTTGAGCGCTGGAAACTGCACCATCGTGTCAGTGACGGTTCCTGATGCGCTCGATTTTGCATCAACAATGAAACGCCGCGTCTTTCCCGGACCTTCCGGATAGTGAACCAGCACGTCTGTTTTCCCTGGCCCTCCAAGGTGGTCAGCCCGGTAGCCTAAAGCTTCAAAACATCGCTGTACCATCAGTTCAAATCGCTGGGGATGCTGCGAATCAGTTGCAGCATCAGTCACCTCTTGGCGAAGTAGATTAAGTGTTCCCTGCTCATATTCTGGTTCCGCAGGGATCGCGGAGTCTCCCGGAATCTCCCTCTCCGACAAAAGCGGTAGTTGGTTGACCAAAGAGAGCCCTTCGCTGGTCGCTCGAAACTGTCCGGGCGCTAGTTGCTCTATTGCACCGCACGCGACTAGTAGATGGATGCGCGAACGAATCTCTGAAAGGCTGACTTGAGTCCCGTAGGTAGCATTTACCGTTGTCCTAAGGTCGGGCACTCTGGTCACTTCAACGAGGTGCGGGACTAGCTCACCGACCAGAAGGATTTGTGTGTGTACCGTAGCCAGCAAGGGCCAACGGTCTTCGGAGTCGATCCAGTCGCGTGCGGGAGCGGTAAGTCGGTATCCTTCCATCGAGAACTGTTCAACCAGCCCCATCGCACGGAGAGCATAGAGTGCACTCGTTCCAGAGGTCTCTTTGATGCCAAAGTCGGATCCGCAAAAAGCGACAAAATCGTCTTTTGTCGCATCCGGTTCGAAAAAGAGGCACAAATGTCGAATACTCTCATAGATGTCTTTCACATCGGAGCGTGGAATGTAGCCGAAAGCGCTCTTTCGTTCAGCCAGCGTTTCATCGGTCATTCCCGATAATTCCAGAGCAATAGACTCTGGTAGGCGAATTTGAGTTGAAGCTAACGGTTCCGCTTCAAGGTCGATATTTTCAGGCTGGGCAATCTGCAAAAGCGGCAGAATCAATCTGCCCGCATCAGTAATGCTAAGTTTACGGTCAAAGGAGAATTGGACATACCCTAGGGATCGAAGCCAGCCAACCCGCTTCCGGACGGGGTCGAGCGTCTTCCAACTGAGGCGATACTTCGCGGTTGCCTCTTCCTTCAGCTCTCCGTGCGTCAAGTTTGGCTTGTCCTTCAGAATTTGAAGTATCTCCCCAAAGAGGAGAATTCGGGCATGAAGAATGCCCGCGAGAATCCGATCGTCGTCGGTCGACAACCATTTTTTGGCACTATCGCTGAGCTTTACGTGCCCCTGTCCGTTGCTAGCCAGCAAACCAGTTGACCCGAGCCGACGTGAGTACCAGCCAACTGTTCGCGCGTTGCCTTCAGAATCATTCAATTCGGTTTTGTGCGCGCCATCGGAGGAATTGAGTGCTTCCAATGCGTGCCGAAGACGATGGACCTGTTCCTCCATACCACCATCCAGCCAGGGGCATCCGCCGTAACGGACCGACCAGTCCCTGGGCGTCGGCAGGACTACCTGCGAGTCAACCGAGGATGTTGCTACTTCCTGAATATCCATACTTTCCGCCACAATCTAAACGATAAGCGCTTTTAAAGTAAACCCCAAATGGTATTTCCGTCACAGATCAGGTGCTTCCCGAATGAGAGGCCATCCCAGCCCAAGTACGGATGCCCGTTACTTTCATTGTCAAGCAGCAGCCGGGGTCCTCGTCTCGTAGAAGGCCCCGGCCTTGACCATCGCAAACAACACGTTGAGCCGACGGCGAGCCAGACACATCACCGCAGCATTGTGCCGCTTACCCTCAGCCCGTTTCCGGTCGTAATACGCCTTCGACAACGGGTCATGACACGACGCAACCCAGGCAGAGTGGAACAGTGCGTTCTTCAACCGTTTGTTACCCGCCCGCGACGGGAACTCACCCCTGATTGATGTCCCCGACCGCCGCGTCACCGGAGCGATCCCGGCATACGCAGCCAAATGGCCAGCAGATTTGAACGCAGAGAAGTCGTCGGCCGCCAGGAGGATCTGGGACGCGGTCTTAACGCCGACTCCCGGCATGGACGTTAAGACCTGCAGAAGAGGGAGCGAATCAGCCAACTCCTCAGCCTCGGCCTCGATCTCTTTACGCTCAGCCTTCAGTGCCTTGATCCTGGCAGCATGACGCGGCACCACCGACTCCGACGCCTCACTCCCGGGCACGGTCACTGTCTGCTCGGCCAACGCGTCGAAGATCGCGTCGATCAAGGCCGAGGGGTCCTTGCGGGTATGGTTCTTCGCCCACCGCTTCACCCCCGACTTCCCCGCCGCACGCAGCCCGGCCGGCCCGCGGTACCGGATCAGCAGATCTAACACGATCGTCCTCGTCAGGACAGTGCCTTTGAAGACGCGTTCCAGCGCCGGGTGGATCTGGAGCAACAAGGACCTCAGTCGGTTGATCGCTCGCGTGATGTCATGGGCCAGGTCCTCATCCGTGCCAGCAAGGACCTTGAGATTGGCCAGGACATCGGACTCACGATCGACAGTCCTCAGCGTGTGCGGCATCGTGCGCGCCGTATCGGCGATGACGAACGCGTCCCGGGCATCCGTCTTCGCCTGACCCGGATACAGGTCGGCAGCCTTGCGCATCGCCAACCCAGGCAGGTAAGCGATATCGGCACCACAATCCCGGGCGACCGCGACTGGCAGCGCCCCGATCGTGTTGGGCTGATCAACGATCACGAGCACCCGACCGTGCCCGTCCTGCAAAGTCGTGATCACGTCCCGAAGCGCGGCTTTATCCTGCGGGAGTTCGCGGTCGAAGACTCGCTCACCCGACAGGTCCAGTCCGCACCCGTGATGGCCGATTTTGCCGACGTCGAGACCTAACCAGACGTCGTATTCGGTATTCATGACAGTCCTCCTCGACCATCCAACCCTGTGGTCGCAGGTTTGTCATGACACCCGATGCTGGCACCCACGTTACGACGAGACCTCAGACGAATCTGGGCCGAGCCCCTATCAGCAGTCAACGCGCATCCTGGACTCCTAGCGGCAACACCCCCCGGATCATCTATGACAGGGCAAATCAGCCATACCAGGACCAGCGACCAGACCCCGTCCGGGGCCTATGAATAAATATAGGGGCACCCCCCGGGCGTTGAAGCGGTGGGCGACAGCAATCTCACCGCCCTGGAAGGGCAGACGGTCATGGTGTCGGGCACCGACGTGGCCGGACTCGTTCTACCGCAGCTGGCGACCTCGTTGGCACAGCCACGTGCGTCGATGGATGAAGTGCTAGTCCGGTTCTAACGGCTAGTTGAGGCGCATCCGCTTTTCGGGCTGCTGACGTCGATGCTGGCAGTCGGCGTCAGGGCCACCGCGAGGATACTCACCGAAGTCGTGGGTAAGGGCTTCGAATCCGCCAGACACCTCGCATCCTATGCCGGATTGGCACCGCTGACGTGGCGGCCGAGGATCTCGATCGAACGGGATCATTCCTCGCGACGGGGTGACAAGATTCTCAAACGAGCCTCGTTCTTGTCAGCATTCGCGGCATTGAAAACCCGTTGCCGAGGCGTACTACGACAAGAAACGATCCAAGCATAAGAAACACAACCAGGCACTGATCGCGTTGGAGAGAAGGAGCTGCGACGAGTTGTACGCAATGCTGCGCGACGGTGCGACCCGTGCCGAGGTGTCTGATTAGTCTGGGAGAAGGTTCCCGGACAGACCATCCCCGCCATCCTAGTTCGGTTGAATATTCTTGAGGAAACTAGCTGCTACTCCTTGCCGAAAACCATAGACCCGAAGGTTCCAATTGTTGCTTAAGTGTGAAACGCACGGAACTCGCGATCCTATGACCGACTTCTCGCTCCAAACTGAAGAACAGGGCGTACTGGCTTACGGCATTCGCGGAGTTGGCGCGCCGTACGATGTGAGACGATCTGATGTGACATTATGTGATGTCATCAGGTATCACAACGATGAGTGTTGCATTCGAAAGTGAGCGTGCGATTTGGTTGACGGGCATGTGGTGGAGTTCCGTAGCGGATTAACCTCTGGAGGGAAGAAGTGACAGGCGTAGCCTTCGGCCAATGTCATCGCCTGATGGCGTGGCACGGTCGCTGCGAAAGAAGGTCCGAGTCAGCGGAAGAGTGGCAGTGACCGTCAGTATCAATCGTGAGCGTACTGCCCTCTGGGGTGAGGACTGGAAGAAATCGGTACTTCTCTACAACACGTGGTTCATGCAGGCCGCGCCCGAGGCTTACCGTGATGCCCGCGAGAAGGTCGTGGCCGACGTTGAGCGTCTGTTTAGGACGACTGACTACATGCGTTCGCTTACCCCTGACGTGATTAAGCGTGACCCCGGCATCGTCTCGACTCTTCGCCAGGCCACGGCACCTCCCATCGCACGGGATCGACTCATGGGACTAGCGGGCTCGAAGAAGAGTCTCATCAATACGTTGGAGGAGGACAATCGCCTGCCCCCTCGAATGAAGCCAGATGAGTTGGATTCGCACCTCATGAGCATATGCGGCGTGGTGGACAAGATGCTCGATAGGACTTTATTCGCGTGGCTCGCGACTGGAACTGAACCTACGCAACAGCAGATTGAGATTGCAGAAGTAGTCGTCGGTGACCGTCGTACGAACGTCTTGTCTGATCCGGTCATCCGCAATGTTCAAGAGGCGAGGCAGGTCAAAGTCATGACGGAATGGTTGGAGAACCAGGGGTACGTTCGCCGACAGGTTCCTTCAGGCACTGATATTCATGACATGGACCTTGGAACGTACGCCATCCACCAGAACGTCCCTGTGTTCAACGACAAGGGCGAGCGAACCAACATGCCAATCGACGTTGTGATTCAGCCGCGCACACCGCTGGACTCAGGTATGCCGCTTCTGATCGAGGCAAAGAGTGCTGGGGATGAGACCAATACCAACAAACGTAGAAAGGAAGAGGCGCAGAAAGTTCACCAGTTAAGAGCCTTCTACGGAGACAAGGTTGATTTGGTCCTCTTTCTGACAGGATACTTCTCTCCTGGGTACCTGGGGTACGAAGCCAGTGAACGGATCGACTGGGTATGGGAGCACCGAGTGGAGGATCTGGCCCTTGCTGGAGTTTAATCGAACCGAGGCCGAGGCTAGCCGCCTCTCGGTGCAACGGGAACTGGATGCGGAACGTACTCCTAAGCAGCGCAATGAGAGCGGCCAGTTCGCGACTCCTTCGGTGCTGGCAGAAGACGTCATGCAGTTTGCCCTTCAATTGCATAATGATAGCGAAGTACGTTTCCTGGAGCCGTCGTGCGGCTCTGGAGCCTTTTTCTCCGCACTGCTCGCGAAAGCCAGTGATCGTAATGTGGGCGAGGCTGTCGGGGTTGAACTGGATGATCGTTTCGCCAGCGTTGCTGAGACACTTTGGGCTGATGCGGGGCTTGACGTGGTTCGTGGCGATTTTTTGGAGCAGTCCAAGGGTTTGGGAGCCAACTTCAGCCTCCTAGTGGCGAACCCGCCGTACGTCCGGCATCACCACCTCAGCAGCGAGCAGAAGGTTGCCCTGCAAGCGCGGGTTCGCTCCGAACTCGACCTGAAGGCAAGTGGGCTCTCTGGCCTATACGTGTACTTCATGCTCCTGTCGCACCGCTTATTGTCCCCAGGAGCGGTAAGCGCATGGCTAATCCCGTCTGAGTTCATGGATACGAACTACGGGCGCGCAGTTCGGCAGTATCTGGCAGATCGGGTAACTATCAACCGCATCCATCGGTTCGATCCCGAAGGCACGCAGTTCGATGACGCGCTAGTCACCTCGGCTGTCGTCGTCTTCACGAACGAATCTTGTAGTGATGACCACGCAGTTGAGTTCACTCAAGGTGGGTCAACTTCAGAACCGGAGCATGCCTGGCAATACCCGCAGAAAACTCTCGACCCGATGCAAAAGTGGGGTGCTCGCTTCTCTGACCGTGGAGAGCGAGAGCCGGGCGTCTTCCCAAGGTTTGACGAGTTCTTCAAGATTCGACGAGGCATCGCTACGGGAAACAACGATTTCTTTGTCCTTCCTCGTGAGCGTATCGAGGCCCTCGGGATAAAGCGTCAGAACGTCACGCCCATGATGCCTGCCCCGCGGTTCGTGAAGCAGGAAGTAGTCGAGTCGGCTTCAGATGGGTACCCGCTGCTTGACGACCAAATGGCCGTGCTACAGCCTTCTGCGAGCAGTATTGACGAACTACGCGAAACTGATCCAGCCCTTGCCGACTATCTCAGCAGTGTTGATGCAAAAACGCTCGGCGCTTACCTGGTGAAGTCGCGCAAGGTGTGGTTCAAGGTGGAACGCCGCGATCCAGCACCATTCTTGCTGACGTATATGGGGCGGGGGAGCGTGAAGAATGATCGGCCGTTCCGCTTCATTCTCAACAACTCGCAGGCAATCGCTACGAACATGTACTTGATGCTGTACCCAGTCGGAGCGCTTGCGAATGCTCTTGATGCGAACCAGGTCTCGCTGGAACGAGTGTTTGATGTTCTCCTGTCGATCACCGCGGAGGAGCTGCTTGACGGCGGTCGAGTCTACGGCGGCGGCTTGCGGAAGATTGAGCCGAAGGAACTCGCGTCGATGAACGCTCAGGTGATTGCGGACCTGCTTCCGGCCTATCGCGCGACAGTTCCGGAACCTCAACTGTTCTGACTTGCTATGGTCGCTTTGTGCTCTGAGAGCACGCCATGCACCGTACCAACGGAGAGCGCGGTGGCTCTGGCGATCTCGCGCACGGACTCCTCGTCCTCTTCATGTCGCGTAATGATAATGCGACGCTTGTCCTCATCCGCGATGTGGGACCGACCGCAGACCTTGCCGCGCTTCCACGCTGCTTCCAGGCCGTTCTTGGTCTTGCGTGAGATGTCGCGGCGACGGTCCTCAGCCAGAGCAAGGGCGAGGTCGAATACGAGTGATCGTTCAGTGTGTTCGCCCGCAGCGATTCCCTCCATCACTTTGACGCCGACGCTGCGCTCGAACATGTCGGTCCGCACGAAGACGCGCTCCATCAGGCTGCGTCCGAAACGGTCCACCTCCTTCACAGCGAACATGTCGTTCTCGAGCATATAGTCGAGCGCCTCGCGGAGCCCCGGACGCTGGTCCACGGCCAACTTGCCGCTGACCTTCTCCTCGAACACTCGCACGCAATTGGAGTCCAGGGCATCGTGCTGCCGTGCGGCCTCTTGCTTTTCGGTACTCACTCGTACCATTTCAACCAGTTCCACGGTCGATCCTCCATTCTAGTAACGTGTTCGTTCGCTATCGGAGACGCTACCTATAGGTGAACGGTGTGAACGCTTCACTAAGAAATTGCCAGCCGACAGCCATGGTCCTCGCCAAGATTCAGAAACTGACCGTTTGTTGAACGAAGACTTGGGTGCAGGCAGCGGGTAGAGGGGCTCGCAAAATGCGGCGGAGTTTGACGTGGGGCGCTTCAGGACTCCTCGATCACCCTCCAGGTGAAGTCCACGTATGGTGCGACGTAAGGCGATCCAGTAGATTCTCTCTGGACACCCACGATCTCCACGACGCTCAGCATCCCGTCCTTGTTCATGAGTACTACGGTCTGACCGACCTTGGCCACAACCGTTCTCCCCGGTATCAAGTAGGCCTCCAGTTCGGCCACGCTCGTCCCAGAACCACGGACTACTCCCACGGCCTGGATCGAGTCCTTGTAGACGTAAATCGAGTCATCACCGCATCCACTCACATTCAGTGCGAACTCTGAATCTCCGTAGCCCCAACGGAACATGTGGCCCGGAGCATCCAGGAAAGGGAAGTGGGTCTCTCCTTGCAGTGAGGGACTCCTCCATTGTGTCGGATCAGTCTTCGACGCCTGTCGTTCGAGCCTAGTAGAGCGTTCACGCAGCCTCGAAATGGGAACGGCGTGGTCGCGGTTCGGCGGTAGGCCTTCGACCCATCGCCAGAGGTCTTCGATCTGCTCCGATCCGGGGAAATCACCCGCATCGGCGTCCGCGTTGAACCAATGACCCTTCGGCTTGTGCTCCGTGAGCCATTGTGGCAGTCGGCTGTTGTCGTTGTCCTTGAAGAGCGCCGTCAGCCAGTCCGAGGGACGGTCAGTCAGCACCGACGCGAGCCATGTGTTCTCAACTGCGACGCCGGACTCCGGGAAGTTATCGGCCCGATCCACGTAGTTGGTGTCCACGATGAGCAGGACATGTGCCGCCTCCGTGACTCGTCGCATGAACCCAGTAAGGGAGTCGCCATAGTCAACGTCGGCGTCCACCAGGACATCGTAGCCGAGGGCTTTCAACTGGGCTGCGAGCAGATGTACCCACTGTTGATGCTGGCCCGAGGTCCAGGCGTACGAAATGAACAAGTCTGCTGCCAAGTATCTGTCTCCTCGTGACCCTGAGGCATGTGAAATAGAAGTTAAATCGACTATCCTCCAAACATGGGCAGAGGGAAAGTCGACTTCGACCGAGGACTTGCACGCTTGTCATCCTATGCAAGGGAGCATGGCCACGCGAACCCCAAGACGCATGAAGAATGGCTCTCTTGGAGGATCGGACTATGGGTTTCCAGCCTGCGAGCGAAATATCGCAAGGGCAAGCTCTCGGATGAACAGGTCGTAGCAGCGGAGGCTATTGGAGTTCGATTCATTCCTCCATATCGGGACACCAAGCCGAAGCTACCTTCGCGGGCAAAGCGAAGGGAAAGCGAACTCCTCCTAAGACTCGAACGGCTGGAAGACTACTTTCAAGAAGTCGGCCACATCAACGTTCCACAAATTGGTGGCATCGGCACGTGGCCAGGCGCAGGCCGTTGGATCGCCCGTCTACGTTCGCAGTATCGTGCACAGAGACTCCCGCAATCGGTTGTGACCAAAGCCGAGCACATGAACATTATTTGGAACCCGGGCCCCGGGCGTCGTTGCTTTTGAAACTTTCAACCACGCAAAACTATCATTGACCTCGCAAGCATCTAATTGCCTAGAGCGCCATATTTTTTCGCTTTAGCTCGCCAAACAGAGATCATGGGACCAAGCATCTCATATGAGTGGGTCGCCTTCTGCACTCATCTTAAATAAAGTCAACACCGCGAACAAGCGGATCCGCCTACCGACCGCGATGGGGATCAGGCCTCCCCTCATCTCGTAGTCACCTGCGCTACAGGCAGGCGGACCTCGGCAATGGCACCAAGCAGCGGGAGATGTATGAGAATCTGCTCGGGAACTCTGCCAACCGTATGCTGCAATGCTTGCGCATACACTTCCAGCTGGCCGAAGTAGTTCTCTCGGATGTGACCGATCGGGTCAGTACCGGGATAAGACTTGTGGTCGACGAGGATGTGCCCGCCATTCGGCAACACCACCCGGGCATCAACCCACCCTTCCATCACTTGGCCATCAACATTGCGCCACGCGATCGGTGACTCTGTAACCACCTCGGCGTCGGGGTACGTTGACGCGATCCATCCCGTCCACCGGCGTCCCAACTCGATGAGAGTCCCGGAAGTCAGCGCACGGCCCGCGTCCCACCTGAATAGGATCCGTTCGGCCGCTTCGGCGGCGGACTCGTGTGACAGTCTGCTCAGCGGCAGACCGAGGTAGGCATGCACGGCATCACCGATCCGGTCCCAGTCCCTGCCTCCCTTCGCGACAAGCGGCTCCCCCAGGTCAGCGATGAGCGCCACATCGGCCTTCACACCGTCGGAAGGTACTCCGCTGGCGGTAAACCGTGCAGGAAGATGGAGTGGCGTCTCAGCCGGTCGTCGGGCATGGATGTCCGTGGCGGCGTAGAAGGACGGAGCCGACGGTTCGAGCGACTGCTCGCAGTTGTCCTCGGCCTCGAGCGAATATGCATTGATACGAATCGGCAGAGTATGCGGGTTTGCGCCGCCATCGTCGCCTGTTCGGCGCCG
>Ga0079226_10004363_pt1 | contig 10812 bp, 10 predicted proteins | sample Poulit2014_FD_76345 | JGI IMG/M metagenome (GOLD analysis project Ga0079226, IMG submission 76345) | Agricultural soil microbial communities from Georgia to study Nitrogen management - Poultry litter 2014 | ecosystem: Environmental > Terrestrial > Soil > Agricultural land | place: USA: Georgia...
ACGTATCCGAAAATCCCTAGAACCGACATGATAATGGAGGTTCTAGAAGTTGAGGTCGTCCCACGGCAAGCGTAGTATAGTTCTGAAACGATCACTCGCGAAAAATGAAGTATATATCACCTGGGGTGATTAAAGAGTCATTTAATAAAAATAAACTATACAAAAGATGGTATTTTGAACATATTTATTAGATACCCACAAATACTTGACTCAATCAACAAAACCAAATGAAATAAAATGCGTAATTTCAGTAAGTTTATTTCTTTTTAATTAAATTTAGGCACACAAAAAGAGCAACTCTAGTAAAATTAAAGTAAGCACACAATAAATTACGAAGATGCTCTTCATGTTCAAAAAATATCGCCTTTAGATATGGAAAATGCTCGTGCTTATCTTTTTATGATAAACACAAGCATTTTTATTGACCTGAAGCTAGCTTAATCCCAGCCGCTTCATCATTCATAGATTATATTGTTAATGATTCTCCGACAGCTAGCGCTTTGCCAACGCCGTTTTTAACCTTTGCTGCAAATGCTTCAGCATCTTGCTTGATTACTGGGAACGTGTTGTAATGAACTGGCACAACTGTTTTTGCTTGAATCCAATCAGCTGCTACTAGTGCGTCTGCTGGACCCATTGTGAAATTATCTCCAATCGGAATAAATGCGACATCAATGTCGTGATGATCTCCAATTAATTTCAAATCAGAAAATAACCCAGTATCTCCGACGTGATATAATTCTTTACCTTCAACGGTTAAAATAATTCCAGCTGGCATACCCGTATAAATAAATGTTCCATCTTCCTCTTCATAGGAAGAACTGTGAAACGCTTGAGTATATTTTACGTGACCAAAATCGAATGTATAGCCACCACCAATATTCATGCCGTGAGTGTCTAAACCTTGTTGCGCTAGATAGATAGCTAATTCGTTAATAGCAACAACTCGCGCCCCTGTTCGTTTAGCGATACTAACTGTATCACCTACATGATCGCCGTGCCCATGTGTGAGCAAAATAATGTCTGCTTCAACAATCGCAGCATCTAGGTCACATAACTGATTACCCGTAATAAATGGATCAATTAAAATTGTATGTTCCGTTGTTTTCACACGTATAAAAGAATGTCCGTGAAACGATACTTCCATCTCATCAATCACTCCTTAAACAATTAATTTAATAAAGTAGAAATGTCTTTATACGATAATTCATGAGCATCTGCTACACCTTTTATCGTCACATATCCCCCGTGAACATTTATTCCTTTAGCAAGTGCTTCATTATCTGTACACGCACGCTTAAAGCCTTTATTAGCTATTTGTAGAACGTAAGGTAACGTTGCGTTAACAAGCCCTATCGTAGACGTTCTCGGTACAGCACCAGGCATATTTGACACAGCATAATGTAAAACACCGTGCTTTTCATACGTCGGATCGTCATGCGTCGTAATACGGTCTGCTGTTTCAAAAATTCCTCCTTGATCAATAGCAACATCGAGGATCACTGAACCAGGCATCATCTTCTTAACCATCTCTTCTGTTACTAACGTCGGTGCTTTCGCTCCTGGAATTAAAACTGCACCGATGACTAAGTCAGAGTTTTCAATTTCATTTTGAATGTTTAGTGGGTTCGACATAACTGTGCTGACAGATGAACCAAACAATTCATCAAGTTCACGTAAGCGATCAGCACTTAAATCAATAATTGATACGTTAGCTCCGAGACCAACGGCGATTTTTGCCGCATTTGTTCCGACGTTCCCACCGCCAATAATAGTTACTTTCCCGCGTTTTACCCCAGGAATACCTGCTAATAAAACACCTTTACCACCTTTAGTCTTTTCTAAAAACTGAGCGCCTAATTGTGTAGCCATATATCCAGCAACTTCACTCATCGGCGTAAGTAGTGGTAATGCGTTATTTGATAATTGTACCGTCTCATATGCGATTGCTGTTACTTTTTTATCCATCAGCTTTTTCGTCAATGATTCATGAGCAGCTAAATGTAAGTAAGTAAAGATCATCTGGCCGTCATATAAATAATCATACTCTTCTACTTGTGGTTCTTTTACTTTTAAAATTAATTCTTTTTCCCATGCTTCAGCTGCTGTTTTGACAATCGTTACACCAACATCTGCATACGATTCATCTGTAAACCCTGAACCTTCTCCAGCCCCTGTTTCAACATACACTTCATGTCCTGCATCAATAAGGGCAAAAGCACCTTCTGGCGTCATTGCTATTCTATTTTCGTTTTTTAACGTTTCTTTAGGGATTCCAATTTTCACTTTTATTCTTCAGTCCTTTGAAAAATATATTTAATTACAGAAATTATATCAAAATTCCGACAATATATATACCTTTTTTAATAGATTCGTCTTTTTCACGACAAAATATTAACAAATTGTTTAGATTTAGACGATTGAATTTCCTATTTTGAGGTATAATAAGTATAGGAGGGATGTTTTATGACCTTAATTTATAATACAATTTTAGTAGCCGTTGATGGATCAAAAGCATCAGAGAAAGCTTTTGAAAAAGCTCTCGTCCTAGCAAAGGATAATGATGCGAAGTTAGTCGTGACTCATGTTGTTGACTCAAGAACTTTCGCCACAGCTGAAGCGTACGATAGAACGTTAGCTGAGCGAGCGGATCAGTATGCAAACGAGCTCTTAGACAGATATGTAGAAAATGGTAAAGAAAAAGGTGTAACAAACATTGAAAAACATGTTGAATATGGTTCACCAAAAGTCAAGATTTCAAAAGACATCGCACAAACATTCGAAGTTGACCTCATTGTGTGTGGTGCGACTGGACTAAACGCCGTTGAAAGATTCTTAATGGGTAGTATTTCAGAAAGCATTACACGTTATGCAACGTGTGACGTTTTAATCGTCCGTTAATCAATTATTCATAAAATGTGACTCTTTTTACACGATTTTCTGTGCATAAAAGAGTCACGTTTTTATTTATAAATCTTTTTGAGTTTCATTAACGACGTGCGATAGTTCAGGAATAATTAATTTATTCATCGCTAACTTTACTGCACCTGATGAACCTGGTGTCGTAAAGATTGCTTTATGGTTAATGACCCCTGCAATTGCTCGTGACATAATAGCTGCTGAACCGATATCTTCCTCATAGCTAAGCACGCGGAATATTTCACCAAAGCCAGGAATTTCTTTATCTAACAAAGATTCAACCGTTTCTATCGTCACATCACGATATGAAATACCTGTTCCACCATTTGTTAATATAACGTCTACTTCTTCTCTTTTACTCGCCTCTTTAATGGCTTCCTTAATAGCGTCTTGTTCATCAACGACAACTTCTCGGTCGATAGCTACGTGACCACTTTCTTCAAGCAGTGTTGTTATAAGCTTACCGCTTTTATCCGTTTCTAACGTTCGTGTATCACTTACTGTTATAATATGGCAGCGTACTGATCGTTTCTGCTTTTTATGTTCATGTACAGACAATACAGACCTCTCCTTTATTCATTCTTATAAGATAAAAACCAGTTGTTCATTTGGTTCGTAATATCTTCCATAGCCGCTACATTTGATAATGAAGGCATATTAACGAGCAATGGTTCGTTCGGATCTTTCGTTTGTTCGCCTTTTTTCTGTAAAATCAAAATGCTTTTTACATTGTTCTTAGAAGAAAATGCTGTTTCCGGCAAACGAACGAGACCGATGATATGCGCATGTTTATGAATAAATGCATTTAATTGATCGGCTTGATCACTATCAAATAAAAACTCTGGCACTAAGAAAAATAAATAGCCACTTTCTTTCGTATAATATAAGCTTTGCTCAATCATTAAGTGATGAGCATACGAATGTCCTTCTTTCGCTTTTAGATCAAAATTACTTGCTTGTATATCATCTGGATAATACCCAACAGGTAAATCACCAACGACGACATCGACAGGATCAAGTAAAAACGGTCGTAAACTGTCTTGATGGAAAAGCTCAACATTTAATTTTTGTAAATTCGCATTGTATAAAGCGAGCTGGATAAGCGTATTATCTACTTCACTTCCATAAGCAGCTTCCACGTTATTTAGTCGTTGCATCACTGTCGTCAACAAATTCCCTGTTCCGACAACTGGATCAAATATCCGAAGATTCGTCTGTTCACTCATTAACTTTTCGATAAAGTAACTCATAAGTAACGCAATCGACTCCGGAGTCATCAAGTGTTGTGACTGTGTTGAACGTTGCATGCCTTTAATGATTGCTAATTGAACAGCTTTTCGTATCTCTTGAGGAGAACATTCATTAATGTTTATATTTTTCAGTGATTGATTCATTAATGCCGCTAACTCATCATCCATCGTATTTGTCGCTTGTTCATAAAATAGCACTTCTAATGCTACTCCTAATCCGTCTAAATATGGTTCGTCTTCATGCTTCGTAATTACTTCTGTTGACTCATCAAGCCAATTAAATAGAACCTCTATATTTTTTTCTTCCATCGTATCCACCTTTAAATATTCATTTCATTCGTCTGTCATATTGTATCAAATGTTTATTGAACGTCAAAAATAAAGCGACATGTCACTCCTTTGTCCATAGATATTATGTCAAAATGAGGGCATGTCGCACATATATTTTATATTCGTTAATCAATGACTCTATTTAGCTGACTTTAACGCTTCTAAGGCCGCTTCATAATTAACAGAATCTGTTACTTCTTCAACGATTTCCTCATAAACGATTACACCACTTGAATCTATGATGAAGACAGCACGCGTAAGTAGTCTCAGCTTTTGAATGAGCACACCATACTTCATCCCAAAATCAGCATGGACGTGATCTGAAAGCATAATGACGTCATTCGCATTATTTTCCTCTTGCCATCTTTCTTGAGCAAATGGTAAATCCATACTTATCGTAACTGCTTGAACGTGATCAAGTGCTGCTACTTCCTTATTAAACGTATTCGTTTGTGTAGAGCATACACCTGTATCAATAGATGGTACAACACTAACTAGCTTCACTTTTCCCTCAAGTTCTTCAATCGACGTTTTCTCTAAAGCAGTCGTTAAAACGGAACAACTCGGCGCCTTGTCTCCGACATTGATTTCTGTACCTAAAAGGATCATTTGTTCACCATTAAAATTAACCGTTCGCATGAAACACCCTCCTCTTTTTCACTTATATTTATTATGAGTTGTTTTCGTTTATAAGTCCAATTATTTAATTAAGAATGTTAAGTAAATTCTAATAACTAAGTATGAAAAAATGGAGCAGAACTGTGTTTTACATAGTTTTACAAGGAAGTATTGAGCTGCTTAATTTTTTAAGCAGCTCTTTTCATTCTTTTTACGAAAGACGGATTTGTTTAAAATATGGTAGGTTCACAATTATAATAAGTGTGATAAACGTTCTTCTTCGTCGTTTTCTTTAATCGTTACTTTTTCAATGCCGGCAATCGCCTGCTCAATCGCTTCTGATAAATCTGCTTCTGATTCATAATGATTCACTCGTTCACGACTCGGATTCGTCTTCGGTGCTTTCGGAACGAATACGGTACAGCAATCTTCATAAGGACGGATTGAAATGTCATACGTATCGATTTCTTTTGAAATATTAACTATTTCTTCTTTATCCATCGCAACTAACGGCCGTAATATCGGATAATTCGTCACTTCGTTAATCGTATGCATACTTTGCATCGTTTGACTCGCAACTTGCCCTAAACTTTCACCTGTTGTTAATGACAAAATAGATTCCTTTTGGCAAATAGTTTCACTTATTTGCATCATAATACGACGCATAACTGTCATCGAATAACGATCTGGAATTTGTTTCGATATTTCTTGTTGTACGTTTGTGAATGGCACGAGATGAACGGTAATAGAATGTCCGTAAACCGTTAATTTCTTTGCTAAATCTAATACCTTTTGTTTCGCTCGCTCACTCGTAAACGGTGGTGAATGAAAATGAACAGCTTCAATTTCAACACCACGCTTCATCGCTAAATAACCTGCAACTGGACTATCAATTCCTCCTGAAAGTAGTAATAATGACTTGCCTGCTGTTTTTACAGGTAAACCACCGAGCCCTTTAACGACATCAGACATAATGTATGTCGCATTATTTCTTATTTCAACTTTCACTTCGACATCCGGTTCATGAACATCTACCGTAATACCTTCTGTTGAGCGAAGTAAGTGAGCACCGAGTAACTGATTCATTTCCTGTGATTGTATAGGATACTGCTTGTTTGCTCTTTTCGTAACGACTTTAAATGTTTTTGCGTCACTATTTTCTAGGGCAAAAAGCGCTCCTACTTCAATCGCTTCTTGCGTATTCTCTACTTTTATCGCTAAACTCATACTGTATATACCGAATACTTGCTGACACTTTTCAATGATAGGCTCTGGTGCTTCTCCGTTTAACATAATAAATATTCTAGAACGCGTTGATTGAACAGATACGTTTGAAAAACTTCGCAACTTTTCTTCAATATTTTGTTTTAGTCGCGAAATAAACATCTTCATGTTCTTCCCTTTTAAACCGAGTTCTCCGTACCGTATTAAAATATGATCATACTTCATTCTTATTTATCCTTTCTTTATATCTTTTTTACATAACTTTGCTTAATTCAGTTAACGACTCTTTTAAACGTCTAACAAATATGTTAATTTCTTCTTCTGTATTATCGTATGAAAGACTAATTCTCAGAGCTGATTGGGCAATCTCTTTATCAACATTCATTGCAACTAATACACGACTATCCTCTGACTGTTTTGACGAACAGGCTGACTTTGTCGATATATAAATATGATGTGCTTCTAATTCATGAATCATCACTTCTGATTTAATGCCCGGAAGAGATACGTTTAAAATATGCGGTGCTGAATTATTTTCAGGACTATTAATAATTACCCGATCAACCTTTGATAGTTCTTGTCGTAAATGGTTAGATAGCTTAGTCAATGGTTGCTCGTTATTTTCCATCTTTTCATAAATTAACCGTAAAGCACGTGCAAATGACACTGCTCCAGCAACGTTTTCTGTTCCTGAACGAACACCGTACTCCTGGGAGCCACCATGAAAAAGTGGATACAAAGTTGTTCCGTTTTTGACGTATAAAATACCCGTTCCTTTGAGCCCGTGAATCTTATGTCCAGAAAATGTACATAAATCAATATGAGAACCCTTTATATCGAGTGGTACTTTACCCGCCCCTTGCACGTAATCAACGTGGAAATAGGCTTTCGGATAATCAGCAACAATTTCTCCAATCTGCTTAATCGGCTGCATCGCACCTGTTTCATTATTGACGTGCATAATTGAGACTAAAATTGTTTCTGACGTCATTGCTTCTTTTAATTCATCAATATCGATAAGACCCGCTTGATCAACAGCTAAGTACGTTATATTAAAGCCAAGAGCTTCTAACGACTGACAAGCATCGTAAACGGACGGATGCTCAGTCGTTGTCGTTATAATATGCTTTCCTCTCTGTTGATGCTCTAACGCAATCCCTTTAATCGATAAATTATTCCCTTCTGTACCACCCGACGTAAAAATAACTTCCGATTGATCAACATGAAGTAATTGAGCGATTTGTTCACGCGATTGCCTTAATAATTGCTCGACTTCCCCACCTAAATTGTGAATAGATGATGGATTGGCAAAGAGCTTTGTTGCTACGTAATTAAAGCTCTCACTCACTGACTGGTCAACTTTTGTCGTTGCACTATTATCTAAATAAATCATTTTTAACTCCTTTAATTCCTCGTTAACATTGGAAAGGCTGACTTACGAATAGATGGTATATCACATACTCCTCGTAAGACAGCCTCTCATATAAAAAAACATTTATTGTAATGATTCAATACGTTTTAATGCTCCTGGCTCAACCGCTTCGATAGCAGTTGCCGCTTGTTCTAATGCTAATTCATATTCATATGCTCGAAACAGTCTTTCTGATTCTTCAAGTTGTTCAGCTAGCGCTTCATTTTGACTTCTATAGCGATTACTATACTGAATCACACGCTCCGTTAAATACGCTTGATCAATAATTAGTTCTGTCTGTTCATTTAAATGATCCATTGACTTTCGCGCTTCTTCAAGCGCTGTTTTCACATTATTCATATCTAACGGTTGCTTACTTAGCGTATCTTCTGTAAATTTGTATTTTTCAACAACCGTCTCCATAATCGTCTTAATGAATGTTGGTATGCCTGGTAAATTACTCTTATGCAACTTCCTACGAGCTTCTAACCACTCTTCACGAATCTCTTCTAACTGTTCATTTGCTTTTACTTCATCTTTACTTAAACGTTCAATTAACTCAATAAAAGCTTCATAATCTTCATCTAATTGTTCAAGGTCTTTATACCCTTTTTCAATTTCTTCTTTCATGAACGCATATGATTGTTCCATTTTCTCTTCATTTTCATCAAATGTAAGTGACTCTTCTTTTTGTTTCATTAATTTATTTAACGTCTTCTCAAGCGTACTAAATGTTTGCAAATCATAGTCATCGAAACGATAGCTCGGCTTAAGTCGTTCGATATCTGCTTTCGTTTCTTTTAAGTATGCATCGTATGTTAAAAGCTTTTCCCCGTATGCATTAATATGATCCTCTACGTACGTTTTTGATAAAGCTTCTTTTTCTAACGTGTCGTACATCTCTTGAATTTTTTGTTCTAAAGTTTCTACTGCTTCCTCAACTTCTGCTGTAACACCTTTATCGAGCGATTTTATACAATCTTCTAAGCGAATTTTATATCGCTCAATATCTTTTTTAAACGACAAATGACCGAGGTAGTAACCTTGCTCTTCCATCTCTTCTAAACCACTAGAAATTGTGTTTAACTCTTTCGGAATTGTATTCTCACATGCAACGTAAAGCTTTGGTGTTTTTTCAATTTCTTTTTCAACAGCATAAACACGTGGCTTTAAATCGTCAACGAGTGATTGAGCTTCCATATAATTCCCTGCTTCAATCATTTCAAAATATGTATGTAATGACTCATCGAGTGTTTTTAATTCCTCGAGGAAATACGTGCTTGACTCTCCAAAATTAGAACGATTTTCAGTTACTTTTCTTTCCAATACTTTTAAGAGTGGTTGTAACTCACCAACTTCTTCTTCACTTTTTTCAGCAGATGTTAACAAGTCATCTAATTCTGCTAACATACTTTCAATCGTACTTTCTGACTCATTTAATTCTTGTTCAATAGTTGCCAGTACATCTCTCGCTTTAGAAAAGCGGTACTTATCAGCAAACGCTTCAGCATCGAATAATAATTCTTCAACATCTGGTAAATCTTTCGTTAAAATATTATCCCAGCGTTCTTTCCATGAATCGAACTTACGTTGTGCTTCTCCTGATAAATTGAGAGACTTTATTTTCGCTAGTTGGCTAGCAACGTTACGGTTCATAATGTCTAACTTCCACGATTCATATTGATCAACTTGTTCATAAACTCTTTTTCTGTAAATCAAACCTACAATAACAATCGTCACAATTACTAATAGTATTCCAATAGCAATGGCCATCCAACAGTTGCCCCCTTACCGAACAATATATCTTTCACGGGAAATATAACCCTTCTTTATCATTCATCTTGATTAAATGTCTCATATACTATTTATCTTAACACGTTCGTTCATTTTTTTCCTATAAAAATTGAAAAAACATGAAAATATACATTTATATTTACAAATCGACAATATAATCTTTTATTTTAATAGATGTGAATGTAAAAAAGATTGACTTTGTCTCGTTTAAATTATATAATGACGGTTGTGTAAAATAATAGTAGCCTATGTAAACCAAATGCTTGCCACTATTTTATTCCTCAATAATGAGGTGTATCGCGTAACTCTTAGCTGCTGGAGCGATGGTACATGAAAATAAAATAGCCATCAGGAAGGTATACACTCATTTATTTTATGCGAAAATTTTATATAAAGGAGAATGTCACATGGCACGTTTTACAGGATCACTTTGGAAAAAGTCCCGTCGTCTAGGCATTTCATTAACAGGAACAGGTAAAGAATTAGAAAAAAGACCTTATGCACCAGGTCAACACGGTGCAAACCAACGAAGAAAAATTTCTGAGTATGGTTTACAGCAACAAGAAAAGCAAAAGCTCCGTTATATGTACGGTTTAAATGAGCGTCAGTACCGCACACTCTTTAACGAAGCTGGAAAAATGCAAGGAATTCACGGTGAGAACTTCATGATTTTACTAGAGTGTCGTTTAGACAACTTAGTTTATCGTTTAGGACTTGCACGCAGCCGTAGACAATCACGTCAGCTCGTGAACCACGGCCACATTCTTGTAGATGGTAAGCGCGTTGATATTCCATCATTCCGCGTAAAACCTGGTCAAGAAATTAGCGTTCGTGAACGTTCGAAAAATATTGACCTTATTAAAGAAGCAATTGAGTTAAACAACTTCGTACCTGAGTACTTATCATTTAACGAAGATACTTTAACAGGTATATTCAACCGTTTACCTGAACGTTCTGAATTACCTGCAGAAATTAACGAATCACTTATCGTTGAGTTCTACTCACGTCACTAGGATTTCGTTACGAACAAATATATGCAAATCCTTACAATCTTTTTATCCGAGAGATTGTGAGGATTTTTTTATTTCATAAATGACGTTACTGATTGAGTAAAATGTTTGTGGGACTATGCCCTACTTGTTGTGTAAAGTTTACACTTCAGAAATGTGCTTCGCTTGTCCACGAAGAATAATATAAACTTATTAAATCAGAAAAGCATACATGACACATACAGATCAAGTGAAAGAAATATACGAAAGACGCCTG
>Ga0079226_10004364_pt1 | contig 10812 bp, 10 predicted proteins | sample Poulit2014_FD_76345 | JGI IMG/M metagenome (GOLD analysis project Ga0079226, IMG submission 76345) | Agricultural soil microbial communities from Georgia to study Nitrogen management - Poultry litter 2014 | ecosystem: Environmental > Terrestrial > Soil > Agricultural land | place: USA: Georgia...
CATATGGAAATCATCCAAGAAAGAATTGAAAGAGAATTTAATATCGATTTAATTACTACGGCACCAAGTGTTATTTATGAAGTTAAAAAAACAGATGGAGAAGTTATTCAAGTAGACAATCCATCATTTATGCCTGATGCCCAACAAATAGAAGAAGTTTATGAACCATATGTAAGAGCAGTTGTTATGGTACCGAATGATTATGTAGGTCCTGTCATGGAATTATGTCAGAGAAAACGCGGTCAATTTGTTGATATGCAATATTTAGATGATATTAGAGTGAATGTTATTTATGAGATCCCGTTGTCTGAAATAGTTTTTGATTTCTTTGATCAATTAAAATCTCATACTAAAGGATACGCTTCTTTAGATTATGAATTCATTGAAAATAAAGCTTCTGACTTAGTTAAAATGGATATACTACTTAATCAGGAATCTATTGATGCTCTATCAATTATCGTTCATAAAGACTTTAGTTACGACCGAGGAAGAAGAATTGTTGAGAAGTTAAAAGAATTAATTCCTAAACAACAATTTGAAGTCCCAGTTCAAGCTGCCATCGGAAATTCTATTGTTGCTAGGTCAACGATTAAAGCAGTTAGAAAAGATGTGACTGCTGGATTATACGGTGGAGATATTTCACGTAAACGTAAAGTATTAGAGAAACAAAAAGAAGGTAAGAAACGGATGAAAATGGTCGGATCTGTTGAGGTACCACAAGAAGCATTTATGTCTGTTTTACAATTAAGTGATGATTAAAATAAAGTAGCTCTAGATATCTAGAGCTACTTTTTAATATGATAAGCTTCTTAATTGACAATCTTTTTAAAATTTGTTAATTTATAATTAGCACTCAAGATGATCGAGTGCTAACAGAGGTGATTATATGTTAACAGATAGGCAATTGATCATACTACAGACAATCATTGATGACTTTATTCAAACGGCACATCCGGTAGGTTCAAGAGTGATTTCTAAAAAAGAAAATATTACATTAAGCGCAGCTACAATTAGAAATGTAATGGCTGATTTAGAAGATTTAGGACTTTTAGAAAAGACACACACCTCCTCTGGCCGAATACCATCTGAAAAAGGCTATAGGTATTATGTAGACCATGTAATTGGGCCGTCTATAAAGGATAAAGAAGTTGACCTGATGACTCATATGATCGAAGACGATATGTATGAATATGAACAAATAGTTCAAGCATCAGCTAACTTATTGTCCGAGTTAACAAATTATACGACAATTATATTAGGTCCAGAAGTTATTAAAGCTAAATTAAAAAAAGTACAGTTTATTACAATATCTCCACAATTAGCAGTTGCAATATTAATAACAGATACAGGTCATGTGGAACATCGTTCAATTACTATTCCGAGTGGTCTTAATGTAAATGATTTAGAAAAGTTAGTTAATATTCTAAATGAAAAACTATATAATGTACCAATTATTCATTTAGAAAAAATACTCCAAACAGAAATATATGAAATTATGCAACAACATATTAATCAATATGATCAAATGTTTGGTTATTTAAAATCAGTTATGCGCTACGAACAATCGGTAAAAATATTTATTGGTGGACAAACGAACTTATTAACGCAACCAGAATTTAATGATGTTAATAAAATTTATTCACTTTATACGATGATGGAAAATGAAGATAAAATGATGCAACTTTTGGCAAGTACTTCATCAGGAATTGACGTGACAATAGGTAATGAAAATAAAAATGAGGCTATTAATCATTTAAGTTTAATTACGACATCATATAACTTAGGTTTAAATCAAATTGGTACGATAGGTTTACTTGGACCGACCCGAATGGAGTATAAGAAAGTAATTACACTTTTAAAAGGACTTTCCAATGAAATGTCTAATTTATTAAGTCAAGTTAAAAAAGATGAGTGAGTAAAATGTTTTTAAATTAGAGCCATTCATGATAAGGTTTAACATGGCTAATTTATATTAGGAGGTATCTTCATGACTCAAGATTATACAAGTGTTGAAGAAGAAGAGAAAGACACTGAAGCATCAGATGAAGTAGTTGAAATTATAGATGCAGAAGAAGTTCCTTCTGAAGAGAATAAGCTCTCTGATGAAATGGAAGCTTTACAGAAAGAAAAAGATGAAATGTACAATCGTTATTTAAGAGTTCAAGCTGAGTACGATAATTATAAGAGACGTACAGAGAAAGAGAAAGCATCTGAACGCAAATATAAATCATTAGATTTAGCAACTGATATTATTCCAGTTCTAGATAACTTTGAACGTGCATTACAAGTAGAAGTTACTGAAGATAACAAAGGAATGGTTGATGGCATTACAATGGTTTATAATCAGTTGATTGAAGCATTAAAAACAAATGGCGTAGAAGAGATGGAAGTAGAAGGAAAGCTTTTTGATCCAACTTTACATCATGCAGTCATTCAAGCTGATGAAGCAGATGTTGAATCAGATATTATTGTTGAAGAATTACAAAAAGGTTATTTATTAAAAGACAAAGTTATTAGACCAGCAATGGTTAAAGTAAATAAATAATAGATCAAAAGGGAGATAATTAATCATGAGTAAAATAATTGGAATTGACTTAGGTACGACAAATTCATGTGTGTCAGTAATGGAGGGTGGAGAAGCTGTTGTAGTAACTAACCCTGAAGGTAACAGAACAACTCCGTCAGTTGTTTCATTTAAAGATGGAGAACGTCAAGTTGGTGAAGTTGCTAAGCGTCAAGCAGTAACTAACCCAGATACAATTCAATCAGTTAAGCGTCACATGGGAACTGATTATAAAGTAGAAGCAGCAGGAAAAGAATATACACCACAAGAAATTTCAGCAGCTATTTTACAACACTTAAAATCATATGCAGAAGACTATCTAGGTGAAAAAGTAAGTAAAGCTGTTATTACAGTACCAGCTTACTTTAATGACTCTGAACGTCAAGCAACGCGTGATGCTGGTGTTATTGCAGGTCTTGAAGTTGAAAGAATTATTAACGAACCAACAGCTGCAGCATTAGCTTATGGTATTGATAAAGATAATATTGATCAAACTATCTTAGTTTATGATTTAGGTGGAGGTACATTTGACGTATCAATTCTTGATATTGGTGAAGGTACTTTTGAAGTAATTTCTACAGCAGGAGACAACCGTCTAGGTGGAGATGACTTTGATGAATTAATTATTGAACATATGGTAGCTGAGTTTAGAAAAGAAAATGGTATTGATTTATCAAAAGATAAAATGGCTACGCAAAGATTAAAAGACGCAGCTGAAAAAGCTAAGAAAGACTTATCAGGTGTTTCTCAAGCACAAATCTCATTACCATTTATTACAGCAGGAGATGCTGGTCCGCTTCATTTAGAAATGACTCTTACTCGTGCTAAATTTGATGAGTTAACTTCTGAATTAGTTGAGCGTACAATGGTCCCTGTTAAAAAAGCACTTAAAGATGCGGATTTAACTTCAAGTGATTTAGATAAAGTTATTTTGGTTGGTGGGTCAACACGTATCCCAGCTGTTCAAGAAGCTATTGAAAAAGAAACAGGTAAAGAACCATCAAGAGGAGTTAACCCAGACGAAGTAGTTGCATTAGGTGCAGCAATTCAAGCAGGTGTTCTACAAGGTGATGTTAAAGATGTTGTCTTATTAGACGTGACACCTTTATCACTAGGTATTGAGACAATGGGTTCAGTAACAACTCGTTTAATTGAAAGAAATACAACAATTCCAACAAGTGAATCTCAAACATTCTCGACAGCAGCTGACAACCAAACAGCAGTTGATATTCATGTTCTACAAGGTGAGCGTGAGATGGCTAGCGACAACAAAACATTGGGCCGTTTCCAATTAACTGATATTCCACCAGCACCACGTGGCGTTCCACAAATCGAAGTTAAATTCGATATAGATGCAAATGGTATTGTTAACGTAAGTGCAAAAGACGTTGGTACAAACAAAGAACAATCAATTACTATTCAATCATCATCAGGTCTATCAGATGAAGAAGTTGAACAAATGGTAAAAGATGCTGAAGAAAATGCTGAAGAAGACAAAAAGCGTCGTGAGGAAATTGATTTACGTAACGAAGCAGATCAGTTAGTCTTTACAACAGACAAAACAATTAAAGATTTAGAAGACAAAGTAACTGAAGAAGAAAAAGCTAAAGCTGAAGAAGCAAAAGAAGAATTAAAAACAGCTTTAGAAGGTGAAGACTTAGATGAAATTAAAGCTAAAAAAGAAGCTTTAGAAGAACAAGTTCAACAACTTTCAGTTAAGTTATATGAGCAAATGGCTGCCGAACAACAAGCAGCTGAAGGTGCTGAAGGCACAGACGATGAAAATGAAGAAGTCGTTGACGCTGATTATGAAGAAGTCGAAGACGATGAAGAAGACAAAAAAGAAGATAAATAAAAGTAAATAAAAGAATTAATAAAAAAAGTCAAAGTCACGTTTTAACATGACTTTGACTTTTTTATCGAATAATTTGCATAATAAATTAGATAAGTATTAGTATTAAAGGTGTTAAATAAAGTTCGGGAGAGTGAAGTATATTGAGTAAACGTGATTTTTATGAGGTACTAGGGGTTGACCAAGATGCCTCTAAACAAGATATTCGCAAAGCTTACCGTAAATTAGCAAGAGAGTATCATCCAGATGTCAATAAAGAAGAAGATGCTGAAGAAAAGTATAAAGAAGTAACAGAAGCTTATGAAGTCTTAAAAGATGATCAGAAGCGTTCCCAATATGATCAATTTGGTCATGCAAGCACACAACAAGGCTTCGGTGGAGGTCAAGGTTTTGGTGGCGGCGGTGGCCAAGGTTTTGGAGATATATTTGATATGTTCTTTGGTGGTGGCGGACGTCAAGACCCAAATGCACCAAGGCAAGGAAATGATTTACAATATACCATGACATTAACATTTGAAGAAGCAATTTTCGGAAAAGAAACGGAAATAACTATTCCAAAAGAAGAAAATTGCGATACATGTAATGGGTCTGGTGCTAAAAAAGGAACTAAACCAGTAACATGTACACATTGTAATGGTTCAGGTCAAGTGGAAGTTGAACAAGATACACCATTTGGTCGTGTCGTAAATCGCAGATCTTGTAATCACTGTGGTGGAACTGGCCAAATAATTAAAGATAAATGTAACACTTGTCATGGTTCAGGTCGAGTTAAAAAAAATGTAACGATTAAAGTTTCAATACCTGCAGGGATTGATGAAGGACAGCAAATCAGATTATCAGGTAAAGGTGAGCCAGGTGTCAATGGTGGCCCGCCAGGTGATTTATTCGTTGTTGTGCATATCCGTCCCCATGAATTTTATGTGCGTGAGGGAGATAATATTTTCTTAGAGTTACCAATATCATTTACACAAGCAGCTTTAGGTGATGAAGTTGAAGCACCAACAGTGCATGGTAATGTAAAATTAAAAATTCCAGCAGGCACTCAGAGTGGAAAAACATTTAGACTTAAAGGCAAAGGTGCACCAAACGTGAGAGGTTATGGCCAAGGTGACCAACATATCCAAATACGCGTAATCACGCCTAAAAAATTAACAAGTCGTCAAAAAGAACTTTTAAAAGAGTTTCATGAAATAAGTTCTGACGATGATTTATCTGATAAAGACGATTCGTTTTTTGATAAATTCAAAAAAGCATTCAGAGGCGATTGAAAATGAAATGGAATGAAGTTCTAATTCATGCAGATAATGTTGCTGAAGAGTTAATTATAAATATACTAAATGAACATGGTTCTAATGGCGTTATTATTGAAGACCCATTAGATTTAAAAATAGAAAGACCAACTCGTTTTGGTGAAATATATGACATCGATGAATCAAAGTATCCAGAAACAGGTGTGTATATTAAAGGTTATTTATTAGATAATAGTGAATTTAATCAGACATTAAAAGAAATAAAAAAAGCGATTAATGAATTAGTTAATTTTAATATTCCTGTTGAAAATATTACTTACACAATATCAAGCGTAGATGAGGAAGATTGGGCGACTTCATGGAAAAAATATTATAAGCCAACAAAGGTTTCTGATAAGTTTTTAGTTGTCCCTAATTGGGAAGAAGATTATGAATTAGCTGAAAATAATCTTAAACTCGTTTTAGATCCTGGAATGGCTTTTGGGACAGGAACACATCCGACAACAATGCTTAGTATTCAAGGTTTAGAGAAAGTTATCAAAAAAGATGATGAAGTTATTGACGTTGGATGTGGTTCTGGCGTACTAAGTATTGCCGCAGTTTTATTAGGGGCAAAGAATGTATTTGCTTATGACTTAGATGAAGTTGCTGTAAGTAGTACAAATATAAATAAAGCATTAAATGGAATTAATGAAGAGATTATTGCTAAAGAGAATAATTTATTAAAAGGAATTACGAAACAAGCAGACGTTATTGTAGCAAATATACTTGCTGAAATTATTGTTGATTTAGTAGAAGATGCTGCAACTATTATTAAACCTGAAGGTTATTTAGTTCTTTCAGGAATAATTAATAAAAAGTCAGAGTTAGTAAAAGATAAGTTGCTCGAACATAACTTCAAAATTGTCGAAGAAAAAACGATAGAACATTGGGTAATGCTAATCGCTCAATCTACTAAATAAAAGAGGTATTTTTATGCAAAGATATTTTGTAGCATCTGATAATTGGAATCAAGAAACAAATGAAATAACAATTAAAGGTGACGATATCCATCATATTTCACGAGTAATGAGAAATGAAATAAAAGATGAGATTATTTGTATTCATCCTGATCAAACAATCGCTCGTTGTGAAATTAAAGAGATAGAAAGAGACTTTGTACTATGCTCAATTATAACAATTGAGCATAATCATTATGAATTACCAGTGCATGCCTCACTTATTCAAGCACTACCTAAGGGAGATAAGTTAGAATTAATTATCCAAAAAGGTACTGAATTAGGAGCTTCGTCATTTTATTTGTATGAATCAGAGCGTTCAATTGCAAAATGGAATAAACAAAAAGCACCCAAAAAAATGACACGTTTTAATAAAATTATTAAAGAGGCAGCAGAACAAAGTTATCGTGAGATTGTACCGATGATTAAAGAACCAATGAATCTAAATGAATTAATCAAAGCAACTAAAGATTATTCAGTTAAATTAGTAGCTTATGAAGAAGAAGCTAAAAGTGATAAACCAGCGTATTCTTTTTCTGAAGAAATAAGTAAATTAAAAAAAGATGAGAAGGTCGCTATTTTTATTGGTCCTGAAGGAGGCTTCACGTCACATGAAATTGACGTTTTAAAAGCTGCCGATTTTCTGCCAGTAAAATTAGGTAATCGAATATTAAGAACAGAAACAGCATCTTTTTATGCTTTATCGTGTTTATCTTATCAATTTGAATAATAAAATATTCAGAAGTTGACCATATTCAAGTCTTATACTATAATTAAGTAAGACATTTAACTATAAATGTTAATAAATTTGCTTCGTTACTCCGGAGGGAGGGAACTTATTATGTCGAAAACAACTCGTGTACGTAAAAATGAGTCTATAGAAGATGCACTTCGTCGTTTTAAAAAAGATGTATCTAAAAGTGGTACAATTGCAGAATATCGTAAACGTGAACATTATGAAAAGCCTAGTGTTCGTAGAAAGCTGAAGTCTGAAGCTGCACGTAAACGTAAATAAACAAAGTAGGTGAAAATAGTTGTCATTATCGGAAAAGTTAACTGAAGATATGAAACAAGCCATGAGAGATAAAAACCGTGAAAAACTAAGCGTTATTCGTATGGTTAGAGCCTCATTGCAAAATGAAGCTATCAAACTTGGTGTAGATACTTTATCTGAAGAAGATGAATTAACTATTCTTTCACGCGAATTAAAGCAACGTAATGATTCTGCTATTGAATTTGAAAAAGCAGATCGATTAGATCTTGTAAAGAATTTAGAGTCAGAAATCAAAATTTTAGAAAAATATATGCCTAAACAACTTACCGATGACGAATTAAATACGTTAATTGACCAAACAATTGCAGAAGTTAATGCAACTTCTAAGCGAGACTTTGGTAAGCTAATGGGTGTTTTAATGCCAAAGGTAAAAGGTAAGGCAGATGGTTCTAAAGTTCAAAAGTTAGTAAAAAGTAAATTAGATTAATGATAATAAACCTTTGTCAGCTATTTTGACAAAGGTTTTTATTTGCTAAACAATGTATTTTAATAGATGAATTTATGAATTTTATATGTTAAAGTAAGTTGTAATAAACAATAGCTCTAAACTGATTGCTTAAAGAGGTGAGGCTGTTTGACTTTATTAAAAAGTGAAAAACTAAATATGAAATATTCTATTTTATTTTTTATATTTTTATTTGGGATATTACTAAGTATGAACGCCAATTTATCTATGGCCGAATCTAAAGATAAATTAGTTTATATAGTTCCAATTGAAAATGAGGTAGAGCGTGGTTTAGAAGCTTTTTTAGTTAGGTCAACTAATGAAGCTATTGAAGCAGGTGCAGACCATATTGTTTTTGAAATTGATACGCCTGGCGGTAGAGTAGATTCTGCAAGTCAAATAGCAAAACTACTACAAAGCCTTGAAATTGATTCAACTTCATACATAGTAAATGAAGCGCTCTCAGCAGGTTCTTATATCGCTCTTAATACAGATAATATATATATGAATAAACAAGCGACTATGGGAGCGAGCGGAGTGATCACAGGAGATGGTAATGCAGCGGATAAAAAAGCGCAATCAGCTTGGGTTGCCGCTATGAAAAGTGCAGCTGAATCAAACAATCGTGATCCAATTTATGCTGAAGCTATGGCTAATGCAGAAATAGACTTGCCTGATTTGGGTGCACCAAAGGGAGAGTTTTTAACACTCGGACCTAATGATGCAGTTGAAATAGGTTACGCGGAAGGCATTGTAAACAATCGAGTTGCATTACTTGATAAGCTTGACCTATCTGAGGCTACCATAGTTGAAACCGAAACGTCACTTGCAGAAGGGGTGGCTCGTTTTGTAACTAATCCGGTAGTTATCCCAATTTTACTCTCAGTAGCTAGTTTGGGTCTTATTGTAGAGCTTTACTCACCCGGATTTGGTGTTGCTGGAACGATGGGTGTTGCTTCATTGATTTTATTCTTTTATGGCCATATCATCGCAGGTTTAGCAGGTATGGAAGCACTTGTATTGCTTATTATAGGTATATTACTTATTATAGCTGAGTTCTTTGTTGTTGGCGGTATTCTTGGAATACTCGGATCCCTTTCTGTATTAGGATCATTATTTATGGCAGGCTATGACTTTACTCAAATGGCCATTAGTATTGGCATTGCTTTAGTTGTTGCAATAGTAGCAGCAGTATTCTTATTCCGCTCAATCGGTAAAAATAAAGGACTGTTTAATAAATTAGTCCTACAAGATAGGTCAACAACTGTTAGAGGTTATATATCTACTCATAACCGAGAAGAATTAGTAGGATTAAGTGGTGTCACTTTAACGCCGCTTAGACCAAGTGGGGTTGCTACTGTCAATAACGAGCGATTGGATGTGGTTTCTCAAGGAGAATTTATTGAAAGAGATAGGAAAATTGAAGTTGTTTATGTTGAGGGTATTAGGATAGTTGTTAGAGAAAAAATTAACGAAGAAAATTAGGAGGAATTATAATGGAAATAGAATCAATTTTACCAATCATTATTATAGCTTTAATTGTTATAGCCTTAATCGTTTTATTCACATTAGTCCCAGTTGCACTTTGGATTAGCGCACTTGCAGCAGGTGTGAAAGTTAGTTTACTTACTTTAATAGGGATGCGTTTACGTAGAGTTGTACCATCACGTGTTATTAATCCGTTAATTAAAGCATATAAAGCAGGATTAGATGTGACGACAAATCAGTTAGAGAGTCACTATTTAGCAGGTGGTAATGTAGACCGTGTGGTTAACGCACTTATCGCAGCGCATCGTGCAAATATTGCTTTACCATTTGAACGCGGGGCAGCAATTGACCTTGCCGGAAGAAATGTTTTAGAAGCAGTACAAATGAGTGTTAACCCAAAAGTTATTGAAACACCTTTCATCGCAGGTATTGCAATGGACGGGATTGAAGTAAAAGCATTAGCTCGTATTACTGTACGTGCAAACATTGATCGTCTTGTCGGTGGTGCTGGTGAAGAAACAGTTATCGCGCGTGTAGGTGAAGGTGTTGTAAGTACAATTGGTAGTTCGAAGACTCATAAAAAAGTATTAGAAAATCCTGATACAATTTCTCATACAGTTCTTGCAAAAGGATTAGACTCAGGTACAGCATTTGAAATTCTTTCAATTGATATTGCAGACGTAGATATCGGTAAAAACATTGGTGCAATGCTACAAACTGACCAAGCTGAAGCTGATAAAAATATTGCACAAGCTAAAGCAGAAGAACGTCGTGCGATGGCTGTAGCCTTAGAACAAGAAATGACTGCAAAAGTAGAAGAAATGAGAGCTAATGTTGTGGAAGCAGAAGCTGAAGTTCCGCGTGCACTTGCTGAAGCATTACGTTCTGGTAATATGGGTGTTATGGATTATATGAATTATAAAAATATCCAAGCAGACTCAAACATGCGTGATACAATAGGTGGAATCTCTGATTCAGATGATAATGAGCCTAAATAAACGTATTTAGATAGGAGTATTTATATGATAGAATGTATTATGGATTTTGTGTTTAATAACCTCTTTATCGTTATTATTGCTATTGCGATAATATCTAATTTAGTTAGCAGTTCTAAAAAAACACAAAAACGAAACGATCGAATGCGATCTGAGGGTTCTTCAAG
>Ga0079226_10004366_pt1 | contig 10810 bp, 13 predicted proteins | sample Poulit2014_FD_76345 | JGI IMG/M metagenome (GOLD analysis project Ga0079226, IMG submission 76345) | Agricultural soil microbial communities from Georgia to study Nitrogen management - Poultry litter 2014 | ecosystem: Environmental > Terrestrial > Soil > Agricultural land | place: USA: Georgia...
GTCCGGCCTGAACTGGATTGGATGACACAGGAAGATGTTGATTATTACAATAACCTCTTTGCCTTTGGTGGACAGCCACAGGAAACAGATGCTTTTGAAGAATCGCATTCGAATAATCGGGATTCATCGATTCAGAATTTTGCTGTTTACCACGTGGAGGAAGATGAGCTGACAGCAGAGATTTACCAAATTGAAGGCGAATTACTCGAAGATGAAGAACGGACAGTTGAAAAAGTGCACGAATTTGGAATTACTAAAGAGTAAAAATGAGTTGTTCGAGCAGATTTGACGTTTCATGTGGATTGCGCTAACGGACGCACTGTTTTATAATTTAATCAATGTATGTAGGAGAAATACTCTTCCCATGCTAGTATTGGGGAGGGTATTTATTTTACAGGAAGTTTCAGTTCATTTTATAAAAGAATTTAATTGACGGGGGAACAGGTTTGAAAATAAAAGAAATCATCGTTGTTGAAGGCAAAGATGATACATCAAAAATTATGCAGGCTGTAGAAGCCGATACGATCGAGACGAACGGCTCTGCTATTGATAAAGAAATATTAAACCGAATCAAGCATGCAAAAGATAAAAGAGGCGTGATTATTTTTACAGATCCTGATTATCCTGGGGAACGGATTCGCCGGCTTATTGATCAACATGTCCCGGGATGCAAACATGCCTTTTTGACGCGTGAGCAGGCCCAATCGAGTCGTGCAAAAGATCAAAGTCTTGGAATTGAACACGCATCGAATGAAGTCATTCGATCTGCATTAGCCGCGGTATATGAGTTGATCGATAAAACAGAAAGCGATATTAGAAAAGATGACCTGTTACAAGCCGGCCTAATCGGCCAGAAGGAATCAAAACAACTGAGAGAACAACTTGGCAAACAGCTTCAAATTGGTCATACAAATGGAAAGCAATTACTTAAGCGACTGACTCAGTTTCAGATTTCAAAACAGGAATTGCATGAAGCGCTTGCGTTGTTGCGTCAGGAGGAACGAGGACATGTCTAATAAATATATTGCAACTCCTGCAAAAACAAAAGAAATTTTAAAGAAATATGGTTTTTCATTGAAAAAAAGCCTAGGACAAAACTTTTTAATCGATGCAAATATATTACAAAATATCATTCGTCATGCGGGGATTGATAAGGAATCAGGAGTTATTGAAATTGGACCGGGTATCGGAGCGTTGACGGAGCAGCTGGCAATTGCTGCGGACCAAGTGGTCGCTTATGAAATTGATCAGCGCTTGCTGCCTATCTTGGATGATACATTAAATGACTATACGAATGTGCATATAATCAATAAAGATATTTTAGAAGCAGATGTAGAGGTAGCTGTTCAAAGTTATTTCCGGAGGGGACAACCTGTTCATGTTGTAGCTAACTTGCCATACTATATTACAACGCCAATTTTAATGAAACTGCTTAGTGACCAGCTCTCGATCACGAGTTACACGGTCATGATTCAAAAAGAAGTCGCGGATCGAATGTCTGCACAGCCAAATAATAAAAGTTACGGTTCTTTAACAATTGCCGTTCAATATTATACCAAAGCAGACATTGTTATGACGGTTCCTAAAACTGTTTTTATGCCTCAACCGAATGTGGATTCAGCTATTTTACGGCTTGTGAAACGAGAGGAACCTCTCGTTCATGTAGAAGATGAAAATTACTTTTTTGCGCTTGTCCGTGCTTGTTTTGCACAACGCCGAAAAACAATAAAGAATAATTTAGCCAACCATTTCAAAGGAAAGTACGACAAATCTTTCATCGCCAACGTACTTGAAAAGATGGAGATTGATGAGAAAAGGCGCGGTGAGTCACTTTCGATTGAAGAGTTTGCTCAGCTGGCGAACGCTTTCTATAAACAAGATATTATACAATAAAGCATTCTAAGAAGAATGGCACGCTAAGGACTCGATTTTTGTAAATCCTCTTAGGGTGCTTTTTCTTTTGGGGTCATTTTGCACATCTGGTTGAATCTCCTCATATCTTATAAAAGGACGGGAAGGTAAGAGGTGAAACGATGGAGTTACAAGCAGGTGATTTAGTTACCCGAAAGTCATATCAGCATGATCTGTTATTTCGGATTAAGACAATTAAACAAGATGTAGCCATTTTATATGGTGAAGCGATGCGACTGATAGCCGATGCCGAAATTTCAGATCTTGTAAAGGTAAATGACCAGGATTTAGAGCATAGAAGGAAAGCAGAACAAGCAAAGGAAGAGTTTTCCTACCGTTTATTTCGACAGGACTATCAGCTGATGAAAGAAAAAAGGAATTATAAAGCGACAGAGGGTTATCAGGATATCAGTTACTTCCATTTGCCAGCCAAAGTACTTCACTTAGACGGTGATCCCTCCTATTTAAAAAAGTGTATCACATTGTACCGTCGACTTGGATTGCAAGTACATGGAGTCCATGTAAATGAAAAAAATATGGCCAGCGAAATTGGACCGTTAATTGAGAGAATACAGCCCAATATAATTGTCATTACGGGACACGATTCATATGTGCAGAGTAAGGGGGAAAAGGGGGATTTAAGAGCATATAGACATTCTAAGGATTTTCAGGAAACTGTCCGTGAAGCTCGGCGAATTAATCCGGACCTTGATCAACTCGTTATTTTTGCAGGAGCGTGTCAATCTCATTTCGAGTCGTTAATCCGAGCGGGAGCTAATTATGCAAGTTCACCTTTGAGAGTAAATATCCATGCCCTGGATCCGGTTTATGTTGCTGCAAAAATTGCTTACACTCCATTTATGGAAATTGTTAATGTATGGGAGGTATTAAGAAATACATTAACAGGCGAAAAAGGTATGGGAGGTGTTGAAACAAAAGGGCTCATGCGTACTGGGATGCCATTTATTGAAGAAACTGATCATAACAGAAAGCCCTCGTCTCAAAGGCTGATTTGAGTACGAGGTTTTTTTATGACGGTATCGAACATCCATCTTTATGAACGACTGAAGTGTGAACTCGCCCCGAAGATTACTGCAACGAAGGTACAGGTGGAGTTAAAACACCATCTGGTCCCTTCGTCTTTTTTATGAAAAAAATGGACGATATTTACATAATCCAGAAAAAATGACACATACTAGAATTAGAAAACAGTTTGTTTTCATTGACATGAAAAACGGTAAATTGTTATAATATTGGATTTTGACTCAATGCCGTTAATGTGTTATACTAATGATAGTGAGGTGGAGTGTAGTGGCTAAAACATTAAATGAAATCAAACAAGGTCTGGATGGTCATCTGGGTAAAAAGCTTAAAGTAAAAGCGAACAGAGGCAGAAGAAAGACAGTTGTACGTTCAGGAGTATTAGCAGAAACATATCCTTCCGTTTTTATCGTTGAGCTGGATCAGAAGGAAAACGCCTATGAGCGTGTATCCTACAGCTATGCAGATGTATTGACCGAGACCGTTGAATTAAGATTTTTAGATGGTACAAGCGCAATCGCGGTAGAACAGTAGACATTTCGTCTGCTGTTTTTATTTTGGAGAAGTCTTTATTAAATTATACGTTTAAATAGAAATGATGTGACATAAGTAATTCCATGATTGCCTGAAAGTACCTTGGGTATTATATAGTGAAGATAGCCAACCTATACATGTCGTAAAAATACAAGTACCAGAAAGGGGTTGTTCTTTCATGGCTAGACGTAGAGGAATGATGTCAGACCAGTTGAAAGAAGAAATCGCGAAGGAGTTAGGTTTTTACGACACGGTGCAAGAGGAAGGCTGGGGAGGAATTCGAGCAAGAGACGCTGGTAACATGGTCAAGCGAGCCATTGAAATGGCTGAGCAAAGTATAGAGCAAAAGGACAAACCTTAATGGTTTGTTCTTTTGTTTTTTTATATCAAACCTATACATAAAGATTCAGGTTTAGGTTATACTTTTTGATCAAATCGGTTAACGTATTTATACGTAAAAAAGTGTTCGTTTTTACTTTTAATTATGTTCGCCTATCTTTTTTTATTATGGTACAATTTGTTTGTTATAACTCGAATGGCCAAGGTTATCTTTATTAGCTTTTGAAGTAGGTGAATGGAATGGTCCTTTTTGAAAAGGCTCCAGCTAAAATAAATTTGACTCTTGACGTATTAGGGAAACGGGACGATGGTTATCATAATGTAGAAATGATTATGACAACGATTGATTTAGCAGACCGGATTGAATTAATTTCACTTGAAAAAGACGAAGTTCAAGTTTATTTAGAAAGTAGATATGTTCCATGTGATGAGAGGAACTTAGCTTATCAGGCAGCTATGATTTTTAAAGAAAAGTATAAAATCGCTCAAGGCGTACGTATTCATATCGACAAATCGATTCCGGTTTCTGCCGGCCTCGGAGGTGGAAGTACAGATGCCGCGGCTGTATTACGTGGTTTAAATCGTTTATGGTCCTTAAATATCCCCATTAAGGAACTCGCCGACTTAGGCGGAGCGCTTGGCTCGGATGTCCCTTTTTCCGTTCATGGTGGAACAGCGATTGCGCGCGGTTTTGGAGAGGAAATTGAACAATTACCTTCTCCCCCTCCATGTTGGGTGATTTTAGCAAAGCCGAATATTGGGGTTTCGACTCGTACGATTTTTGAAAAAGTAAATGTGGACAACCTTACACATCCAGATACTGAAAAAGTGTTGCAGGCGTTACATGAGCAGGATTTTGATAAATTATGTGATTCAATTGGAAATTCATTGGAGCAAATTACGATTGATGAACATGCGGAAGTTGTTCATATAAAAGAAGTCATGAAGCAAGTCGGGATCCGCGGCGTGTTAATGAGCGGTAGCGGTCCTACTGTTTATGGACTTGTTGAGCAGCATAGAAAAGCTATAAGTGTCTATAACGCGATGCGCGGTTTTTGTGAAGAGGTGCATCTTGTTCGGTTATTAGGTTAAGTGTGTTGCCAAAAACCGTATAATAATGTTATATTTAATAAAAAATATACGGTTTTGAGGTGTGGGAATGAAACGAAGTAACCGGCTGATTGTTTTAACGAATTACTTTATAGAGAATTCGAGAACACATACACAGCTTCCTTTTTTTGTGGATTTATGTGAGACGACTAAATCGTCTATTAGTGAAGACTTAGATATTATTCATTCGGTTTTCCAAAGTCAAGGTCTGGGATACCTGGAACGAACGACCGGCGCAAGTGGCGGCGTCAAGTATATTCCGACTTTATCACAGGAAAAAATCCAAACTTTTATCCAGAAGCTTCGCACGAACTTGGAAGACCCGGACCGAATCCTTCCGGGTGGATATCTTTATATGAGCGACTTACTAGGAGATCCACAAATGGTTCGTAGTATGGGACAAGTTTTTGCGACGGCTTTTTCTGAGTTAAATATTGAGGTAATTGTCACAGTGGCGACCAAAGGAATTCCTTTAGCGTATGCAGTTGCATCTTTCTTGAATGTGCCTGTTGTTATTGCGAGAAGAGACCCCGTTGTTACAGAGGGGTCTTCCGTCAGCATTAATTATGTTTCCGGATCTTCAAGAAAAATTCAAACGATGGTGTTGGCAAAGCGAAGTTTAAAAGATGGAGCGAATGTTTGTATTATAGATGACTTTATGAAAGCCGGCGGTACCATTACAGGAATGATTAGCTTGCTTTCTGAATTTAATGCAAATGTTAAAGCAATAGGGGTTCTTGCAGAGGCAGATGATGAGGATGGTCGAATGGTCGATGATTATACTTCCTTAATAAAAATATCAAAAGTAGACATGATAGAGAAACAAATTGAAATTGAACCTGGAAATATCAGATATGAGTAATTTCTATCTGATATTTTTTAATGGGAAATTGTTAACTTTGAGAATTATTTTTAGAAAAGTTAACTTTTTTTGTTTTTTAGCAGGATTTCATTTCTTTAAGTTGAAAGTATGTAAACAAGCATATAGCGAAAAGGTGGTGAACATCATGGAAGTTACTGACGTAAGACTACGCCGCGTAAATACGGAAGGAAGAATGCGGGCGATCGTTTCTATTACATTGGACCAGGAATTTGTGATTCATGACATTCGTGTCATTAATGGAAACAATGGTTTATTCGTAGCCATGCCATCAAAACGAACACCAGACGGCGAATTTAGGGATATCGCACATCCAATCAACTCGGGAACCCGTGCAAAAATCCAGGATGCTGTACTGGCGGAATATCATCGGGTTGGTGAAGACGAGGAAAAGTATGAGGAAGCAGGTGCCTCCTAAATTAGATAAGAGGGCTGATCACTTTAGATCGGCCCTCTTTTTCTGAATCTTAGTAACTATCAGATTCACCTATTGACGTGGTTACAAGCAATTATTATATTGAAATCATTAGCTTTTTAGGTTATATTCAATAGTGGACATTTAGTATAATGGAGGTTTCTTATGGCGAAGCGTTATGCTGTTATTCTTGCTGCCGGTCAAGGGACAAGAATGAAATCAGATTTATATAAAGTGCTTCATCCGGTAGTGGGACGGCCGATGGTACAACATGTGATTGATCAATTACGTCCAATAGGTTTAGACCAGACAGTTACAGTCGTTGGCTTTGGCGCTGATGCAGTGAAGGAGTCAATTGGTGATCAAAGTGAATTTGTCATTCAGGAAGAACAGCTTGGAACAGGCCATGCGGTGCTGGCAGCTGAAGACGTATTAAAAGAAAAAGAAGGAACAACAATCGTGGTTTGTGGAGATACGCCATTGATTACAAGTGAAACATATAAAGCATTATTTGAGCATCATGAGAAGGAAGCGGCAAAAGTTACCATTTTAACTGCACAGGCAGATAACCCGACAGGTTATGGACGCCTGATCCGCAATCAGAACCAGCAGGTAGAACGTATTGTTGAGCATAAAGATGCAAATGAAGAGGAGCTGCTTGTTCAAGAAATTAATACAGGTACATATTGCTTCGACAATGAGGCACTTTTTTCAGCACTTCAGGAAGTCTCGAATGATAATGTTCAAGGCGAATATTATTTGCCAGATGTGATTGAGATCCTACGCAATAAAGAGCAAAAGGTGAGCGCTTACAAAACGACCGATTTCGAAGAGACGCTCGGTGTGAATGATCGGGTTGCTTTGGCTCAAGCTGAGAAAATCATGCAACGCCGGATTAACGAACAGCATATGAGAAATGGCGTGACACTGATTGACCCGGATCATACTTATATCCATCCGGAAGTGCTGATTGACTCCGACGTCGTTATCTATCCGGGGAGCGTCATAACAGGGGAAACTGAAATAAAAAAGCATGCTGAGATTGGACCGAATAGTGAACTCTCCAATTGCTTTGTGGATGAAGAAACGGTTATTAAGCAAAGCGTGGCAAAGGACAGCAAGTTAGGAAAACGTGTCAATGTTGGTCCGTTTGCTCATATTCGCCCGGAGTCCTCAATAGGAAATGATGCTAAATTAGGCAACTTTGTAGAAGTGAAAAAAGCAGAAATGGGAGAACACAGCAAAGTATCGCATTTAAGTTACATTGGAGATGCAAAAATTGGTAAGAATGTCAACGTAGGCTGTGGTACAATTACTGTAAATTATGATGGCAAAGAAAAACATCTAACGACAATCGAAGACGATGCGTTCATCGGATGTAATTCTAATTTAATTGCTCCAGTAACTGTGGGCGAAGGATCCTATGTTGCTGCAGGTTCAACAATTACGGATGATGTTCCGGCTGAATCTCTATCGATTGCCAGGGCGAGACAAACAAATAAAAATGGCTACGTATCAAAAAACAGGAAATAGAAAACTAAACGGAGGGTTTATCATGACATCAGGAAGCAGCGATGCCTCACTGAAAGTATTTTCATTGAATTCCAACCACAAACTGGCTGAAGATATTGCAGCACACACAGGAACAACACTAGGGAAATGTGTCGTATCGCGTTTTAGCGATGGAGAAATACAGATTAGTATTGAGGAAAGTGTGCGTGGGAGTGATGTTTATGTCATCCAATCCACTTCCGCCCCAGTCAATCAGCATATTATGGAACTATTAATCATGATTGATGCATTAAAACGTGCATCCGCAAGTTCGATTAATATCGTTATGCCGTATTATGGCTATGCAAGGCAGGATCGAAAAGCGAGATCGCGTGAACCCATTACGGCAAAGCTGGTTGCGGACTTAATTGAGACTGCTGGAGCAGACAGAGTGATTACATTGGACTTACACGCACCGCAAATTCAAGGATTCTTTAATGTTCCGATTGACCACTTGCAAGGCGTCCCTATCCTGTCAGAGTACTTTGAAGGGAAAGACCTAGATGATGTTATTGTTGTATCTCCAGATCATGGGGGTGTAACACGTGCTCGCAAAATGGCAGATCGTCTCAAAACACCGATAGGTATTATTGATAAACGCCGTCCTCGTCCTAATGTCGCAGAGGTCATGAATATTATTGGAGAAGTAGAAGGTAAGACAGCCATCCTAATTGATGATATAATAGATACAGCAGGTACAATTACACTGGCAGCGAACGCTTTAATGGAAAGCGGAGCGAAAGAAGTTTATGCTTGCTGTACACATCCGGTACTTTCCGGGCCAGCTATTGAGCGAATTGAAGAGTCGAGTATTAAAGAACTTGTTATAACAAACAGTATTGCGCTTCCGGAAGAGAAACAGTCTGAAAAGATAACGTCTTTATCTGTTGCACCTTTAATTGGAGAAGCAATCATGCGTATTCATGAGCTTCAGTCAGTAAGTATCCTATTTGATTAAAGTTTATTATATTCCGATCTGGATATAATGTATTTTGTGACAGTGAGACTGAATGGTATATTTGAAAATAGATTTGAAGAAGTAATCTTTCGTTAGCTGTAAATTTGAATGGAGGAGATTAATTATGGCAGCAACTTTAGTAGCACGAAAAAGAGAAGATCTTACAAAATCACATACAAAAAAATTAAGAGAAGAAGGTTTTGTACCAGGCATTGTTTATGGACAAAGTGAAGAACCACAAACCATTGCGGTTGAAGGGAATAACTTTTATAAATTAATTCGTGACCAGGGGCGAAATTCCGTTTTGTCACTTGAAATTGAAAATGAAAGTCCATTAAGTGTGATGCTTCATGAGTATCAAACCAACCCGATTGTTGGAGATTTAATTCATATTGATCTATATGTTGTTAACATGTCTCAGGAAATGGATGTGGAAGTACCTCTCCGTGTTGATGGTGAAGCCCAAGTTTCCAAAAGTGGCGGTGTCGTACAGCAGCCATTGTATCAATTGCAAGTTCGTGGAAAACCAGGTTCATTCCCGGAAGAAATTGTTGTTGATGTTTCTGAACTTGAAATTGGTGACAGCTTAACGATTGCTGATCTTCCGGAAAACAACAAATACGAGTTCCTTGATGAACAGGACGCAACGATTGCAACAGTAATCGCACCTGATGATGTAGAGGACCTTGAAACGCCTTCTGAAGAAGATGCAGAACCGGAATTGGTCAATGAGAAAAAAGGCGACGATGAAGAGTAATAAATAGGCTAAAGGGACAGCCCTCCAGATACAAACCATCTCCACTTCAATCGGGTGATGGTTTGTAACTGGGGGGATAAAAGTATTGGAACTAAATATAATAACAAGGGAAGATTCTATATGCGTGTGATTGTTGGTTTAGGAAATCCAGGAAGGAAATACAAAGAGACTCGTCATAATGCCGGATTTATGGTGATTGATGAATTACTGAACCGTAACGGTTGGAATCTTAATAAAACAAAATTTGATGGACAGTTTACGATGGAGATATTCGAAGGCAATAAAGTTATTTTGCTGAAGCCCCAAACGTATATGAATTTATCGGGCGAGTCGATTCGTCCGCTCATGGACTTTTATGAAGCAGCTGCAGAAGATTTAATTGTGATTTACGATGATTTGGATCTGCCGGCAGGAAAAATACGTTTGCGTCAAAAAGGTGGCCATGGGGGGCATAACGGTATGCGCTCAACGATTGATCACCTTGGAACAAAGGACTTTAACCGGATACGTGTAGGGATTGGCAGGCCCGATGGCCCGATGCCCGTTATCGATTATGTCCTTGGAAAATTTACAAATGAGGAACAAATCAGAGTAGATGAAAGCATTGAACGTGCTGCTGAAGCGTGTGAGGACTGGGTAAGAGGAAAGACGTTTGCAGAAACGATGAACGAATATAACCAATCGTAAAAGTGACAGACGGACACACTATGTATAATATCGCTCTTTTCGGATAAACTTTTAACATGTTTATCGAGGAGGGTTGGCTATGTCAGTCATATATAACTGCAGGCATTGCGGACAAAAAATAGGAGAAGTCAATCATCAATTCGTAGATACATCAATGTTGGGCTTCGACCATTTGACAGCAAAAGAGAAGCGTGAAATGGTGAGTTATCATCAAAATGGTGATATTTATGTAGCTGCGATTTGTGATAATTGTTATGAAACATTGTCTGAACATCCGCAATATCATGAACTGGATTATTTTATCCAATAAGCTGGATTATCGATTGTCTGCCAAAAATAAGATATATAATAGTGCAAATGCATGAGCTTTGGTGTGTGAACCAAAGCATTTTTGCACTTCTATGATTATGCATAAAGAATTGACTCGCATACTCAGGCATCATAAACACGCAGAGCGAATAGATATAACATGTATAACAAATTGACAGCAGATCCCCCTGGTAGAGGGGGATTTGCAATGAAACGTGAATAAATGTACATAAAACGAAATAAAAAAATGGTTTGTACGCAAATACGCGGAGGTAAAACATGAAAAGTATTCATCGCTATTTATCAGATAAAGAAGAC
>Ga0079226_10004367_pt1 | contig 10808 bp, 5 predicted proteins | sample Poulit2014_FD_76345 | JGI IMG/M metagenome (GOLD analysis project Ga0079226, IMG submission 76345) | Agricultural soil microbial communities from Georgia to study Nitrogen management - Poultry litter 2014 | ecosystem: Environmental > Terrestrial > Soil > Agricultural land | place: USA: Georgia...
ACTCTTACCGCGCCTTCAACCAGTGTGGTTCGGATAAAAGACTCATCAGAATAAGCCTGAATATTGAACTCCGTTCCCAAGACCTTCACGTATTGATTCCCTGAATACACCATAAAAGGCTGATTTTCTTGATTTGTCACCTGAAAATACACCTCTCCGGTGATTTCTACTTCCCGGGAATTCTCTGTAAAGCGGGTCGGGAAACGAATGGAAGAAAGTGAATTCAACCATACTTCCGTCTCATCGGGCAATCTTACCTTATATTGACCGCCCTGAGGAGTAGAAATAGTATTATAAGTGACTTCATGAACATCCATTTCACTCAAATCTTCACCCACTAAATAAGTGACCATTCCCTCATCGGAATTTTCTACTGCAATATCTCCTTCATTAGCCACTACTCCGGTCATCGAACCATCCAGAATAATCTGTGCACCGTCTCCCAAAGTCAGGACTGCTTTATCACTTCCAGGCTGAACATCATCTTTGATCACCAACTCCGGCTGAGTCTCCGAAGCTTTATTATGTGAAATAAAATAAACAGCACCGGCAGATATTACCAACAACAGAACCGCTGCGGCAATTTTTCTGCTGATCTGTAATCCGAAGCTATTTTGCTTTCCGCCATTGATCTGGTTCCGGATCCTGAGAAATATTTCATTTTCAATCCTGTTCCGATCACCCATCTCATCCAGCCATTCATGTCCGTCTTCCTGAAAAGATTCATACCAGTGATGAAACAGATTGATCTCCTGCTCTGTCGCCACACCAGTACCAATCTTTTCTGCCAGCTCAAAAAAGGATTTCTTATCCATATTCTCTTTTTTCTTAAACACCTCCTGTTGCAGGTTTTCATCATCTTAGTCACTGGAAAGACAGCCATCCCCCAAAAAAGGAATGTTAAATTTGGAATTTCAGATCATTTCCATCAAAATCGAAAATCCAGCCTGAAAGTATAAGAAAGAGGGGATTCAATCATTCCCGGTCGTAAAGAATATTCCCGGTTCATCAGATTTTTCACAATCGTTGAAATCTTATATTGATTATTGCCTACAAAAAATGTATATCCTGCTCTGAGATCTAAAATAAAATCACCATGATACTGGCCTTTCTTCTCCGGATCAAAATGAAGAGGATCTTTTTTCCGATCATTTCTGTAATCCAGTAATCCGGGAATAAATGAAATAAAAGTCCGATCAATATTTTCCATAAAACTGAAATACTTTGCTGACAAGCCCGCACTCCAACCGGATAAATCGAAGTCCCAGGATCCGGTGAAAGTATGCCTGAAGCGATATTTCAACACATTGTATGCAGAGGAACTTTCTCCCCGGACTTTTTCCCAATCCAGATATGTAGGAATCAAAAAAGTATATCCGATCCATCCAGAGGAATGCATTTTCTCAGAAACCTGAATTTCTCCCTGTAAGGAAATTTCGGCTCCTAAAATTTGGGTATTCCCCACATTTTGGGATTGAAATCCAAAATTAAAATCTCCCAATACCGATGGATCATTGGTGGGATTGAATTCCATCATATTCACATATCGGTTGTAAAAACCGGCTACATCTGCAAAGGCAAATAAATTCCTCCACCGAAAACCCTGTTTCAGGCCCAGTTCCGCACTTATTCCGCTCTCTGAATTGAGAGAAGGATTGGGGACAATTCCCATTTCTTTTCCCAACGAAGTGTTTATAAATTTTTCAGCGATGGTCGGAAATCGAAAACCCTGACCAAAAGAGGCTCTGATAAAAGTATATTCAGCCGCTTGATAATTCATACCCGCTCTTATCACCGGCTTTGTTTCTGCATTTCCTCCCGTTATCCAATGATTTTCCAAACGAGCTCCAACAGACAAATTCAGTTTTTCAAATATATTTTTCTCCGCCTGAATGTAAACTGCAAAACTTCTCCCGAATAATCTGTCATCGCCTGTATCATACAAAGGAGCCTTCACATTCACACGGGTTCCCACCAGTCCGGTCGTCAATGTGAGATCAACCGCTTCCCAATTTTTCTGATACTGGTATTCACCATAAAAATAATTTGAAAAATTTCCCTGATCATTATTGCTATGATTATCCGTTTTGTACCACCGGGATAAAAATTTGTGTGTATTGCCTTCTTCATTCTGAAAAGTAAAATAAGGATCCAAAGCAATCCTGAGGTTTTTCGTTTTTGTAGGTATACCGGTGATTCTGGCCGGAAGATATTTGTCGATTCCCTCATTCCCATTCCATAGAAAGAAACTTCCGCTCTCCCCTCCCTGAATGAAACCATTGATCCCAAAGTGAAAATTCTCACTCCTTCGGTACCGGATCTGCGTGCTCATCCTCCCGTACCGTTCGAAACTGAAATATTTTTGATCCTGATTACTCACTGCCTGCCCTCCGACCACCAAATCCAATTTTCCAATCTTTTGTCGATGCGCCATTGATACTCCCGCATCATAAGGACGCTTCAGATACTTCCGATCCAAATGCTGATTATGATCCCTCAGCTCTTCTATAGTCCGATTCCACCAATCCGATTTTTGACCAGATTCATCCTTGGGAATTACATAAGCTCCTCCCCATACAGATATTTTTGTAACAGGCTGTTCAGTGGGGTAGGCGGTGCGAACATTCACAATACCATTCATCGCAGAAGAGCCATATAATGCAGATGATGCCCCTTTGATAATTTCAATTTGACCGACATTTTCAAGAGGAATGGATGACCAGTTTGGCAAACCCGCATCTGCTTGCAAAATGGGCAGACCATCTAATAATACCTGCACTCTGGATCCGGCGCCGTAAGAATAACCTGCTCCACCGCGAATGTTAACTTGTCTGTCAATGATCGTCACTCCGGGATCCTGTTCAATGGCTTTATCAACAGTGGTCAGGTTTTGACTTTCAATCATGGCCGGCCGAATCACATCCAGAGAAACGGTTTCTTCACCAATTTTTTTCTCAAATTTACTGGCAGTAACCACTACAGTAGTCAATAGAGAACCTTTTTCTCTGAGTTCGATCTTTATCTCAATCACCTCATCAGCAGATGCAACAATAGTCTTCCGTTGAGTTTCATATCCGAGGTAAGAAAATTCCAGAATTTGCGGTCCGGGCTCCAGCTCAAGATGGAAATATCCGTTTTCATCTGTAGAAGTACCACCGGAACTTCCTTTTTCCATGATATTTACGCCCATGAGAAATTTATGATCCGATGCATCCGTCACAAATCCCTGAATAACCGCTTTCTGAGCAGGCACATGATTCCAAAGACAGAAGAGAAGGATCATCGGCATGAATATCTTTCCCATGAAAGTGTAATTTGTATAATAATACAAGATACAAAGAAGAAAAGGCTCGGCTAAATCGGCCGTCCGCTAAAAACAATCGCTTTTGCTCTTATTCCTGCCCCGCTTTACTGTGCCGTTTTAGTAAATTTACCATTCGTCGGAATCGTCAGCGGATTTTCAAGAGAAAAATCACCCACCGACTTCACTTTTAGCATCAGTTTTACATCGATCTCAGTTCCTATATCTCCGGAATCAATATGTATGGGAGAACCCGTAGCAATCGAAGCTCCTTTGGCTTCCACCAAGGGACCCAATCTCAAAACATCATAGGCAGTTTCTTCTATCGCAAAAGCATTGTCTGCGACAATTTTACCATCCACTGTAATTCCGAGCAAGCGGCTGTACATTTTCACCACATCCCCTTGCACAGACAATTCGAGAGTATCATTAAATCCTTTGGTCAAATCCGGTTTTTCTCCCGTTTCAGGATCTGCGGGAAGAGAATTGGCCAAACCAGCTAAAATCATCTCTGAAATCTCAAGTTTATGAATTCCCACAAAAGTTCCGTTCAGATTTTCAGTTTTATAACCGGATTTTTCTTCTTTTTCACAGCCGCTCATGCCCGCTGCAATTCCTAACATCAGAAATGAAATCAGGAAAAAATTTATATTAATTGTTTTCATGTGTTAAAAATACTTATTTAGTTGAAATCAGCCTTCAAAAATCTGTTTTTTTTGAATTTCTTCCAATTTTATTTGGAAAGAAGATTTCCATCTCTGGTCCGCATTTGATTTTATTCTGATAAAAATAAAACCCCAAAGGTTTGGTATCAAACCCTTGGGGTGAATGATAAAAAAATCATTATTTTCTATTCTCCTATTGTTCGGATTTTTCGAATCAATAGCCAGGATTTTGCTGATCTTCCAATCCGGGATTGGCATTGATTTCATCCTGAGGAATCGGGAGAATCGTTTTATAAAACGTCCAGTCGATGATCTTTTCCCTTGTCGGAACCGGTACAGGGATTCCGCCCATATTATCATCGAACTCGATCGGCAGACCCAATCTCATCATATCAAAGAATCTCTGCCCTTCCGTAAACAATTCTTTACTCTTTTCATCCAAAATCATATCCAGTGTAATGGTCGATTCAGTAGCAGGCTCCAGATTAGGGGCGCGTGCACGAATCTCATTCAGATAATCAGCTGCAAGCGCTTTGTCAGTGGGCAGCGCAGCTTCCGCAGCGATCAGATACATTTCCGATAATCGGATCACCTTGATATTTACTGCAGTAGCAGTGGATTTTCCGTCACCGCTCAAATCAATAGATCCACTGTATTTATAACTCGCTCCGAGATGATCTTCGCCCAGCTCATCATAATCCATAATTCCCCATCTTACATCCTCCGGATCTTCGCCCAGACGATCCAGAAAATAGTCGCTGGCCATAAACTGACCGATCGCACTGGAAGAACCATGTCCCTGCCGGCGCAGATAAATACCGGGACTGCTATTCCCCAAATCCGCCTCACTTGGAAAAACTCCCAACTCAAAAATTGATTCCGATCCGAATTGAGAAGTCCAGGAATCGACCCATTCACTATTGCTATACAAGGAATATACAGAAGATTCAATGACCTCCTCTGCAGCAGCCAGTGCTTTACTGTATTCACTCGGCCCCATCGACAGATATACTCTCGCCCGCATAGCCGCATTCCCGTAATAATTGATATATCCGTTTGATTTTGATTTTGACAACAACGGCGCCGCCTCATCAAGATCTTTAAGGATCTGAGTATAATTTTCTTCGACCGTCGCTCTCAGCGGCTGAGCAGAAGCATCTAAGGGTTCTGTAATATTAGGTACTCCATAAGCAGATTTATTTTGCGCATAAGGCTGCCCGTAAATCCGCACCAGATCAAAATACATGATCGCTCGAGCCGTCAATGCCTGGCCTTTCACATTATCAAAATCATCTTCCACTCCCTCCTCAATTAACTTATCAATATTCGTAATAAGATTGTTTACCTGAAGAATGCTATGATAAATCCCACTCCAAAAAGCTGAATTTGATCCGGTCGTCGGGCTGTGATCGAAGGCATACAATCCGTCCAGACCTCTGCCCCTGGAATAAACTGCAAGATCACCTCCCCTGGCATCTGCATAAATAATAAAATTTCGTCCGTAATAACTGGCACTCGCCATATTTCTCATGATCCCATTCATCATTACTTTGGCATCATCGAGGGTCTCAATGGAAGTAGCCGCATCGCCGCTGCTCGTCGGCTCAACATCGAGAAAATCCTCACAAGCCACTAGTCCGACGATCAGGAAGAGTGATAGAAACAGTTTTATATTTTTCATCTTTTTCATTTTTTTCATTTAAAAACCTAATTCAATTCCAAAGGTATAGGTCTTCCCGAAGGGGGTCTCCCATCCTCTGACACCCAACCTGTTCACCTCAGGATCCGCATTCTTATATTTGGAAAAAGTCAGCAGATTGGTCCCGTTGAAATAAATTCGGGTATTGGTCAGACCAAGGGTATTGCCTACAGATATCGGCAGATCATAACCGATGGTAATGTTTTTCAATCTCAAAAAGCTGGCATCATAAATGTGCCGGGTGCTGTATTGTATTGCATCGGTCAAATCATTCCCACTTACCTTGGTCAGGCTTCCGTTTGGATTTTCCTCAGTCCACATATTGTCATAAGCATATTGGGATCGGATTCTCTCCCAATAGTAACCGTCATCCGCCACATCTTTTTCCGCTCCGTCATACAAATTTCCTCCGATCTTATAAATGAAATTTGCTCCCACGCTCACTCCTTTGTATTGCAAGCTGGTATTAAACCCACCCGAAAATTTCGGAAAAACATTTCCGATGATGGTTCTATTTGCTTCCCGGAAATCGTAGGTAGCTCCTCTTCCGTCCAGCATAAAATCTCCTTCAGCATCATCATCCTCGTCATTTACAAAATACATGGCTTTCCCGTTTTCCGGATCTACGCCTGCATATTCAAAACCATAAAAAGCAAGAGTAGATTCGCCTTCTCGATAAATAAACTGAGCCTGATTGTCCGCATTATCTGTCCATAAAATATCAGCACCTTCATTCAATTTCGTCACTTTCGAATCCACGAAAGATCCGTTCAAACCCAGGCTCCATACCAGATCATTTTTCCTGATGATATCCCCTCCCAATTCCAGTTCGATACCTTTATTGTTGATCGAGCCTATATTCTTCAAAGTAGAGCTAAAGCCGGTGACCCGTGAGATCGGCACGCTTTGTAAAAGATCTCTCGAATCACGATTAAAATACTCTATCGTTCCATACAATCTCTGATCATAAAGACCAAACTCCAAGGCGATATTGGAAGTATGGTTCGTTTCCCATGAAAGATTAGCATCCGCCGCATTGCTCAATCCTCCACCTGCCTGCTCCATATAGCTCAAGGTATATCCCGTGAGAGATCTCCATCCGTAATCTGCCGGCGGCAGGGTTCCGTTGACACCATAGGAGGCTCTTACACGTAAAGAACTGATTGCATCGATTTGATTCATAAAAGACTCCTGATCCAGATTCCAAGCAGCTGCAACCGACCAGAAGTTCCCCCATCGTGCATCAGGTCCCAATTTTGAACTACCATCTCTCCGGAAAGAAGCAGATAAAAAATACCTCATATCATAATCATACTCCACCCGGGAAAGTAGAGACATCATATTATTTCCCCAGAAATAAGCGCTTGCATCCAAATCACCGGCAGTGACCATTGTATGTAAGCTATTGGATGGCAAATCTTTTCCTGTAGATCGTTGATAATCCGTTTGATTTTTCTCTACTTCAAAACCTCCAAGCAAATTGATCCGGTGACGATCAAAGTTCTGGACATAATTTAAGGTTGTAGAAGATACAAGATTGTTGATGCTGGTGGTCATATCAGATACCGTTCCGAGAGATTGTCCGTTATAGTGCTTTCGGCTGTAATAGATATGATCTTTCAACCGGGTATTATTATAAGAAAATACGGTTTTCAGATCCAGAACCGGCAAAATATTCACGATCAAAGATTCATTGGCAGAGATCCGCAAGGTATTGGAACCATTATCCCACTCATTGTCATAATACACATTATTCTGAGCCAGACTTCCGAACCGAGCTGTCCAGGGATCTCCAGTCTTATAATCCGTGGGCCAATACAAGCCCCATAATAGGTTTCGGGTCTGTTCATAATAGTTGGCACTGATATTTCTCGAATCATTAAAACCGGAAAGATTGGTATTGGCGACATTGATATTGGAGATGAATTCTACTCTTTCACCCACTTTCTGAGAAAGATTTACCCGTCCGCTGATCCGGTCATAATTATTGATTTTAATCCTTCCCTGATCTTTCGTATAAGAAAGAGAAGAATAATATTTGGTATTTTTATCACCCCCACTGATCGAAATATCATTTGTCTGATAGATCGCACTCCGGAAGTAAGCATCTTCCCAATCAAAATATTGGCCTTCTCTGTTCTCAATCCCGTCCGTCATTCCTCTGATATGAACATTTTCAGCCAATCCCGGACCATCGGTCTCAAAATAATAACCATGTTTATTGAATTTATCATCCAATCGTCTCAATGCATCTGCATTGGCGTCCGCATCTGATTTTCCGCCGGAAGTATTATAATCATGAAAAACACGATAAAGGTAATTCACGTTTTCCTGAGTGCTTGCAGCTTCATAATTATCAGTAGCCCAAGAAGGTGTGACTCCTATAGAAGATTTCAAGGTAACTCTCGGTCGTCCTTCGCGTCCGCTCTTCGTGGTTATCAATACCACGCCATTTGCCGCCCGTGAACCATATAAAGAAGCGGCCGCAGCATCTTTAAGGATTGAAATGGATTCTATATCGGATGGATTCAGAGTGCTCATCACGTTGTTAGTGGTCCACACGTAACTGCTTAATTGACCCGCATTTCCACTGATCACCGGCACTCCGTCGATCACATACAACGGCTGTGTAGAAGCATTCATAGAACCGATTCCCCGAATCTGGATGCTGGGTGTAGAACCGGCCTGGCCAGAACCTTGTGTAACAGAGACACCAGCTGCTTTTCCTGCCAATGCATCCTGGAAAGATGTCACCGGAATATCTTTGATTTCCTTATCATCGATCACTGCAGCAGCTCCTGTATAAGTTCCCCGGGTAGATCGCCCGTATGCAACGACAATCACTTCATCCAGCTGCGACACATCCTGCTCCATCTCCACATCGATCCGGGTCCTTCCGTCCACTGGAACAGTAAGGGTTTTGTAACCGACATAAGAGAATAGTAAGGTATCCTGTAAATCCGCTTCGATTTCAAACTCTCCGTCAAAATCGGTAATAGCTCCCCGGGTCGTTCCCTTCACTTGAATATTTACCCCGATTAAAGGATCTCCTGAGATATCCGTCACTTTTCCGGTAACAGCAACCACGACATCCGTCATATTACGATCTTCCGGATTGTTACTGGCATGGATCATTGAAAAATTCATGAAAATTGCCATGGAAAACATGAGAAAAAAGCTCATGATTTGAATTTTTGAATGCTGAAAATTCCAGACATTCAGGCCCCCCTTCTTTTTATGTGAACAGGTCCGCATGAGTAAAACTTGTTTCATAATTTGTTGTTTTAAATAATTTTATTGATGTGTCATCAACACATTTTCTTTTTTATTTCAGTTATTCAAAAGTTCTTTATTATCAAAGGCACATCAAAAGATGACTTCCCCCAAAGCTTTTGTTAAATTTTATTTTGTTTTAAAAGTTCTTTTCACCCACTACACATCCACTTTTGCGCGAATATATTTATTTTTCTTTGTAAATGAAGTCTGATGAATGGTGCCAAAAATCCTTTTTACAGGAAAAATATCAACCAAGAAGCAAGGCGACCAAGATGTCTCCTCAGCCGTCGCAATGCAATCGTAATTTGATTCTCTACTGTTTTCTCTGAAATATTCAATTTATGGGCTATTTCCCGATTGGATAGATGCTCAAACCGGCTCAACCGGAAGATTTCCTGACACCGCGGAGGGAGCTGACCTGTAAAATCAAAGATAACCCGTCGTAATTCCCGAACCTCCATCTCTCCTGATATTGAAATTTGAATGTTGCTGTTCATCTCCTGCCATCGCTCGAAAGCTGCTGTTCTGAGCTTTCTGCTTCGGATGACATTCGCGATTTTGTATTTTACAGCTGCCCGAAGATAAGAGCCCGGATGATTAATATTCCATTGATTGCGATTTTCCCACAACCATACGAATACTTCCTGTACCACATCCATACTAATTTCTTCATCCCGGGTAACATAGAAGGCAGATTGATACATTTCTTCCCAATACCTCCGATAAAAGATTGTAAATGCAGTTTGATTCCCCTGAGCTATTAATTTTAGGAGTTTTTCATCCTCATAAGATTCATAAAAATTTGTCACCTTTCACAAGTTTTCAAAACCGGTTCTTAAGTTACCAAATTTATTATAATTTAATAATTTTCCCTGCTTTTATTACAAAAAACTTATAATTCACCCTGCTTTAGCTTTCTCAACGCATAATCACAAGCACGGGCCGTAAGTGCCATATATGTCAGAGAAGGGCTTGCATGACCGGAAGAAGCCATGGCAGATCCGTCTGTAACAAAAAGATTGGGTACTTCATGTGATTGATTATATCCATTGAGAAAAGAAGTCTCCGGATCCCTTCCCATGCGGGCCGTCCCCATTTCATGGACCGAGTCTCCATGGACTGCCTCTCCGGAGAAAGTTGAAATATCTTCCAATCCGGCTACTTCGAGGATTTCGCGAATCTCCTTTTCCATGTCTTTCCGCATCTCAAATTCATTTTCTTTAAATTCTGCATCGATACGAAGTAAAGGAAGTCCCCACTGATCCTTCTTGTCCGGATCCAGCTCCACTTTATTTTCATAATAAGGAAGACAAGCGCCATAGGCAGCCAGGGAAAACCGCCAGGGCCCTTGTTTGGTTATTTCATTTTTCAGGTCCTCTCCGAGACCCGGTCGATTTGTATTCAATCCTGCTCTGGAGGCCCCGCCCCATAATCCATATCCGCGCAGGAAAGATTTTTCCTGACCATTGACATTTACAAACCGGGGTATCGCCAGACCTCCCGGGCGAAAACCCCGGTACGATCGGTCCGAAAAACCGGAGAAGGTTCCGGCCCCGCCCACATTCTTATGATGATCCATCAGATAATGACCGAGCACACCACTTGCATTGCCAAGTCCCCGGGGAAATCGTCCTGATGTGGATCTGAGAAGTATCCCCGTAGAAGCCAAAGTGGAAGCACATAAAAAGATGATTCTTCCTTCAAATTCCATGACTTCATGGGTCAGAGCATCGATGACACGAACGCCCTTCACTCGGTTTCGTGCGTCATCATATATCAGAGTCTCGACGATAGAGTGGGGACGAAAAGTCATATTTCCAGTTTCAGCTGCGGCCGGAAGCGTGGAGCTGTTACTGGAAAAATAAGC
>Ga0079226_10004368_pt1 | contig 10808 bp, 6 predicted proteins | sample Poulit2014_FD_76345 | JGI IMG/M metagenome (GOLD analysis project Ga0079226, IMG submission 76345) | Agricultural soil microbial communities from Georgia to study Nitrogen management - Poultry litter 2014 | ecosystem: Environmental > Terrestrial > Soil > Agricultural land | place: USA: Georgia...
CAACGCTTTGATCTGGAAGAAGAAGAGGTTCTTATTGTCTTGAAATTCAAGCCGAAGCAGATAAAATTGATGAATGCGAATGATGAAATTGATAAACCTGAAGTGATTGATTTAAATGAATAAAGTAAATGAGAAGTGGTTTTTTAGGGGGACTGTTTCTTATTTTTTGTGGGAGAAGTAACAATGAACCTTATAATAGCAGGAAGGAGTTCAATAGTCATTGGTTTACTTCTTATTTAAAAAATGAAGTTTTATATATTTAAACGATGGGAAAATGAAGAGAAAATAACATTAAAGAATATAAGGTTTTCATAGAGGAAAGAAATGAAAATAGTATTATAAATCTTGTTAGTGAAACTTTCTAATCAACATTGGAGTTAAACCATAGATTTTAAAGAGAAAGAAAACTCAGTAAAATCTCCTAATTTTAAAATAAGCCATTAAATGATAAAAATCAATCTAATGGCTTATTTAATTATTCTATTTAATCTGATGTTTTTATGGTCTCATAGAATTCCTCATCAATATCAGGATTTTCTTTATTAGTTGTAAGGATTGTAACAACAACCCCTGTCACTAAAGAGAGTACAGCAGCAACTGGACTGACAAAATATAATGGGAGATTCATAATTAAGGTAATAAGTGAGTATATAAGGCCCACGATCATTGTCAAAAGAGCAGCTACTGTATTATATCGTTTCCAATACAAAGATATTAAAATCGGCATAGCAACTATTCCAGCGAAGACTGATAAATATAAGAGCGAAGCCTGCACACTTCCGATGAAAAACACTCCGAGTACTACTGTACAAAGGGCAATCGCAACTAGTACAACTCGACTTAGATTAATATAATAGTTATCATTTTTATTTTTAATGATATATCGTTTAACAATATCGTTTATAACGACAGATACTGCTCCATTCCAAACAGCAATCAGCGTTCCAACCGCAATCATTAAAAGGGCAACTAATAAAAATGCTTGTATTAATGGGCTACTATAATTAACAATCAAAAGCGGTAAAGCTTCTTCAGGACTTGATAAATTTGGCATTACAACCTTCGAAAGCATCGTGGCAAGTACAACAAAAGCATATAAAATTACAACTAAAAACATGTTAATAATCATAGCAGAAAAAGCAATCTTATCACTTTTAGCAGAGAAAGCTCTTTGTGCATATGAAGGTAATCCTATAAACATAAAAGTAATCTGTAGTCCCCATGTTAAAGCAATCGGAAAGTTAACATCGGTGTCCCACACAGGAGCCATAGAAAGCAACTTTGGTTCATAAACATCAGATAAATTTCCGAATCCCCCAGCTGCATTTAACCCTATAATGAACATTATAGGAATCGCTATAGCCATAAGAATGAATGCAAAAACATCTATTCTAATTGAAGTAACTAAGCCTCCTGCTAAACTGAGTGTTAAACATATAATGACAACAGTGGTTGCAAAAAATACAGGATTCACTCCTAAAAAGATACTACCTATCACAGAAAGACCAGCAAGGTATGATGCTGGAGCAAACCAAGGATAAATTAAAGATAGTATAGTTGCTAGTATTCTTAACGGTTCACTTATCTTACTGTTACTATTAAATCTTCTATCAAAATACTGTGGAACAGTAGATATCTTCAAACGTCTATATGGCCGAGCGACAGTAAATGCATAGACACCGAAAATCATAAAAAAGACCATGGATGTGTACCACATACCTACGGTACCAAAACTATAAGCGACTGAAGCCCCCCCTATTAGAGTAGCAGTATTTAATTCTGATGAAGTTAAAGATGCTACTAAAGGAAATAATTTAGTTCTTCTCCCCGCTAAATTAAAATCTTCATAATCTTTTATTGCCCTCGAAGAAGAATAAGAAAGCAATATTAAAATCAATAAAGTTACTCCAATAAATATATAATGCAATATCATAAATTTAATCCCCTTTGTATGAAATATGTATATATAATGATGTGTAATCACTCACACTTAAACTGTAATATTCCCTATCCTCAAAGCCCATATTAAAAATGTAGTCTTCGAATGAAAGGAGTCATAAATAGAAGAGACTATTTAATCGTTTGGGATCACTAAGATGAGTTCCCATCTTATGAAGCTAATTTACTAATCAGGTCACCTTCAATATAATTTATATTCTTTTAAATTAATAAATTTTATCGCTTCTTTAAACATCTTTATTAGTTACAACCAAAATAGTGGTATGTTAGTTTGAATCAACAGAATTAATTAACTTACTTAACGAATCAAATCCTGTGACTAATTAATCTAGTTAAACTTCAATAAGACTTGGATTATTTTTTATATAACTTTTTAAATCTAAATTTAAAATCGTACTTCTTTTTTATGTTAAAGCTTCGGAATAATCTTTTATTATATTGACGTAAGTTTCAATAGCTTCAAAAAAGTTGTCAACATCTACATACTCATTAGGTTGATGAGCTAACTTTTCATTTCCAGGTCCATAAATTACAATGGGAATATCGAATGCTTCTCCGTACACTGAACCATCTGTGTAGTAATTTGCACCTAATTCTTTATTTTGTAAATTTGAAGTTTTGTTCTTAATATCAAACATCATTTGTATAAAATCATCATCTTTAGAATTTGATAATGGAGGTAAATCATGTAAGATTTCAATATTCCAATTTGTTAATTCGTCATTGTTTTTCATCTCAGTCAAAATATTTTCTATTTCAGTATAAATATTTTCATGAGTGATTTCTGGTATTGTTCGGAAATCTAATGTTATTGAGCAATAATCAGGAACAACATTAGTATTAACTCCGCCCTCTATCATAGAAACATTTACAGTAGAATTTCCTAGTAAAACATTATTTTTCTCCGTCAAAAACTTTAAACTGTAAATATTATTTATGACTGTTTGAGAAGCTAAAATAGCATTATTACCCTCTTTTGGCATCGACCCATGAGCAGTTTTACCATAAATTTCTATTTTTAACCATAAAGCCCCTTTATGTGCTGTAAAAATTTTATTATTACTTGGTTCAGCTATAATCATGGCTCCTGGATTGTTGATTTCTCGATTTTCCACGATATTTTTTGATCCTATACAATCTACTTCTTCACCTACTGTTCCAACAAATTTCACATCCATTTTCGGTATGAATTTTTGCTCTTTTAAATAAATCATAGCTTCTAATATCGCTGCTACTCCTCCTTTCATATCACAGGAACCTCTACCGTATAATTTTTTGCCTATTACGGTTCCTGAAAACGGATCTTGCTTCCAGGATTTTCTTTCACCAATGGGGACAGTGTCTAAGTGGCCACTAAATATTAGTGAAGGTCTTGTAGAATCTGAGCCTTTAATTGTTGTGATGATATTAAATCTATCTTTTGAAACCGGTTTCAAGCAAGTGGATAAATTATAACTTTCCATGTATTTTTTTATAAAATTCGCAAGATGAACTTCATCCCCAGGTGGATTTACAGTATTAATATTTATTAATGATTTTAAACTCTTTAGTACACGATCTTTTTCAATATCCAAATTATAACCTCCAGAAAATTTAATTATTGATAATTTTGAAAATAGAGAATTTACTGTATTCGAATAGAATTTATCATATTTATTATTGTTAATGTGTACAAAGTTTTTTAAATAAATTGTATTAATATATAAAGTAGGGATTTAAAGGAAATTTTTATAGGGGCTCATCTTGATTATAATTTGTAGTAAGTCAGTGTTAATGATTAAAGATATAAAATGGTTAAATAAAAATCGAGGAGGATAAGTTGCAAAATATTTCAAGAAGAAAGATTAATGAAAAAAAGATAGCGAGTGATTATTATTGTTGAATATTATAATTTTCATTTTAAAATTACAAGAAAAATTACGGTTTTCAATCAAGCAGTTGTTTTATTTTTCTTTATATTCTATTTTAAGCCTCTCGCCATCTAAAAAGCTTTGAGTTTGTGAAGTTATCTATTGCCTTATGTTTTTTACCTATTTACTTGTAAACTATGATGTTCTTAGAAGTATTCAATTACCTTAACGGCATCTACTTCCTAAAAAGAGTTTGGATCAATTTTTAGGGATTATCTTGAGGGCATAAAATATCAATAGTTGTAATAGCTATTTGTAAAAGTAATAAATCTGTCATTTTACTAGGATTAAGGCTGGTTAATTCATAAATTTTATTTATTCTATATCTCACAGTATTTTTGTGTATAAACAATTCATCTGCAGTGTCGTCATAGTTTGCATTATTATTTATAAAGGATTTTAGTGTGGTTATAAGTTCGCTATTTTTCTTTATATCATAATCTAATACTTTTTGAAGATATTTTTTTGCAATGGTTTTTGACTCAGTCTTAGGATCTTCTGAGAATAGTATTCGTTCTACATCTAATTTATGGAAGTCTTGTATATATAATAGATTTTCTTTATTTACACTTTTAAAACTAGACATTTTTGTGTATGCTACTTCAGATGCTAAAATAGCTTCTTTGTAGCTTGATGATAACTCGTCAATATTATTAAATCCGCCAACACCACCATAAACTGAGTTTAAGTTAACTTTTTTGATTAATTTTTTTAAATTACCTATAAATTTATCATCATTATCATTATGAGGTACCAATAAAATAAAACGATTTTGTAGATCAAGGCCAATAAGAGTGCGAGGTAATAACCATTTCAATTCATTTTCAAAGTCTTCTAGTATATCTAATTTTTTTTGCCATACAGGTAAGTTAGTACTTTCAGAGGGTGTGTCTAGAATACAATCTAACAGAACAATTTTATATTCATCTTCTAAATCCCAATTAACCTCTTTTGCAGTTCTGAATATAACTTCCGTATCAAGTTCATTTTCATTTAATAATTTACCTAAAAATTCATTTCTAAAATGTTGATAGGTCGTAGATATAGCCTTGAGTCGTTCGATTTCCAGAGCTGTAATTACTGCAGTTTGCTCCAAAGCTGCTTTATTCCATGTATTGAGTTTAAAATCTGATCCCCATAAAAATACTCCTGCAGTTAATCGGTTAGAATTAAAAATCCATCTAACTGTAAAATCTATATTATTCCAGTTTAATTTTTGAATTGTTTGATTTTCTCCAAAACATAATGAAGCTATAATATTTTCAATTTCTTTTATAGGAAACCTAACATCGTGTGTATTAATTATTTTATTTGAATTTTTGATGTATATCGTAACAGGTAATTCGACAACAGAATGAAGTAGATGCGCAAGGTCTTGCAAATTTCCTTTCAATTTCAAATGGTTATGAAAATATTCGTAAACTTTGTGAGTCATTTCTAATTCATACTTATGTTGTTTATTGATTTCAGCGATAACTGGCACGATAACATCTGACCAAGAAAGTTCATTGGGAAGTGTAATAATTGGTAAGTTATTTTTGTTGGCATAAGATATAACTTCTTCTGGCACACTGTTAATGTATCTTCCTAATTTAATTCCTATCCCAGCACATTCCTTGTTGGTTAACTTTTCGAGCAGTTGCATTAATCCAGGTTCTCCGGGTCTGTCCACTGAAAAAGGATACCCAGTTGTAACAATAAAATCCCCCTTTTTACACCATTTATAACCATCTGGTGCGTCTATTAAGGTAGCATTATACACGTTACTGTTAATTCCATTATGACCAGCTAAAACCTTAGAATTCGTAAAAGCATTCATTTCTAGCATTTCAGTAATATTCAAATTTTTAGAACCCCTTTTTATGTTTAAAATTATAATAGTAATAAATCACTAGTGTTGCTTAAATTAAGATTGAAGGTTGCCAAATTTCAAAATGTTCCATTTTCTCATTTTCAGTATAAAAAAATTCCTTTATAATAGATGAGGTTGGTGATGACCGTCCAAATCCAATATAAAGGAACAACGAATATGGACAATACTACACTAAAAACTTCATTTGAGCAATGGCTGTTGCCGATTAATATGAAATTATTTCAATCACAGGTGACGGCTTATCAGTCCAATTATTATACAAAGAAATTAACGACAGAATCATTTCTCAAACTGTTACTGTATGCACAACTCTATGAAGTGTAAAGTACGCATGCCTTAATTGACTGCTTATTGGATGACCGTCTCCAGACCGGTACGATTTAAAAACCATCAGTCATTCACAACTGTTCCCGCCGGCTCGGCAATATTGATACCGATATCTTTCAAAGCCTGTTTTCAGATCTTGTGGCATCACCGTAGGCCAAAACTGACGATGCCGTTAAAGGTGATTGATTCCAGTACACTCCTCTTAAACTTAACGCAGCACTGATGGGCGGCATTCCGTAAAACCAAAGCCGGCGTGAAGCTTCATCTCTGGTTGGTGTTTATGGAGAAAGGCACATCATATCAAGAAAAAACGTTATCACACCGACGAAGCAACATGACTGCAACCTATTGGAAATGATAGTCGATGACCCCAAATGCATGTATGTGTTCTATCAAGGCTATTTGGATTATGAACGCTTTAACCGAATGACCGATGACGGCTATTTCTTTCTCTCCCGGTTGGGGCAGAATGCCAAGAGCCGAGTGATTGAGAACTTTGATGTTTCGACAGAAAAGTATGTGGAAACCGATGAGATACTATTACTCGGCGGCCCGCAAAATCGCGGAGAGAACGTATTCCGCCGACTGAAAGTCATCGATTCTCAAGGCAGAGCCCTCTATCTCATCACGAATCGTTTTAATCTCTTTGCTCAAGAGATTTCAGACATGTAACGAGTCCGGTGGCAAATTGAACTCTTTTTTAAGTGGGTGAAACAACACCTGTGCATTAAGCAATTCTATGGACAGTGTGAACAGGCCATTCACAATCAAATCTTCATTGCGTTGATTGTGTTTTGTCTACATGTCCTGGCCCAGCAGGTGTATACCGAGAAACGGAAGATACTTCAAATCAGCCAGTATTTAAAAGCCACCCTGTGGCACAGCCATCGCATACCTGGGCATGGTGCATGACAGGGAGAGCCAGCCCATAACATGCATTTTGCGACTGTCACTCAAGCATTATTGTAAATAATTACTAAATGGACGAACCTATCTTTTATTCGAGGCGTTGCTTTTTGTCAGTTTGAGTCAAATTCTCTTATCTGAAAATTGCGATCCTATTTATACAACATTAGTGCTAATAAATATGTTTTAGAATTAGTCAAAGGTACAAAAAAATTATGAGAATTTATGCTTTCTTACAATAATTATTGTGTTATATTTTAAGTAAGAAATAATTAGAATATAAAAATTATTCTAATTAATTTTGTAAACATTTACAAATATTTATTACTATTAGAGAGGAGAATGAATTATGAATAAGTAAAGGGGGAAGCTTATTATTATAATTTAAGAAGAAATAAAGCTGATGAGTTTTTATAGAATTAAATTTTCATCATAATATTAGTACGTGTGAAAGTGAACTTACTGGTGTGAAAAATATACAAATGTGAGATTCCTATTCACGAACTAAAACTAAAGCGTTTTCATAAAGGTTCACGAATATTTTCGTTTATTTATTTATGAGGTGAATCTAAATCATCCTTCACTTGTGTAATCACATAGCTTGATACAACTTCAATTGGTGATATTAAAAGTGATTTAATTTCTTTTTAAGAGGAATCCAAAAAATTTATGTACGAAATCATGAGCACGAAATCCTGACATCATTAACAACGGGAAATAATATTTAACGAGATAGTAATATGGATGAGAAATTGTAATTTAATATTTGAGTTTTTAAAGTGAATAATTGGTGCACAAACATATGAAAATATTATGTAGAAACATCATTTAGATTTTAGTTCATTTATGTATATGAGATAGGCTGAGTATTAATAATTTTAAAAATCATAGGAGGATTTTAATTATGAATGGAAGACTTAAGAATACAGTATTTTTATCGGATACAAAATTAGTAACTGGAAGCGGAGCGGTGGACTTTCTTGAAGATGACCTTAAAGAAGGTGGGCATAAAAACCTCCTGATCATTACTGATAAAGGGATTAAAAGTTCGGGGATTCTAGAGAAAGTCACTAAAATAATTGATAAAACAGATGTAAATATCTTAGAGATATTTGATGAAGTTCTGCCAAATCCGAGTGTTAGTTTAGCAAACGAAACAACCGAGAAGTATAAAGATCAAAATATTGATGCTATTGTAGCTATCGGGGGAGGAAGTGTACTCGACTTTTCGAAATCTATTGCTTTACTACTAACAAATGGGGGCTCTATAGCAGATTACTTTGGATTTGATAAAGTACGAAAAGAATCAATCCCACTATACGCAGTTGCTACTACTGTAGGTACTGGAAGTGAAGCTGGACATGCTGCGGTTCTTACTGAAAATACGACTGATTTAAAAACTAAAGAACTAGTAATTGATAGGAAACTTTTCCCCGAAGTTGCTTATCTAGATGGCTCTTTATTAACAGGTATGCCTGGAAAACTAGTTGCATCTACAGGCATGGATGCTCTAACACATGCAATTGAAAGTTATGTCTCCAGAAACGGTTCACACGTCACAGATGCGTTGAACTTACATGCTGTAAAAATTATAGGTGAAACAATTCCAATGGCTACAGCGCATACTAATAATGAAGAAGCAATGAATAAAATGATTCAAGCCAGTACTTCAACAGGGATTGCAATGTCTAATGGTGGTTTAGGGTTAGTCCATGGAATTTCGCATGCAGTGGGCGCACAATACGATGCTCCACATGGTGTAGTTAACGCTATACTTCTCCCTTATGTTTTAGAATATAACTGGATAGCAAACCCACAAAAATTTGCCGATATAGCTAATGCATTAAGAATTAACACATGGGGTAAATCCGTTGAAGAATCTGCTAAATTAGCGGTAGAAAGAGTAAGAGAATTGACAAGAGAAGTTGGTATCCCTGGAACTCTAGGAGAAATTGGTGTAGATAAAGAAAAAATTGACATTTTGGCTGATATTGCAATTAATGATGATTTGTATATGGGAGCTAACCCTCGTAAAACAACTAAAGAAGACATTGTTAAAATACTTGAACGAGCTATATAAAACAGGAGTAAATCAATTTAGAGAAGGAGAACATCAATTTTCTATTAAAATTAGCTTAATTAATAATGGAGGGTTTTTATAATGACTAAAGCAATAAAAGTTTCTGGTAAAGTATCTGAGTTTTTATCCGGTACACAACGGTTGTTTATTAATGGCGAATTTGTAGATTCTGCCTCAGGAAAAACATTTGAAACATATAACCCTGCAAATGGTCATGTACTTGCAAATGTCAGTGAAGCAGAAAAAGAAGATGTGGACCGCGCAGTTTCAGCTGCAAAAAAAGCTTTTGAAAACGGTCCATGGTCTAAAATGAGCGCTTTAGAACGTGGCACACTTATCCATCGTTTAGCAGATCTAATTGAAGAAAATACACAAGAGCTAGCTGAAATAGTGTCTTTGGATAATGGAAAACCACTACAAGAGCCATTAACAATTGAAGTACCTCAAACAAGAGATATGTTTCGGTACTTTTCCGGTTGGACAACAAAGAATGTTGGTCAAAACATTCCAGTTTCTGGATCATTTTTAAATTATACACGTCATGAGCCAGTAGGTGTTGTTGGACAGATTATCCCATGGAATTTTCCAATATCCATGCTGTCATGGAAAATTGGACCAGCACTTGCCACAGGATGTACTGTTGTATTAAAGCCAGCTGAACAAACACCTTTAGCAGCTTTGTATTTTGCAAAGCTAGTTAAAGAAGCAGGTTTTCCTGATGGTGTAGTTAATATCATACCTGGATTTGGTAAACCTGCTGGTGATGCACTAGTTAAACATCCTGATGTAAATAAGATTGCATTCACCGGCTCTACTGCTACAGGGACATCTATTATGAAAGAAGCTGCTAACACGATGAAGCGAGTTACTTTAGAGTTAGGTGGGAAATCTCCAAACATTGTTTTACCTGATGCAGATTTGGAAAAAACAATACCTGGTGTATTTTCAGGTATAATGGCGAATCAAGGAGAAGTATGCAATGCAGGTTCAAGAGTATATGTTCATAGGGAAATTTATGATGAAGTAATCAATGGATTAGTAGATTATGCAAAAGATATAAAACTAGGAAGTGGATTAGACCCGAATACAGATATGGGACCACTTATTTCCAAAGAACAACAAGAGAAAGTTATAGGATATATTGAACAAGGAAATAAAGATGGAGCAAAACTGTTAGTCGGTGGTGGTCATTTAGATGAAGGTTACTATGTAGAGCCAACATTCTTTGTTGATGTTACAGATGATATGTCGATTGCAAGAGAAGAGATATTTGGACCAGTTGGTGTAGTTGTACCTTTTGACGAAATTGATGAAGTAATTGATCGTGCAAACGATTCACCTTTTGGACTTGCAGCAGGAGTTTGGACAGAAAATCTTAAGAATGCTCATTCTATTGCTCATCTTTTGAAAGCAGGCACAGTTTGGATAAATACCTATCATCAAGTAGATCCTGCATCTCCTTTTGGAGGTTATAAGCAATCAGGTTTTGGACGTGAAATGGGTTCATACGCATTAGATAATTATACAGAGGTAAAAAGTGTATGGGTTGATTTAAATTAAATAATATATTTTCATTTTTTATGATTTAATCAAAAGTTTACCTGATATTCTAATATAGTAGAATATCAGGTTTTTGTGTTCTGAAAAGATTGCAAAAACATCAAATAAGATATAGTTTTAAATTAATGTAATTACTCTTATCAAGTGAAAGTGGTGCCAATATGCAAGATATTCAACGACCCCAAAAAATGAA
>Ga0079226_10004369_pt1 | contig 10808 bp, 9 predicted proteins | sample Poulit2014_FD_76345 | JGI IMG/M metagenome (GOLD analysis project Ga0079226, IMG submission 76345) | Agricultural soil microbial communities from Georgia to study Nitrogen management - Poultry litter 2014 | ecosystem: Environmental > Terrestrial > Soil > Agricultural land | place: USA: Georgia...
ATTAAAATATAGTAGAAACTAAATTTTATAACATATTATAGACATGAGAAGAGCTGGATTATTATTTTTAAGCATGGTATTATTCCTAGGCTTTACTAGTTGTATGGTTATGGAAAGTAATCAAAATAAAGCCCCAGGTACATACAAAGGCAGTGTTCCTTTTATTTTTGTAGAGCGAGATGTTGAATTCGCTATTTATCCAAATGGAGAGTTCGATTTTGCTTATGTTGGTCCAAATTATCGTTATACACCTTATAATGGTCCAAGACAACCTTTTTCGTATAACGGTGGATACGATTATGATGTTTATTTACAATTTGATCGATTTGGTGCAGTTATACAAGTAGAAAGTGTACCTATTTTTTACGATTATTATGGACGTATTATTCAAGCTGGAAATGTTGTGCTCAGATATAGTGGTAATTATGTTACCCAAATAGGTAACATGCATGTTATATATAAAAAAGGGGGTAAATATTTGGCTAGCTCAGGCTATGTAAATAGTTATAATCGACATTTGTCACCACAGCCTTGGCATTCATACTATTCTAGGCCGTATTACCCAATAGTGTATACAAAGCCATACAGAGAAAATTATAAACCAAAACGCTACTCTTACGATGAACATCAAAAAAGATATGAGAATAGGGGGCGCTCAAATTATGATAATGGCCGAAGAACCTTTGTTGATCCTATTACGAAGAACCCTAGAAGAGAAAACTCAACTGAATATAGGAGGGAAGCAGCACAGAGCCCATCTAACTCTAACCGTGGGCGTAGTAATACAACTAACCCTAGAAATGAAAGAACAACAAAATCAACTAAGAGCCGAAGAGAATCTTCGACAACACCATCAAAAAACACTAAGAAAACAGAGGATACAAAACGTGGCAGGTCTTCTACCAATAAGAATGTGAGAAGCAGCCGTAGAGAAGCTACACCATCAAAAAGTAACATGTCTTCTAGACGTGGAGATTCCAATGTTAAACGACAAGAAAATAGTCGTAGACCGTCTGTTAGATCATCAATTGACTCCAAACAAAACACTTCAACTATACAAGAAACAAAGCATAAAACGGAGTTCAATAATTCAGGAAATAGACGTGGTAGATCCTCCTATAATAACTAGATTCAATAATTCTATTAAATAGATTGATAAGTAAAAATAATTCCAGTGAATTAAAAAAGCGGAGCATTTTTGAAAAATGCTCCGCTTTTTAATTTTTATTAGTATTCTCCTTGCTACTCTGTTACTTCTTTAAAGACAATTGGTAAATCTTTTTTATTAGCTATGGTAAGCAACGTATAAGGAGCAGTAAGTGCTTGTGTTACCCTATCTCCTGCTTTTGGTCCGTTAGTCATATAATATACCATTATCTCTGACTCTCCATAGACCACTTTATCTACAGCAATACTATACCCTCCGGTATTACGTTGTCCCATCGCTAGTAATACCACTTGGTTTTTATTCCAATTTATTTGCGGAATGGTTTCTTTAGTCCCAAAACGATCATATATAAATTGTAAACCTGCATCGCTTTTCACTACTAGATTTTGTGCCTCGGTAAATTGACTATAATAGCTTTCAGAAAGAACTTCAATTTCTTCCATAGGGATTGTTTTTACAGTGTTACAAGATTGTATGCTTAGCATTGTGACTAACAATGGAATCGCTAATAGGTTAAATATTCTCATCCTCAATACTTTTTACATTTTTAAAAGACTCTATGCATTCAATATAAAGATTCTCATACAATGGCACTATTTTATCTATCGAGAATTTTTCAGCAGCTTTTACTGCATTGGCTTTAAATTGATTTAAAACCGCATCTGTTTTTAATATTTTCAACGCATTTTCAGCCATCCCCTCTATATCTCCTATATCGCTTAGAAAACCGCTAACGCCATCTATATTCACCTCTGGCAAACCTCCTGCATTTGTTGAGATTACCGGAACTCCAGAAGCCATAGCCTCTAATGCCGACAGACCGAAACTTTCTTTTTCGGAAGGCAAAATAAATAAGTCTGAAAAACTTAATATTTCGTTTATCTCTAAACTATTCCCTAGAAAAATAACTTTATTCTCTATGCCTTTATATGCACATAGCTCTTCTGCTTTTTGTTTGTCTGGTCCCTCTCCTATTATGATTAATTTTGCAGGCAATTCCTTTTGAATCTTATCAAATACCTCTATAACATCGACTAGACGTTTTACGGGACGTAAATTACTAATATGTGTAATTATACGCTCCTTCTCCGTTGCCATTCTACTTCGGTAACAGTCATTATTAATTCGGCGCTGACTGTGTCTTTTTAAATCTATAAAGTTAGGAATAACATGCACTTCTCGTTTAACATTAAATAACCGGAGGATATCTTCTTTTAGATTCTCTGAAACCGAAGTGATTGCATCACTTTTATTCATGCTAAAAGTAACGGCTGGCTTATAAAAAGGATGGTTTCCAACAAGGGTTATATCAGTACCATGTAAGGTGGTTACCATAGGTAAATCAATTCCTTCTTCTTTCAGCATCTGCTTAGCCATATATCCAGCATAAGCATGTGGAATAGCGTAATGTACATGTAGTAAATCTATTTTATGCTTTCTTATCGTATCCACCAATTTACTTGACAATGCCAGTTCATAAGGCTGGTAATGAAACAACGGATATTTGGGTACATTTACCTCATGAAAAAAGATATTCTCAGACAAATATTCTAAGCGAACAGGTTGTTTGTAGGTAACGAAATGTATTTCGTGTCCTTTTTCTGCAAGTGCAATCCCTAATTCAGTTGCCACTACACCACTTCCCCCAAATGTAGGATAACATACCACTGCTATTTTCATAGGTCTAATGTACAAAAGAATCTTCTATTGATTCGTAAATAATAGCTTGAATATTGCTGCGTAAATTATTCCGGATAAGTTTTCTATTCTCTGCATCGGGATAAGTTCTGTTCGATAAAAACACATACACTATATCTTCTTCTGGATCGGCCCAAGCAAAGGTTCCTGTAAACCCACTATGTCCAAAGCTTGTCATAGACACACAGCCACACGTAGGGCCTACATCACCTAATTGTGGTTTATCGAAGCCTATTCCTCGGCGCACATCTTGATCGCAATAATAACAGGTATTGAACTGCTGAAAAGTATCGGGATTTATAAATTTAGTATCCCCATAGGTTCCTTGCCATATATACATCTGCATCATCTTAGCAATATCATGAGCATTACCAAATAATCCAGCATGTCCAGCTACACCTCCCATCATGGCAGCTCCTTGATCGTGAACATGGCCTTGAATTTCTTGATAACGGAAATAATTATCATTTTCTGTAGGTGGAATCTGCTCCTTTGTGAACTTGTTTAACGGTAAATAGGTTAGGTGGTTTGCTCCTAATCTATCATAGAAATACTTTCCAACTAAACGATCTAAGCTATCTTCGTAATATTCTTCAATATATTTTTGAAGTAAATAAAAAGGCAGATCACTATATCTATAACTTTTTACAGGTCGTAAATCACTTTCCAAAATACGCTGATATATCGAATCCTTATAATCGCTTCGCATATAAAGATTATCGGCTACAACAGCATCAAATTTTTGTGAGGAAGTCTTCTGATAATATTTAGCATCAGGACGATTTGTCTTATTATCTAAAGTAGATCTATAAAAAGGAATCCAGGGTTGCAAACGGTTATAGTGTGTTAGTAAATCAATAAGCGTTATGTCGCCTTTATTTGTGTTTTTATACTCCGGAAGCATCTCATCCAGTCGTGTATCTAAAGATATAATTTCATTATCTACCAACTTCATTATCATAGGCAGAGTTGCTAGAATTTTTGTAAGCGATGCCAAATCGTATATATCCTCATTTTTAACTAATCTATTTGAATTATATCGATGAACGCCATAGCTTTTTTGATAAATCACCTTCCCTCCTCGTGCAATTAAAACCTGTGCGCCGGGCATCATCTTCTCTTTTAGACCGTAGGCTACTACGGAGTCTATTTTCTTTAAGATTCGTCCGTTAATCCCTACACTCTCAGGCGTACCATAGCCTAGACGTTTCATTGGTTTGGTAGAAATTCCATGACCTGCTGGAAATTCTTTACCGGCACTTACAGGCAGCTTCCCCTTTGCTTTAATAGCACCGAATAAAACTTGTGCTGCAACGTTTTGTGTAATAGGACTATTCTGATAAGCTACTGTAACACTCTCTAATCCGCTAGCATCTACTTCTAATAAAGCATAAGGACTAGCAAAAATAACTAAGTGAATATTATGCTTTTCAGATAGTTCGTGTAGTAAGGTTAATTCAACACTACTAAATTTATAGGATCGCCAAGGGTTATCGTTCCTTTTATGTAGCCCTATAATTACATCGGTATAACCATCTAATTTATTGTGATAATCCGACAGAGACTTACCCTCTACTAAAGTGATATCGGTATAATTCCTTAATCCCTCTAAAAATGCAGTTCCATTGTCGTCGCCAAAAGAAACATAGGCTATTTTTTTATTAGCTATATTTTTAAACGGTAAAACTTCTTTTTCATTTTGAATTACAGTAATAGCCTCTTCCATTACACGTTGATAAAGCGTGGTGTCTAGTATAGTATTCAAATCCTCATATAAATTCTCCTTCACAACAGGCTCGTAATTATGTAGTCCTGCTTTATATTTTGCAAGCAGAATCTTTTTTACAGAATGAGCCAAACGTTCTTCGGTAATGGTGCCATCTTTACAAGCCTCCAAAAGAAGGTCTCTCGATTGTGGTAAGTATTGTGGAATGAGCAAAATATCACTCCCAGCTAGAAAGGCTTCTAGGTCTGCTTGTCCAGATGACCGTCCATTCGTGGCACCTTTCATATTTAAAGCATCGGTAAAAACTAATCCTTCAAAACCGTATTCATCTTTTAACAGTTCTGTTATCACTGCTTTAGATATCGATGCTGGTATTGTTTTGCTCGGTTCTAATGCTGGCACATGTAAATGTGCTGTCATTACACTACTAGTTAAATTTGCTTGTAGTAAACGTCGAAACGGATACAACTCTATACTATCCAATGCAGCACGGGTACCTTCTATAACAGGTAATTCCAAATGCGAGTCCTGATCGGTATTACCATGACCAGGAAAGTGTTTTAAGCTACTTAACACACCATTGGATTCCATCCCTTGTGTAAAAGAAAAAGCTTTACGAGCTACCTGATCAGGAATTTCACCAAAGGATCGATTTCCAATAATTGGGTTGTTTGGATTATTATTTACGTCAACCGAAGGTGCAAAGTTTATATGTACACCAAGACGATTGGCATGATTTGCTATACGTTTCCCAACCTGTTCTATAAGCTTATCATCCTGTACAGCACCAAGAGTCATATTCCACGGATAAGCAAAAGTTGAATCTAAACGCATAGCTAAACCCCACTCTGCATCCATACCAATGAGCAACGGAACCTTAGATAGTGTCTGGTATTCATTGGTTAATTTAGCTTGTCGTCCTGGACCTCCTTTTGAAAATATTACGCCTCCGATATGATATTTCTCTATCCACTCTTTAATTTTATCGGTAGTAGCTTTAGGGGCTTGTGAAAACACATCAACCATGTATAATTGCCCTATTCGTTCTTTTAAGTCCATGGAATAATACACGCTATCCACCCATTTCTTTTGATGCTCCATATCATCTTTGACTAGCAAAGGATTATTGGGTTGTGCAGAAAGTACAGTTACGAACAATAAAGTGATAAAAAGGCTTATATATTTCAAGAGTAGATTAAATTATAATGAGTAAAATCTATATCAATTCTATGGAATGAATGAGTAAACACCATATTATTACATAAAATTACTATGCCAACTTTCACTAGCTGGTACCTCCCAGTATTTTTCATATTCTTCTTTGGTATTCACCAAATTATTGAATACTATAGTGTTGGAAGAAACAGCGTTGTCTTTGGCCATTTGTCTAAAATCAGTCAAAGATTTATGTGCAATGAATTCCCCTGAATAGAAGGTTACATTCATTTTATCCAATAAATTCAATCCGTATTCTTTTTCAAGTTCTTGTATAAATGCTACAGAACTATCAATACTACAACCAGAAACAGGAACTTCGGATTGGTCTACGCCAAAAACAATAAATCTGTTATGCCGAATTTCAAATCCAGCTTTTAGTGGACTTCCATGGGCCGCCCATTGACTAACAAACTCTTTTGTTTTTTTTGTTATTTCTTCTAATTCGTCATCGGAAAATCTTCGATTGGATTGGTATATCCAAATGCGAGCATCTTCTGGTAATTCAGCAAACTCTGTATACATATTTTTATAAATCTTCTGCATTAGCAATCATTTCTACAATATCCATCACCTCTACATTATCTTCTTGTTGCTTATCTTTCACTCCATCCGTCATCATTACATTACAGAATGGGCAACCTGTAGCTATTATATCGGACTTCGTTTCTAAGGCTTCCTCAGTACGCTCAACATTTATATCTTTATTTCCCTTTTCTGGCTCTTTGAACATCTGTGCTCCTCCAGCCCCACAACAAAGGCTTTTCGATTTACATCGACGCATCTCTATCAACTCAACTTCTAACTTTTCTAAAAGAGCTCTAGGTGCTTCGTACTCACCATTTGCACGACCTAAATAACATGGATCATGGAATGTGATTCGTTTCCCTTTAAACTTTCCACCTTCTACTTTTAATCGCCCTTCTTCTAAAAGAGTTTTCAAAAACTTAGTGTGGTGCATTATTTCATAATTACCTCCTAATGCAGGGTATTCATTCTTTATGGTATTGAAGCAATGCGGACAAGCCGTAACAATACGTTGTACTTCATAACCGTCCAACACTTCAATATTGGACATTGCTTGCATTTGGAATAAAAATTCGTTCCCTGCGCGTTTTGCCGGATCTCCAGTACATCCTTCTTCAGCACCTAATACTGCAAAGGATACGTTTGCTTGATTCAAAATTTTAACCAAGGCCTTGGTACCTCTCTTTGCTCTATCATCGAAACTTCCTGCGCAACCTACCCAAAACAGAACCTCTGGTTTTTCGCCTTTGGCAACAAACTCAGCCATGGTAGGTACTTTAAGTGAATTACTCATAGTTATATTTTATTTAGAAACTATGTAATAACATAGTTGTCCTTTAGTTATTTTTATAGTTAGATGTATTTACATCTTAGTTTTCATCTTTCCAATTCAATCTATCCATTTGGTTATATGGCCATGGTGCTTGGTTATTTTCTATATTAGACATGGCAACATTTAACTCTGCTGGAGCTGCAGATTCTTCTAATACTAAATATTGACGCATAGACATAATAATAGACATTGGATCGATACTTACTGGACAAGCCTCTACACAAGCATTACATGTAGTACAAGCCCAAAGTTCTTCTCTGGTAATATAATCATCTAATAGTTGTTTATCATCCGATACAAACTCTCCATTGGCATCAATATTCTTTCCAACCTCCTCTAACCTATCCCGTGTATCCATCATAATCTTTCTTGGCGATAGGGCTTTACCAGTAATATTGGCTGGACATACACTTGTACATCTACCACATTCCGTACAAGTATAGGCATTTAGCAACTGCGTACGGGTTAAATCCATAACGTCGCTAGCACCAAATTTAGTATGTTCTTCCTCTTCGCCTTCTGCTGGAACAGCAAATGGATCGGCGTTTGGATCCATCATTAATTCCACTTCCTTTTTAACAGACTCTAATACTGGGAACTTACCTTTAGGCTCCACACTTCCATGATAAACATTAGGGAAGGCTAATATAATATGTAAATGTTTTGAGTAATAGAGATAGTTTAAAAATGCTAAAACCCCAAGAATATGCAACCACCATGCTGCACGTTCTAAAGTGATAAGAGCAGATACACTCATACCTTCTAACCATGGTGCAATCATAGAGCTAACAGGGAATTTACCTACTGCAGCATAACCTTCTACACCATGTTGTTGTAATTGATAATCGGACGCATTCATCAATAGGAATAATACCATTAAAACAAATTCGATATATAAAATAAGATTAGCATCTAGTTTAGGCCAGCCTTTCATTTCCTTCATTACGAATCGCTTTATATGAACAACATTCCTTCTAGTCCAAAAAAGTGCTACACCAACAATAACGAGCAAGGCTAAAATTTCGAATGAAGCAATCAATACATCATAAACCGGCCCCAAAATCGACAAAACACGATGGGTTCCAAATATCCCATCGATAACGATCTCGAGCATCTCGATATTAATAATTATGAAGCCTATGTATACAAATAGATGTAGTATGCCAGGGATAGGACGAACCACCATTTTTGATTGGCCTAACGCAATGCGAATTACGTTATTCCAACGTTCTTTTTTGTTGTTAGAAACATCGACCTTTCGTCCAAGTTTAATATTTCTAATTAGTTTTCTGCTATTGCGAACAAAAAAACCTACACCTATAATTAAGGCGATTATAAATAAGATGCTGGATAAGTATTCCATAATGTTTTCAGATTAATTTATTCTTCTGGACTATATTCTTTATTTCTTTTACCAAAAATAGAAAAATGAACGTAACGCTTTGGGTTTAGCTTAATATCGCGCATTAACTCCTCTAGTTCTTTAGAAGCACCTTCTAAATTTTGATATAAATTGTCGTCTTCCAGTAACTTCCCAATACTTCCCTCCCCATTTTCAAGCTTATTAACCACATTGTTTAATCCTGCAATGGTCTGCTCAATTTCGTAAACTAGTTTCTGCGTATCTAAAGTAGCAAGTGAATCGGAAATCCGAACAAGATTATTAGAAGTTTTTTCAAAGTTATCTATACTAGTAGATATCTTTTTATTATTAGCCTCCAATAATGTGTTAATAGAAGTAGTAGCTTTACTCAAAGACGCCATGGTATCATCTATATTTTCAAAAGAACTTCTTAGATGTTCTTTTCCTTTTTCATCCATTACTTCGTTCAGCCCCATAAGCAAAGTGTCTAACCTAGCTATAGTATTTCCTAAGTCATCTCCCAAAGGAATAACTTTATCAGCTACTATCTCCATCATGCCTTTCTCCATTATGCCTATAAGCGTATCACCAGCTTTTGCCATCTGTAAATTATCATAGTCTGGAAAAACAGCCAACGCTTTCCCACCGATTAATCCTGGATTATATAATTGTATTTCGCTGGTTTTTGAAAAATGAAAATTAGGACTATCGACCATAAAACTCACTGTAACATCTCTAGATTCTTCCGAGATAAATATTTGTTTTACTTTTCCTACTTGCAAGCCATTTACAGTTACACTTGCCTCTGGCATAAGTCCTTCTACATTATCATACTTTACAAAAAAAATACGCTCTTCTTTAAACAGACTAGTCCCCTTTAGAAAATTATATCCTAAAATGAGGATTACGCTGGCAGCGATAACAAGGATTCCAGTTTTAAATTCTCTTGAAAACTTCACAGGATGTGGTTTATGTTAATTAGCAAAATTATGAAAATAAATACAGATTTAAGACTTTCTTATCAATCGGTTTGCACTACATCGGTCAAACGCACTTGCTCACCATTTTTATATGCCACTACAAAGCAGTCAGGAAATCCACTTTCTTTTGCTTTTCTCTGCAGTTCTTGTGCTTTCGAATAGGTATTGGTTTTTCCATAAAAATACTTGTACAACTCTCCACTTCTAATCCTATGCACCCCCTCTAATCCTTTAAAGTTATATGGCTTCACTTCCATTTTTGTTCCACTGGCTCCTATTTGAACCATATATATTACCTGATCCTCAACCATATCCAACACCACTTCACTAGTTGGTTTAGCCGGAGTTTCTTTATAATTAGCTACATGTAAATCAGGTAAGGCACTTCTATAGCTTTTTATAGCCTTTGCAATTTCATTTGCTATTTGATTTTGCCCTTTTGCTGAGTTTAAATAAGCCCCTTCATTCCTATTGGATAAAAACCCAACTTCAATAAGAATACTTGGCATTACCGTTCGTGCCAACACATAAAATGGGCCTTGCTTCACACTTCTATCTCTTCTGTTTAAATTTGTAGTAATGTTTTGTTGTACTAAACTGGCAAGTTGAATACTTTGATCTAAATACTCTTCCTGTGCCAATGTTAAACCGATTAACGATGATGGTGACCTGGGATCAAAACTTCCATACACCTCTTCGTAATTCTCCTCTAAATATATAACCGAGTTCTCCCTTTTAGCTAATTCTAAGTTTTCTTTATTTCTAGTGTTCCCCAATACAAAAGTTTCTACACCATAGGCTTGATTACCACCTCCAACTGCATTACAATGAATAGATATAAAAAAGTCGGCTTTGGCCTTATTGGCAATTACCGTTCTATCATCAAGCGTAGGATAGGAATCATCATCCCTAGTGTAAATAATTTCAAATCGAGGATCGTTTTCCAATAAAGCTCCGACTTTTAAAGTAATGTTTAAGGCAATATCCTTTTCAACAAAACCATGATGTGAATTTCCTCTATCTGAACCTCCGTGACCAGCATCTAAAACAATTACGAATGGCTTCCCATTATTTGCATATACAGCTGGCAGGGTAACCGCCATGAATAGGAAGAGAGTCGATATAAAGTATTTTAACTGATAAGATCTCATGAAATATTATGTGTTTTAAGTACCAACAAACCTGTTGCAAGTTTAAAATTTTCAATATTCAAAAGCTAGCACGAAAAATATGTGTAGTTTTGAACCGCGATTTTCATTCAAACTTACAAAAAATACTCAGGTAACCTTGCAAACAAA
>Ga0079226_10004370_pt1 | contig 10806 bp, 11 predicted proteins | sample Poulit2014_FD_76345 | JGI IMG/M metagenome (GOLD analysis project Ga0079226, IMG submission 76345) | Agricultural soil microbial communities from Georgia to study Nitrogen management - Poultry litter 2014 | ecosystem: Environmental > Terrestrial > Soil > Agricultural land | place: USA: Georgia...
CAGAAGCATTGTCGATATTTTGTCAGAACTCATTAACGAAAATTATTAAAATTTTGATTCGATTTTCAAAATATATTTGTAAATAGTCAAAAAATAGTTATAATTAGTAACAAGAAATAAAAAGAGCACTTAACTATTAGCAGTAGTTAAGTGCCTAGCATTAAAACGTTGCCCAACGTTTTTAAAGTTTCATGCACGGAGAGTGCACTAACTTGTATAAATGTATTTATGAATCATATTATATATCATAAAAACCGTAATGTAAATACATATACAATGAATTAGTGTACTCCTGAAATCCCAATGTATAGGGTTTTTTAGGGGTATTTTTTTATAATATTGAATCTTAAAGGAGTTTAATTATGTCTAACCATTTTACTGTACCTAACAATTTGCAATCCGATTTTTTGATACCGAAATCCTTAGTGCAGAATGAACAATACAAAAATCTCAATTCATCTGCAGTTATCTTATATGCTTTATTACTCGATGAAATGCGGGCACGATCTGTCAGGAATGACTGGGTCGATGATAGGGATGTGATGTATGTTATTTATCCTACACAGCGTATGCTTCAAGCATTAAACGTAAGTTCTTCTAAACTATCAAAATTGAAACAGCAACTGATTGCTCACGATTTGATTGAAATCAAAAAAGGGGGCATCGGAGAATATGATAAGATTTATGTAAAAAAAACAGAAGGGAGTGCAGATGTCGATGAAAAATAGACGTAGAATTTCTGTTGATAAACATAATCAAGAATCATTCTTTAAACTATATAAATTTCTATTTGAAGATGAAAGATTCAAAACATTGTCTGATTCAGCGAAAATTGCTTATTCATTATTCAGAGACCGTTTCAATTTATCGATTCAAAATAACTGGGTCGATGATGATGGCGATATTTATTTTATCTACACAACAGCTGCAATTTGCGAAATCATTGGATGCGGAACACAAAAAGCTACGAAAATTAAAAAAGAACTGACAGAGTACGGCTTGCTCGAACAAACAAGAGTAGGACACAACAAAGCTAATCGCATTTATATATTGGAACCGGAATTTGAGAGAAAAGGGGGCCAAATACCTGATGTAGAGCGGAATAGTGATAATCAAAATACCGATGTATCAAAATCGAAAATCGGGAATAGTGATAATCAAAATACCGGTGTAGTGATAATCAAAAATCATGAATTGTGGAAATCAAAATCTAATAAGACTGATTCTAATAAGACTGATTCTAATAAGAATAATAATAACCTGCATAACTTGTATTACTTGATTCAATATAATAAACCACTTTATAAACGATCAAGTTACGCAAGCAATACAAGTCATCTTACAAAACAACAGGAAGAAGTATCTAAAGATCAGTATCAGAAAAATTTCTCTTTCAACAAATATCCAAAGTCAATTTCAATGGAATTAAGTAAATTAAGTTATCAAGATGCAAAAATGATGATGGATATTACAAACAAAGCAAAAAGAGCAGTGAGTAAAGAATACGATGACATGAAGAATCGACCGATAGACTTTTCGTATGAAACACATGAGATTGAAATCAGTCAAATTTTAAACAGAATGATGCTTAAAGCAAAGTTTGATAATGTTTCGATTGAGCATCTATCAAGATATATCTCTCGCTCAATACAAAATTATTACAGAGATTATGCGAATGAAGAATTGCAGGCGATGATTGAAGAGGACATGGCTGATGCAAGTCTTAATTTCAATCGATGAAGTGTTTGCTCAATGAGTTTAAAAAATAGATAAAATTTAATTATTTAAAATTTTATCTACTTTTCCTTTACTTTCAATGTTCTTTTGATATCCTTGAAATAACTTATATAGACAACATGACAAGCGCATTTTAAGGAATATATATAAATATATGCAACTATTGTTCTTATTTGCATATAATATACTTTATTGCATCTAATGTGCTTTTATGTTATAATGAAGATAGAGGACGTTAGTGATGACAGAAAAAAATATTAAGACAGGTGTTGTTTCAGAAAACGAATTATTCTATTTCTATGATTATTTCAAAAGAGATCAAGAAGGGTATCAATATGCTTTATTAGTCACAAATAATCGAGGCAATATTTTTTCAGCAAGAATGATCGATGAAGATGGTGAAGATTGGTATATTCTTAAATTACTTTTTGAAAATCAATACAAAAGAATTAAGAAAAATTCAGTGCGTAGTTTTGAAATTAAAAAGTTTTCCGACTAAAAGGGGTGATTGTTATTAGAAAAATACATCAATTAGTATTTTCTATTTCCGTCGTATTGTTGTTATCGGCATGTAATACATCGAATGCTAATCCGATGGAGTCTATTCAAAATGAAATGCATTACATGGATGTAGACAACGAAAGACAATATGTCATCACTTTTTTAGAAGATGATCGGGCAGATGCTGCTTGGTATGGCAGAGAAGATAGTCCTGAATCTTTGACTTATGAGGTGAGTGAAGACTCAGTTGAAGTTGAGAATAATAATCCGATGAAAATGATTACTTTTGACAATATGCCAACACACTCATACGGTTTGAGTAATTCGAATGACAATAGTTTTCTTATTGATGAAACAGAGGAAGGTATAGTATTAAGAGATTTTTCTACAGACAACGAAGATAATATATATTTAAAAAAAGATGAAGAATATGAACAACCGAGGTTTCCGGCTACGGAAGATAATGATATTTTTTTGAATAAAGTTGATTAAACGACTACGGAGCATATCAGAATTGATATACTCCGCCTACGAAAAATTATATAGGGGATTCAACAGTTGCTGGAACAACTGTTGATATTTCATCAACTACTAATCGAGCTAGTAATTGAACTCCCGTCATTTTATATTAATACATGTGAATGCTCATATCAAGAGAATGGTTCGTACCAGTCTTAGCATGTTAGATATAATCAGCGATGTGGATTGCTAGCTACAAATGTAGTTGATGCATCCACATTTTTTTATGGAAAAAGAAAAGAGGTTGCATGCTGATGAAACAAAATCAAACGTATGACACACAGAAATTCAAGATGATTTCGATGGAACATTGCAACTTTTCGCTGAAAGATATTGAAGAACATGCATACTCGTTTACGACAAATGACAGAAGGTTTTTTATAAATATTGGTGACGGTTACGCTATCAGGCGACCGAAAGATTTAAACAATATGCGACACATCAGTGAGAATAATGTCATCAGGATCAAGGATTTTTATCATAAAATCATCAGAGCAAAAAACCTGAAAGGACACATCATTTGTAAGAAAAACAGACACGAATCGGAATTGAAAAAAGTGAAATTAATTAGAAAATAAATTATTTATTGTTTAAGTGGTGTTGATTTGTGAATATCAATTCACAACAGTACATTGATAATAAAATATAGGTACGCACGCTTCTCAAACGCAGGCATACGTATGGAGTTCAAGCAAGTATATTCTTGTCGTGTAAGAGCAAAAAGCTATTTTATGCCAGTCACACAAAAGCAATTATACAGTTTTTGATACTGCCAAGATTTAAAAAAAGCGGTACTGGTTATTGCGATAATATGAGCAATATTCAAAAACAAGGTTTAATAATTATAGAGCCAAAAAATTATTCTAACGTGTGACAATTATATTCTTAATTTTATTGATTAATGTTGATGATGTTCATTAATCAATGCCACTTAAACAATAGCAAAAACATTGTAGGGGGTGATGTGATGAAAAAAATAATATTTAAAAAGAGGTGATATTTCAGATAGAGCAAATGTATCAAAATCGGTTTACAGGCAAGTATTCGTGTTGTCTATCATTTAAAAATTGGAAGAAAAGAGGTTTATTATGGCGTTGACAAAACAGAAGATAAAAGACATTGTCGAAGCAAAAACGAATAAAGATTTTGAACAATGGAAAGCAGATGCGTTGCAGGAACATATGTTGATGCTGATGCAGAAAGGTAAAGATTATAAACAGTGGGAAGATCAGTTCGTTGAAGAAAAAGTTATGGAGTTATTAATTGAAGATGCGGAAAAGTCCGCTAAGAAATCAAATGATCAAAGTAGTATTGGAGGGAATTAATTATGGAAATGATGACGGTTATTTTACAAATGTCAGTGGAATACTTGAGTTTGGGTGCAGTCAATAACTTTGTCAGTACAGTAGATGAGTTCGTTGCAGCGTTAAGAACAATTGCAGTACCGGTCGCTACACTCATGTTGATTGTCGCAGGCATCATGTGGTTTGCTACAGGTGAACAAGGTCCGGCCAGAGCAAAGAAACTGATTGTCGGTGTCGTTATCGGTCTTGTCATCATTTTTGCCGCCGATGCGATTTCTAATTTCGTTCAAACACGTTCCAGTTTTTAATGTTGTTCAAATTTTAAATAGGTATAAATGATAGACAGTCCAAATATGAACTGTCTTTTTTTTATACCTTTTTTTAATGAAAGGAGTTTATAGATGTCAAATTATCAAGTCAGATTATTGATGACTGCTAAAGAAGACCGTAAATATTTTCGTTATTTGAAAATCGATCATCGCCGTTTTTATAACATCGCAGTAATCGATGAATTTTTAAAACACATTCAAATTGCGGTCGCAGAAAAGTATGAAAAGGATGTCAGTTTAAAATTCACACTGGTTGAAGAAATTGAAATCGAAGGCAGTGACAAGAAAGAAAAAGTGGAACTCGGTGAGTTTGATTATGTTATCAAACCGACGACTAATTTTCTAAATGATGATAGATTTTATCAAATTGCAGAAACAGAAATATACCTTAAAAGCCCGAATCTTGATGAAGAGTATAAAAAAAGTATCTTAAAAAATATCAAAAACTCAAAAAGTATCAAACAACAAAATACAGCAGGCAAAGGCAGAGGACGATTCAATGCGAAAGGGCTTGTGCCACCATTCTTAAAAAAGCAATCAAAAGCAGAAACGTTAAAGGATGAACTCGAAGAATCAGGCCGGTCGAAAGAGTTATCAGAAGAAGATACAGAAACGCAATTAACAGAAGAACTGCAGGCAAACGAACAACAGGCAGCAGTACAATCCGTTGAAAAAGATCAGGCACTGCAACCGGCAGGCACAAAGCCGGAAGAAATAACAGAAGAAGATACAGAAAAAGAAAAGGATGCGGCCGTGAAAGAAATCGATGAAGAACATGCAGGCAATACAGAGCCAGTGAAAGAAAATGATACAGAAGAACATGCAGAAAAAGAAGAAACAGTCATCAAAGATCAGACTCCTGAATTTATTGAAAAAATGTTGGAAATTCCGGATTTCAAGTTGCCGAAGGTGAAAGCGAAAGATATTTTTCTAACACAGAGTGATGATCCGATTGAAAACAAACGTTTATCATTTCTATTTGATAAAGAAACTCGCTTAGCATCGCATAAAGAAACTCGATTGGTTGAGATATACAATAATCTAGTTGAAAAGTATGAACAGTATATTTTAGCGAACGAAGCTGATATTGAAGAAAAACTTAAAGATTATGAGCAATCAAGAGAAGCATTTATTGAAGATTTCATCAAAGAAATCAAAGAGGAATCCAAACAGAAATTCGATAATAAAATTATGGTATTGAACGAAAGACAAACCAAGGAATTGGAGGATTACAAGGAGGAACAACAAAAAGCATTAAGCCGCTTTGAAGAAAATCAGCGCACGGAAAAAGATGAAAAGTCAGCCGATTATAAAACGGAACTTCAGAAAGAAATCAAAGAAGAAAAACAAAAAGCGCATCAGCAATTTGATGTCAATAAAGACAATCTAAAAAAACAGTTGAGAGAGAAAGTGGAAGAAGATGTTTATCAATATGTGATGCTTGATAAAAAATCGCATATTCAAACGTTGAATGATGAATTGTTCAAAATGGATGAAGCAGCGTATCAAAGATTGGATCGTTTACTGAAAGAATGGCAGGTGGATGCTGAAAATGAGCAACAAAAGAACGAAAAAACACAGCATGAAGCATTAGAGCAGGCTAAGTATGAAGCTGAAACCGAAAAGGCACAGGCTCAAATATTGGCGGCTCGCAAAAAGAACGTTGAAGTGGAAGAAAAAAAGCAAAGAATTCGTGAACAAGAATTGCAACAAAAGCAGGCAGAACAGGCATACAAAGATGAAGCACAGCGCCTGAAAGCAAGACAAATCGCAGTAGAAGAAAAACAAAGTGCACCGTTGGATAAAAAGCGGATGGGTTTGTTTGCCGGTGGTGGTGCGGCGGCCATGTTATTAGTGACACTATCTGTACAATCGATGCTCAGTGAAGATGTCACATACGCTGAACTGATTGAAAACCAAGAATATGTCGAAGCATACGAAGAATACCCGGAACGCTACAGCGACATACTGAATCGCACTTATGAAAATAGGCATTTCGATGAATTGCAATATCTTGCCGATCAGGAAGAAGAAAACGAAGAAGTCAGCGACTTGTACATGGCATTATCTGTCGATAACACTAATGCAATCATTGAAACATACGAAGGTGTACAAAACAAAAAAGTATTAAGTGATGATGTGCTAAAGGCGGTTGCTGATCAATACCTGCTTCAACAGAATGTTGAGGGTGCAAAAGCAGTCAATACACATATCAGTGATAATGAATACACACAAACCATCGTTGATGTGCAGAATAATCTAGCCGCAAAAGAAGAACTTGAACAAACCATCGCAAACAGTGAAGAAGATGAAGATGTTAGTGAGGAACGACAAGAACTAGCACAGATTAACACGTTATTAAAGATTGAGGAGGACACACAATGACCGGATATTTATCGAAGATTAATCATGCAAAGATTATCGATTGTGAGCCATATCAATCATCTTTGTTTGAATCACCGGAACAGACATTTTTGTTGGTAGTGGAAATCGATGAACAGTTGCAACGATTGAAAATCAGTGAAAGAGAAAAAGAAATTGTTGTCAAACACTTCAAGCAGGAGGATGAAGTAATTGTTATCGAAGAACAACGAGGGGATGCCGTCAGCGTAGATGTTGTGTGGGATAATTGTTCTTTTTTGAAAAATAACATGGATAATGTGATTCGTGTGAATGAAGTGCTGAATCATCAGGAAACATTATTTGATGAAGCTGTATATGAAGGTGTATATAATGCGTTTGAATATACCTATGAACGCATGACAGAGGTGTCAAAAGAAAATGTGGAAACATTATATTTATACTTCAATGCTTTGAGCAAGCATAAAAACAGTCAGAATATCAGAGCCGGCACAGAAGAATTAGTAAAGGTCGCCATTAAAGTGGCTTTCAATCAGGATGTGCCATTCAAAACACTGATTGATATTTTCGACTTGGATAGTACCCACAATATTAAAGCGATTGTTAATGAGACGGATGAAAATACGAAATCGGAATTTTTCAAAAGTTTGGTTGATACCAAAACTGCATTGAACACGACGGAATCCGAGGTGTTTCGTAATTTGAAAGATTTAAATATTAACAAAGTGGGGGAAGCAATTGGTTAAATTAAGCAGTCACAATCACATGAAAGGTTATCTTGCAGGCAAAAGTGAGCTGAATCAAACGGACAAAGCGACATATATCATGTTTACTATCGCAGAGCCGAGACGGTACAAGAATAAGGACACGAGTGAATATGAAAACAATACACAATACTTTCCATTCATCGCCTTTTCAAAAACAGCAGAGTATATCAATCAGTACGTTGAAAAGAATCATCATATGATTGTCGAGTATCGTTTAGATGTTCAAAAGGTGAAAAAGGAAGATGACGATTATGCACAATCTGTGATTCGATTGACAGCACAAAGTGTTGAAACATTGGAATCCAGTGACAGTGCGAAAGCAAGACAAAAACGTTTTGAAGAAAAAAATCAACAGAAACAAGTGAATGAGCCAGCCGTCAGTTACGAAATTAATGATTATGTCGATGATTTTGTGACAAAAGAAAAGAATCGTGAAATGGATGATGATGATTTTGCTTTTTAATCTTACAAGGGGGGGCGAGAAAATGCCTACGCTTAAATTAAAGTATGATATTAAAAAGCAAATAAAAAATAAACCGAAAGAACGGAAGAATATACGGGCGAAACTTGCATCCCCTTGGCTTTTATTGGCAATCGGGATGATCATGACCCTCGCCTGTTTTTTTGTTTTTAATATCATAGTCAATTTATTTTCTTCAACAGTGACTGCATTAATGAGTATTGATTTTGATCAGTCATTTGCACACAACAATGAACGCATACAATCATATATTCTTACTTTCGAGCATTTCACACGCTTGTCTGAACATACGGGCATTCTGCTGATTGGTTTGGTTGTCATCGTATTGGTCGTTGCTTACAAGTTGTTTGAACAGCATCGCCGCTACAGAAAGTTGGATGTCGGACAAAAAGGCGACAGTCGATTTACAACAATCAAAGAATTGAAGCAGGCATACAAGACGGTGCCACATCGGGATGAAAAATATGACGGTGAGAGCGGATTTCCGATTTCCCATTATAAAGACCATTATTTCATTGATGATTCGACATCCAACACATGTATTATCGGTACATCCCGTTCCGGTAAAGGACAAACCGCTGTCTTTCCGGCCATCGACTTGGATTCCAGAGCGGAATATCAGCCTTGTATGATTAACGGTGATCCGAAAGGAGAGGTGTATTCAGCCAGTTATCAGCCGTTGAAACAAAGGGGCTACGATGTATTCGCATTAAACCTGCTCGACCCTGACAACGGAATGAGTTACAACCTACTTGAATTAATCAAAAATTCTTATGAAAAAGGCGATTATGCACAGGCACAGGCCGATTGTTCGACTCTAACCAACTCATTATTCATGAGTAAAAACAGCAAAGGTGAACCGTTTTGGGATGCGGCAGGTGCGAACTTGACGAATGCATTGATACTGGCGACCGTTGAAAAATGCTATCGAGAAAAAACACCGGAAAAAATTACGATGGGCAATGTTTATCGTATGTTGTTAGAACTCGGACAGGTCGAAGAAGATGAAAACGGAAATGAAGTCAGTCAACTGGATGAATACTTTGAAAAATTGCCGGCTGATCATATCGCAAAGCCATCATTTGCACAACTTAAATTCTCTAAAAACAATACACGCAGTTCGATTTATGCCGTGACAACCGGAAAATTGGAAATCTTCAGCCGTATCCAAATTGATAAGATGACATCGAAAAATTCAATCGATTTGAATCGCATCGGTTTTAATAAGCGCATATACATGTACTTCAATGATGATTATGCATTTGAACGGGGCGAAATCTTCTTTAAATCGGATGCAGATCAGCCGATTAAAGAAACTTTTCAAGTGGATGGATTCGGTTTTGCGGCCGTCAATTTCAACAACAACTTGGAAGATGGCGACATGATTGATGTCCGCATGAGTGACAAGCAGTATGTCACTTACATTTTTAATCGAAAAGAAATCGGCATCAGTGAATATACAGGCAAAATGGAGTATGACGATGAAGCAAGCCTTGAATTAGTAGAAGAAAGAGGAGAGCGTTTCTTAAAACAAACGAAAGTCTACTACAGCGACAAGCCGATTGCGATATTTATGATCATTCCCGATTATGACAGTTCGAGGAATACCATCGCATCGATTTTTATTTCACAGTTATATACGACACTTGCACGCAGTGCATCATTGACACGGGGCAACAAATGTCATCAGCGGGTGAAGTTCCGACTGGATGAATTCGGTAACCTACCTGCGATTCATGATATGGATACAAACATCACCGTTTCACTTGGCAGGAACATACTTTGGGAATTATATGTGCAGGGCTATTCACAGTTGGATGCGGTTTACGGTAAGGAAACGGCACGCACAATCAAGAGTAACTGTCAGAATCATGTCTATATCATGTCTACAGAAAAAGAAACCGCAGAAGAAATCTCGAATTTATGCGGTAAAAAGACGGTACAAACCACAACACGCACCGGCAAAGAAATCGGCGGAGACATGACACTCACCGATTCGATAGAGGAACGCCCGATCATCTTGCCGCAGGAACTTCTGCAGATAGAAGAAGGCGACACGCTTGTCTTGCGTTTCTTAAAGCGGAAAAATTTGAAAGGAAAGAAAATCACCCCATATCCGATTAAAAATTTCAACGAATTATCAATGCCGTATGCGTATCAATTTTTAGGCAACACATTTGATAATGAACGATTATTGAGTGACTTTGACATCCCATCGCATCATCGTACATTAGAGATCAAAGACATCATGATTGACTGGACGGGACGTTTTCAGAATCAGACACTGCCTTATCTTTCGACACTCGATTTAAAGCCGCATCAACTCGATAATCTGAAAGGTTATATTCAATCAATTGGCGGCGGTCAGACGGGCTATGGCTTCGTGAAACGCAAAGAAACGAAAGAAGACTTTGAAAAAGCACTGATGAATTTTTCCGTCAACTTAAACATCGATGATAAAGAGAAGGCGAAGGAACAGGTTTTAAAATCTGTTCAGCGCATTCTTGATGATGAATCAGGGGAGGACATCGTTGAAGAAAAAGACAGTGCGAATCAAACGGATGAAGCATTATTCCTTGATCCCGATTATTTTCCACACGCATTATACGAGAAATGTATCGACTATCTTGCACAGTATTTTTCACAAGATCGCATCGAGGAATACAAAACGTATCCTTATGAAATGTTTAAGAATCATATGAGTAACATCAATAAACAATTTATCTATGACACAATCATTAAAGATTTTAGAAATCGTCAATAAAAAGGCAGGTGAACTATTTGGAAGTCCTTGAATTACTCGAAGA
>Ga0079226_10004371_pt1 | contig 10806 bp, 12 predicted proteins | sample Poulit2014_FD_76345 | JGI IMG/M metagenome (GOLD analysis project Ga0079226, IMG submission 76345) | Agricultural soil microbial communities from Georgia to study Nitrogen management - Poultry litter 2014 | ecosystem: Environmental > Terrestrial > Soil > Agricultural land | place: USA: Georgia...
AAATTGACCGCGATGCAAAAGTAGTAGAAACGACACAGGGTGAATTTGAATTTGATACATTGGTCGTTTCTCTCGGATTTGAAAGTGAATCATTCGGTATTAAAGGCATGGACGAATTTGCAACATCAATCGTCAGCCCTGAAACTGCAGTTCACACGCGCGAAGTTATTGAAAAGAACTTCATTAATTATAAATCGTCTAAAGATCCTAAAGATCTTTCAATCCTTGTTGGTGGAGCAGGCTTCACAGGTGTAGAATTCCTGGGTGAGCTTGTTGAGACATTACCTGAGCTTTGTAAAGTGCATGGTATTGATTACAGCATGGTTAAAATCACTTGTGTGGAAGCAATGCCTTCTATGCTGCCAATGTTCTCTGACGAACTGACTCAGCATGCAGTTGATTTCCTTGAATCACGCGGTGTTGAATTTATGCTTGGCAATCCAATTGTTGCAGCTAATGAAAACGGCTTTGTTGTTAAAATCAACGACGAAGAGCAGCAGCTTGAAGCCTCAAGTGTTATTTGGACAGCTGGTGTACGCGGTTCAAGACTGATGGAAGAATCATTTGAAGGTGTTAAACGCGGACGTATCGTCGTTAAAGATGATTTAACAATTGACGGCTACCCGAATATTTTTGCAATCGGTGATGTTGCTGCAGTAATGAACGGCACTGGCGAAAATGCCCGTCCGTATCCAACAACAGCACAAATTGCAATGCAGTTAGGTGAACATACTGCAAAAAATATTAAACTTAGCCTGAACGGTGAAAAAATGGAACCGTTTGTTTACGATGATAAAGGAACTGTCTGCTCACTGGGTAACGGTGACGGCATCGGTGTCGTAATGGGCAAAGAAATTAAAGGCAAGTCTGCAGCATTCATGAAGAAAGTCATCGATACTCGTGCAGTTGTGAAAATTGGCGGCCTTGTATTAGGTGCAACAAAAGGTAAATTCCTGTAATTTAAAAATCAGCATTATGCATGGGTATATAATGCCCATGCTTTTATTTTTTTGGAGGCAACAATTATGGCAATGAATATCGTCCAGCTGTTTATATCAGTCCTGCTGTATTTCGTTTTATTTTACGGCATCAGTTTTATATTAAATATGATTTTAAAGATGACCTGGCTTATGGCATATGTTTACCCTGTTATCGTTCTATGGATTATCGGCAGAGTTTCATTGTTTGATTACATATCAGAACCCGGTGAATCGTTTAATATTTTATGGCAAAATATTATCGGTATTTCAGTATATGATATTATCATTTTAGGCAGCGGTTTTATCGGAATTATTTTAGCGGGAATGACTATCCGTTACTTAAGAAAAGCAGGATATCAAATGTTTTAGGGGGAATGCATTTTGAATATTAATTTTGAAGAAAAATACATTGCTGATGATTCAGCGATTGTAATCGGCTTACCTGAAAATGTTAAGGACTTAAAAAACTTTAATGAACTCGACACACTGTTAAACGGTTTGACTGAAGAAATTATTTCAGCAAATGTTTTGTCAGATACTTTTGGCAAAGTGACAACAACAGGTGTGACGATTCAACGCAAATACCGTAAAGTCATTGCTGTTGGTTTAGGGGACAGCAGCGACTTAACAGCTTTAAAAGTCCAAAAGGCTGTCGGTAAACTATTTCAATTTATGGCGAAAAATAAAGATCTTAAAGCTCAGCTGATTTTACACACTTTTGCATTTGAACCGGCAGAAGTTGCTGACGCGGCAGGATTAATGTCAGCAATCAGCAATCATAAATTAATGGGCTATAATTCATCATCGGATCCGTCTTTCCTGGCAGAACTGGATTTAACAATTGTATCAAATACAAATGTAGAAGAGGCGTTCAGACATGGCGAGGCACTCGGCGGCAGCATTACACTTGCCAGAGATTTTGCGACGATGCCTCCGAACTTGCTATACCCGGAAAGCTATGCAGATGAATTAGCAGAACACTTTAAAGACCGCAATTATATTAAAGGTGAAGTGAAAGATTTCGACACACTTGTACAGGAGGGCTTTGGCCTGTTAGCTGCAGTCGGCAAGGCATCTGTACATAAACCGCGCCTTGTCACTATTGAATACAAGCATCCAGATGCAGCAGATAATGCACCGATCGCATTAGTCGGCAAGGGCATTACTTATGACACAGGCGGTTATTCGCTTAAAACAAGAAATGGCATGCGTTCGATGAAATACGATATGAGCGGCTCGGCAAATGTCGTCGGTATGCTCGATGCAGTATCAAAATTAGAACTGCCGGTTCACGTCGTTGCCGTGCTCGCACTTGCTGAAAATATGGTAGACGGAAACGGTATGCGTCCGGATGATGTATACCAGTCGCTGTCAGGGAAAACAGTTGAAGTTTCAAATACTGATGCAGAAGGCAGACTCGTGCTGGCTGATGCGGTCTATTATGCCTCAACTGCATATAAACCACACGTCATGATGGATTTTGCTACTTTGACAGGTGCTGTCATTCAGGCAATCGGTACTGACCGTACCGGAGTATTTACTAATCAGGGCAGAAAATTCATCAACAACCTCCTGATCAGCAGCAAGGTAACCGGCGAAGATATATGGCATCTGCCGATGTCTGAGATTGAAGAAGAACGTGTTAAAAAGTCGGATATTGCAGACTTAATTAATGCTGACTTTAAACCGGGCGGTGCTTCATTTGCAGCGCAATTCATCAATCAATTTGTCGGGGATACACCGTGGGTGCATTTTGATATTGCTGGAACAAGCAATACTTCATCTGCAACACCATTTGCGCCGAAAGGTTCTACAGGAGTAATGATACGAACAATCGTTGATTTGATTGAATCTGGTACACTTTATGAATAAAGGACTGCTGGAAACGCTGGGGATTGAAATTATTGCTGATGAACCGGGCAAGTGTATCGTCGAGATGCCGATAACTGAAAAGGTGCTTCAGCCGTTTGGATATGTCCACGGAGGAGTGAACGTCGTCCTTGCAGAAACTGCAGCAAGTATGGGGGCATTCAGCCTGATAGAAGACGATGAAATTGCATTCGGTATGGAAATCAATGCGAACCATTTAAAAGCGAAGAGAGACGGTGTTCTGACTGCTTCAGCCATATTAAAGCACGGCGGTAAAACGTCTCAGGTATGGGAGATTGAAGTAACAGACGAAAGAGATGCGCTCGTTGCGCTCAGCAGATGTACCGTCGCAATTAGAAAAAAAAGATAGCTGTAAAAACAAAAAAGACTCTGGAATATTTCCAGAGTCTTTTTTGTGTTAATCATCAAGCTCTTTATTTTTACTGCGTTCGATTTTTAATCTAGCAGTTTCTTCTGTTTCAACTTCAGAACCTGTTTCATCACGTTTCAGCTCATTTAAAATCGTCAGCTGATAGGGTTCAACATCCGAGTGAAAGGCACTTCTCGCAATCATATGTGCACCGACAGGTGCTGAGATGAAAATGAAGATGACAGCAAGAAGCAGCTGTGTGTCGACTTCAGCATGGTAGTATGCAAAATAAATGAATACCCCGATTAAAGTCAGGCCGACACCAAGTGTTGAACTTTTTGATGCGGCGTGCAGTCTGGTATAAGTATCCGGCAATCGGATAATACCAATTGCAGCAACAATCGTGAAGAAGGCGCCGCCGATTAAGAAAAGTGCGATTAGACTAACTGTTATTATCTCTATCATTTTCAATAATCACACCTTTCTCCAGGAATTTCGCAAAGCCGATTGTTGCGATAAAACCGATCATACCAATCAGCATAATGACAACGAGTAAATATGATGTATCGAGTGCCATCGACACAAGTCCGATCATTCCCATCAGTGTGACGCCAAATGCATCGAGCGTAATTACTCTGTCGTGAAGTGTCGGGCCTTTAAGTATTCTGTATAGCATGCCGAGCATAGCAAAAGCGAATGCAATAATACATATGATTACGATTATATTAACGAAGTTCGTCATGGTTTAGCCACCTCTTTTATAACATTTTCAAAAGAAGTTTTAATGTTTTCAATCTCTTCATCGGCATCTTCCATATCGAGACCGTGAATATAAATAATTGAATAGTCTTCAGAAATTGCGACAACAACCGTACCCGGTGTCAGCGTAATTAATGTAGATAAAAGAGCAACTTCCCATTCTTCTTCCAAGTCATTCGGGTAAGCGTAGAAGCCGGGGTGAATGTCGATTTTAGGCGCCATTACAATCCTTACAACATCTATGTTCGCTTTAACCAGTTCGCTGATAAAGATGAACAGCAGGCGAATCATCCAGTACAAACGTTTTAAATAAAAACGTCCGGGCAGGAAATTTCTAAGAATATAAACTGCCACTAAACCGATGAGATAACCTGTGACGAAAGATCCAACTGTGTACTCAGCATTCATGAATACCCATAAGAAGGCCAACAGAATATTAATTAATAACTGAAATGACAATTACTCCACCCCCATCAAGTAGTTCGAGTATGATGACGGGTCGAAGAACGACTCTGCCGCCATTTCAAAGATTGGGAAGAGGAAGTCGGCCGACAGTCCGAAAACAGCTGATATAATAACCAGGCCAACTGCTGAGAACAGCAGTTTATCTGATTTAATATTTTTAAGCTCAATCGGCTGTGCCGGTTCACCCCAAAACACTTTGATGAAAATTCTAATGACACTGTACAGGACAACCAGACTGGAGAGCAGTACAAGGATTGCAGCAATAGCATGACCATTATCAAAGGCTGATTCTACGATATATAATTTACCGAAAAAGCCTGGGAATGGCGGCACACCTGCCAGTGACAGCGTCGCGATAAAAAATGTCCAGCCGACTACCGGATGCTGTCTGATCAGACCGCCAAGGTCTGCGGCATCATTTTTACCTGTTCGGTATATTATGAACCCAATTAAGAGGAACAGCGCTGCTTTTATAATCATGTCGTGAATTAAGTAATACATACTGCCGACTGTTCCAGCGTAATCCATCATTGAAAAACCAACCATGATAACGCCGACAGCGATCATTATGTTATAAATAATGATTTGTTTCATATTCGTATACGCCAGAGCCCCGATACTTCCGACAATAATTGTCAGCAAGGAGAGGAGCAGCAGCACTTGATGTGTGTATCCCACATCATTAGTAAAGAATAGTGAGTAGGTTCTTGCAATAGCGTATACACCAACTTTAGTTAATAATGCCCCAAATAGTGCAATAACCGGCATTGGCGGTGCGTTGTAAGAACCCGGCATCCAGAAATAAAGCGGGAATAAGCCGGCTTTTGTTGCAAAGACGAACAGAAAGACGACTGCAACGATTGTCATTATTGCTAAGTTTCCATCGTAATTTGACAGCTTAATGTGTATATCTGCCATGTTGAGTGAACCTGTCACTGAGTACAAGTAAGCGAGCCCAACAAGGAAAAAGTTTGATGAAACGATGTTTACAACCAGGTATTTAAACCCTTCCTGCAGCTGAATTTTTCTGCTGCCGAGTGTTATCAGTACATAAGACGCAAGGAGGAATACTTCAAAGAATACGAACATATTGAATATATCTCCAGTTGTAAATGCGCCGATAATTCCTGTGATCATAAACAGAACCATTGGATAATAGTAATATCTTTCTCTTTCATAACCGATGGACTGGAAAGAATAAACAACGACAAAAAATGTGACGATTGATGTCGTTAAAACCAGTAATGCAGCTACCATATCGTAGACTACGCTAATCCCAAACGGTGCTGACCAGTTGCTGATAAAAGTGACCATGGTGCCGTTCACGTATACATGATAAACATTGAACGCTGCGACCCCAACCATTATCAAACTTGTAACAGCTGATATCATTCGGTGCGGCATCGGCCGTTTTCCTAAGAACAGCATGATGACACCGGCTAAAAACGGAAGAATAATCGGGAGCATAGGTAATATGTTAGTCGTCATGTGGCACTCCTTTCATATCTTCTGTATTATCTGTACCCAGTTCTTTATAATTTCTGAGCAGCAGTACAAGACTGTAAGCAGTCAGTGCAAACGATATAACGATTGCTGTCAGAATTAAAGCCTGGGGGAGGGGGTCAGAATACGAGCTGACACTGTCATCCAGCACGGGCACATTACCGCGTTTCAGCTGACCCATTGTCAGAATCATTAAGTGAACACCGTGAGATAAAATAGACACTCCGATAATGATGCGGAGAACACTTTTTGACAGAATTAAATAGGTCGCACTGGCGATGAGAATCCCCGATAAAATAATTGTAACGAGTTCCATTATTCGTCCGTCCCCCCTACCAGTGTAACGATCATCAATGCAGTTCCAGATACGGTAAGAAAGACACCTGCATCGAACAGCATTGCGGTATGGACTGCGACTTCACCAAATACCGGCACATTAATGTATGTGTGCTGGTGTGTAAAGAAAGGTGTGCCAAAGAAAAACAGCAGAGTCGGTGCGACAATTGCAAGAGTCAGTCCGAGAGTAATAATGAAATGAAAGTTTACGGGTATCATTTTTCTGACTGTTTCATAGTCAAAAGCAATTAACAGCAAAATTATCGCGGATGCAGCGAGCAGGCCGCCGACAAATCCGCCGCCTGGTGTGTAGTGCCCCGCCATGAATAAGTTGATCGAGAACAGCAGGATGATGAGAAATATCACTTTTGAAGTGAACTGAATAAATACATCATTCATCTGGCGCTGTACTTTACTGTAGCCAGCTCTCTTAAGCGTGCTCTTCATTGTCATCATCCTTTCTTGATACTTTTGCTTTCATTAAAGCGTATATGCCGATTCCGGCAATTCCGAATACGAGTGTTTCAAATAAGGTATCATAGCCACGGAAGTCAACGAGTATTACGTTGACCATATTTCCGCCGGCTGCAAGATCGTATACATGATCGATATGGAACTGACTGATTGATTCAAACAGTCTGTTGGAATAAGCTGACAGACCAAAGAGAATCACAATCGCACCAACACCGACAGACACGATAAAGTTCGTAAATTTAAACTGCATGCTTTCTTCGTGTTTTGATTTCTTAGGCAGATGGTAGAAACAGACAAGGAATAAAGTCGTCGTGACCGTTTCAATTGCCAGCTGAGTTAAAGCCAGGTCTGGTGCTCTAAAGAATGCGAAGAACAGAGCCATTGCAAAACCAATCGCTCCGAGCATAATAATCGAAACCATGCGTGAGCGTGTCATCATAATAACTGCAAGTGAGACAAGCATAATTATAACGAGAGCAATGTCCTGTATTCCGACATCTGCAAAGTCATCAAAAGTAATCGGCAGACCAGTATAGAACGTCGTAACGATACCAATGACTACGAAGAAACCGAAAATATAAACCATGTAATCTCTCAGGAAGCCGTTCATGACACTGTCAGTTGCTTTGGCAGAACCGAGCTGGCTGTATATTAAGCCCTGATCGTATAAGTGATTTAATGTAAATTGTTCCTTATGATAATCGTAAATAAACATCCAGCTTGCTCTGAAAATATAAAGTGCTGTACCGATCACAACGATTGCTACAGTAGCCCAAAGCGCAGGGTTGTTAAAGCCGTGCCAATGAGAAATTTCAGTATTCAAGGCAGTATCTGTTCCGAGAATACTCATTGCTGCCGGATCGATAATTGTACCGGACAGAATATTTGGGAACAGTCCGAAAATTACTACAAGCAAAGTTAAAATAATTGGTGATATGAGTAACAGTGCCGGCGCTTCATGAGGCTCCTTCGGTGTGTCGTGTGTGCGATCTCCGAAGAAGATGCCGTGAATTAATTTAATAGAATAAACAAATGTAAATATACTGCCGAGAATAGCCAGTACCGGGAACAAGATGCTCCAGTCTGCCAGGGCACTAAAGTTAGCATTGCTTATTTCAAACATTGCTTCTAAGAAAAGCTCTTTTGACAGGAAACCGTTAAATGGAGGAATACCTGCCATTGATAAGGCTGTAATTAATGTCATTGTGAACGAAATCGGCATAAGTACAAGCAGACCGCCGAGTTTCCCCATGCTGCGCGTGCCGGTTTCATGATCGATAATACCCGCAATCATAAACAGAGCACCTTTAAATGTGGCATGGTTGATAATGTGAAATACTGCTGCAACGACTGCGACAGTAAAAATCTGTTCGTTGGCACCGCTAGATACAGCCAGTGCACCCACACCGAGCAGACTCATAATCATACCGAGCTGAGATACAGTTGAAAATGCCAGGACGCCTTTTAAATCATCCTGTTTTACAGCATTAAATGAAGCCCAGCATAAGGTAACGAGACCGGTAATTAAAATCAGCCATACCCATAATTCACTAAAAGCAAATACTGGTGTAAATCTTGCAACCAGATAAAGACCAGCTTTAACCATTGTTGCCGAGTGCAGATAAGCACTGACCGGTGTCGGCGCCTCCATCGCATCCGGCAGCCAGATGTAGAATGGGAACTGGGCTGATTTAGTAAATGCGCCGATCAGTACGAGTACTGCTGCAAGCGGTGCGAGCGGACTCGCAGTAATTAAATCGACGTTAGCTATCATTTCTCTGATGCTGAATGTACCTGTAATTAAATAAAGTACAATGAAACCGCCAAGCATCATAAATCCGCCGAAGAAAGTGATCAGCATAGATTTTTGAGCACCGTAAACTGATTTATCTTTAGTAAACCAGAAAGCGATTAACAGGAAGCTGGAAATAGAAGTAAGCTCCCAGAAAAAATAAAGCATAAGTATATTATCGCTTAATACGACACCGAGCATAGCAGTCATAAAAATGAGCAGATAAACATAAAAATTACCAAGTTTCTCATCTTTAGATAAATATCCGATTGAATACAGCACGACGAGCGCACCAATACCGGAAATCAATATTGCGAATAATAAACCTAAACCATCTATGTAGACGTCAAAATTCAACCCGATTCGGGGCATCAAATTTAAGGTGTGATGGAAAACCTGATTATTTGCAATAGAGGGTACCAAACTAAATAAGTATGCGACAATCACAGTCGGGATAGGTAAAACAAACCAACCGAGATGTACATCTTTAACATACCTGTATATGACAGCAATTACGATTGCAGCAAGCACAGGTAAAAATATTGCTAAATGTATCAATGTCAAAGTGTATCCTCCTCAAACGTTATTATATTTAATCATTATACATTAATATTAAATGTAAATAAACGCTTACGGTTTGAAATTATTGTCGATTCTCGTATACTGTATATATGGAAGACAGTAGTTATAGATTTATATATTATAAAATATATATTTCAAATTTACTGCTTCAAAAATGAAATTAATAAAATTTCCAGGAGGCCTATTTTATGGCATATTCACAATTAAGCACAGAAGTTTTAGAAGGCGAAACAAAAGCGGTAATTAAAACTAACATGGGTGACGTTACAGTTAAGCTGTTAAACAATGTCGCACCAAAAACAGTGGAAAACTTCGTTACTCACGCAAAAAATAAATATTACGATGGTTTAATTTTCCACAGAGTTATTAAAGATTTCATGATCCAGGGTGGAGACCCGACAGGTACCGGCATGGGCGGAGAGAGTATTTGGGGACAAGCATTTGAAGATGAATTCTCAACTGATGCATTTAACCTGTACGGCGCACTGTCTATGGCAAATGCTGGTCCGAACACAAACGGATCACAGTTCTTTATCGTCCAATTAAAAGATGTACCAGGTGATATGATTTCACAATTAGAAGGCGCGGGCTACCCTGCTGAAATCATTGAGAGCTACAAGAAAAACGGCGGTACGCCTTGGCTCGATCAGAGACATACAGTGTTTGGCCAAGTTATTGAAGGCATGGATGTTATTGAAAAAATTGCAGACGTTGAAACTGGCAGACAGGATAAGCCAAAAGAAGATGTGATTATCGAAACAATTGAAGTGGCTGAATAATTGTTTCTAAAATATAAGCAGGTCCTGACCGGGACACATACTGGTCAGGACTTATTTTTTATAAATCTTTAAAAAGTATCACAAATTAGTCATTATTATATTATATATATTATAAATCACTCTGATATACTTGTTTGTGTAAAGGTGAGTGATTTAAAGATGATGCCGTTTCTTTATTTCCCGGAAGACAAAACGGAATATATTCCAGCTCTAATCATGTTGCTTCTCTTTATCTTACTTGCGTTTGTGGTTTACAGAATTATTAAAAAATATTCGCGCAATGAAGAAGAAAAGATGAAAGACTTCGAAGAGAAAGTTCTGGAAAGACTCGAATATGAACATGATGATGACGTCACACGGAAATAATCAGCTATAATAAACACTCGATTTTTCTGTGTGACAACATAGCAATCTGAAGATATACATAATATGAATGTGAGAACACATATGCCCTGACTTGGGTATATGTGTTTTGTTGCGTTCATTTTTTTGGTTAATGCTGTTTTATATGTTAGAATAGTGATGGATTTAATATAGATGTCAATAAGTAGGGATAAAATGGCAAAAAAATACCGGATCGGCCAGTTCGTTAAAGTGAAAATTACTGGTATTCAGTCGTACGGTGCTTTTGTCAAAACTCCTGATAATCGTGATGGTCTGATCCATATTTCTGAAGTGATGAACGATTACGTTCACGATGTGAATCAATATTTATCAAAAGGCCAAATAGTCAAGGCTAAAATTGTCAGCATTGATGAAAACGGTAAAATCAGCTTGTCATTAAAAGAAAATGAATACTTTAAGAACGAAGAGAAAAAAAGAGATAAGCGTTCAGTATTAGAGAAGATCAAAGATACCGAAAAGTACGGTTTCCAGACATTGGCGGAAAGAATGCCG
>Ga0079226_10004372_pt1 | contig 10805 bp, 8 predicted proteins | sample Poulit2014_FD_76345 | JGI IMG/M metagenome (GOLD analysis project Ga0079226, IMG submission 76345) | Agricultural soil microbial communities from Georgia to study Nitrogen management - Poultry litter 2014 | ecosystem: Environmental > Terrestrial > Soil > Agricultural land | place: USA: Georgia...
CCGAATTCTGAACGTTTAATTTTACCGTTGAAACTAAATCCTGCTTTTTGATTTCCCCAAGGATCAGCAGCTATACCACCGTACTCTACGTTTAATACTATAGATTTGGTAGTATCTTGAATGTTTAAGTCACCAGTAAGTTTGTAATCCTCGTCATCTACTTTTTCAAATTTAGTAGATTTGAAAGTAATTTTCGGGAATTTTTCAGAATCAAAAAAATCACCACTTCTTAAGTGATCGTCTCTTTGTGAGTTTTTAGTATCTACGGATGCTGTGTTAATTACAGCTTCTGCAGAAGCATTTGTTAAATCATTGTTGGGTACATTTAAAGTAATATCAAATTCTTGAAATTGTCCTTTAATGTTTGAAATCATCATGTGTTTCACTCTGAACTCAATTTCACTGTGGTCTTTGTCTAATATCCAGTTGCTCATAATTTTATTATTTATTTTTTTCTATTGATAATACAAATATGGGACTATAAATGTGTGATTACATTGACCTATGTTAAGAAATGAGCTTGCAGATGGTTTTAGGCCTTTAGATCAGTTGTTTTTCTCTATCGGATCTCCGGCAGGTAAAAGATGATTGCTAGAGTCAAAGCCAATAAAAAACGTCTCCAAGTTGAAGACGTTTTTTAATAATTGATAAAGTTTTCCCGTATTAAGGTAATAAAGGGAAAACGGTGCTTTCGGTATGGGATGCTTCCAATGCTTGTAATAACTCTTTAACTAGCTTTGGATGTTTTTCTACTAAATTGTTCTTTTCTTTTGGATCACGTTGTAGATCATAGAGCTCAAGAGAGGTTTTTTCTGGATTTCTAACATTTAAACGAATTAATTTCCAGTTGTCTTTTCTTACAGCTTGTCTACCGCCATCTTCGTGGAACTCCCAATACAAATGATCGTGTTTCTTTTGATCTCCATTATTGGATAGAGTAGGATAAAATGAAATACCATCTGTATAATTTGCCTCTGGTGCTCCTGTAATTTCCGTAACGGTCGGTATAATATCCCAGAAGGCACCAATGTGTTCGCTAGTCACTGCAGTAGGAGTAACGTTCGGCCATTTTACAATTAATGGAACACGAATACCGCCTTCATATAAATCCCGTTTGAATCCTCTTAGATTACCTGCACTATTAAAAAATTCAGGATCAGCACCACCCTCCCTATGTGCACCGTTGTCGGAGCTGAAAATTACTATTGTATTTTCTGTTAAATTATACTCTTCGAGCTTGTCTAATATCTGTCCCACATAGCCATCCATTCTGCTTACCATCGATGCGTAAGTAGCTCTAGGTTTCTCAACAGAGCTGTATCCTGCAATAGTTGCATTGGGGCCGTAATCGTTACCTCTATGTGGTGTTTCCTCAAATTGATCTTCATACATTTTAAAGTACTCGTCATTTGGTCCAGCTAATTCCGCATGAGGTAATACTGTTGGAACGAAAAGGAAAAAAGGATTGTCCTTGTTATTGTCTATGAATTCCAATGTTTTTTCTTGAATTAATTCAGGAGCATACTGCACCTTTTGCGTGAGGTCGTTTCCTTCTAATATAATTTTCTCATCGTTATGCCATAGGTGAGTCGGGTAATATCTGTGGGAATGTCTTTGGCAATTGTAGCCAAAAAACTCATCAAAACCCTTTAGTGTAGGGTCACCACTAGTTCCTACCATGCCTAGACCCCATTTGCCAAATGCACCGCTTGTATACCCTGCTTGTTTTAAAAGCATGGCGAGAGTCTCTACAGAGTCTGCTAATGGGTGCTGTCCTTCAGGTTCAATTTCTTTATTGCCTCTTATGTCTGTGTGGCCCGTGTGCTGTCCTGTCATTAAAGAGGAGCGCGATGGAGCACAAACGGAAGTCCCTGAATAAAAGTTGATGAATTGAATTCCTTCTTTTGCTAGCTGATCCAGGTTAGGGGTTTTAATTATTTGCTGCCCGTAAGCACCTAAATCGCCATATCCTAAGTCATCGGCTAAAATAAATACAATATTGGGTTTGTCTTTGCTAAGGTCCTGTGCATTTCCATGAAAAAAGGAAAATAATAGAACTAGTAAGGTAAGTTGATTATGCATGTATGAAATTATAAAATTAGAAAAACCAAAAATAACCAAAATTTTCACACTAGAAAACCCTATAGCCTAACTACACCATTGCTCTAAAGATAGTCCTTCAACCTAGCATACCCCACATTAACTGACAGGTGTAAAGCTTTGTATTTGCTTGCGCAATTCTTCCTTCCATGCTTTTTGTAAAGCTTTTGTATGTTCGCCTGGAGAATCTCCATAGCGAATGCTATCGATCTCTAAAACCGGTGTTATGTCTTTGGTAGTACTACAAATGAAAACCTCCTTAGCATGCTCCAAATCTTGGTAGGTAATGATTTGTTCCTTAACTGTGAAGAGTTCTTTTCCAATGCGCAACAAGTGCTTCCTTGTAATTCCTTTTAGAACATTATGCGCAGGCGTAATTAACTCATTATCCTTGTTGAAAATAAATATATTTGCTCTAGGGCATTCGGTTAAAACTCCACTGCTCATGTACACAACATCGTCTGCACCTTTGTCCTTTGCACTTTTTAAGGCTTTTATTCCCATCGTATAATCTATTGTTTTCGCTTCGGGTATGCTGCGCTGAAAATCATAGGTTATCAGTTTGATACCCTCTTTTTGCTGCTGGTGATTTATTTTTAAGGGCTGCTGGGTAACTATAAGATTAGGTTTGGCAATAGTATATGCATCTGGGCTATATCCACCGGTTAATATGAGTTTTATTCCGGAATCAGGAATGTTGTTTATTTTGATAATAGCCTGTATTTGTGCAGTGAGCTCTTCTCTTGAAAATGGAATGGGTAGATCCATTATTTTTGCTGAATGGAAGAACCGGTCTAAGTTGTCTTGAAAAAATACGGGGCAAGACTCAATAGTTTTAAAAAAATCAAAAATACCATAACCTCTAACTATTGAAAGGTCATTTATTCCTAAAGCAGCATCTTTTTCTAAAACTAGCTGCCCGTTGATCATAGCATGTAAGTTGTTCATTGTTCTGATTGAGTTTTTATTGCGTTATATTTTTGTAAAATTGGAATTACTTGTTTTAAGGGTAGGGGACTTACTTCCCCTCTATGTCCTTCTACCGCTTCAGCTGCAAATAAAGAGTTGATAATGGCCTCTTCAGTGGCTTCAATAGCAGCCATAAATAGGGGCGAGAGATGGTCGTTATGTACTGTTGGCGTCGAGTATTCTAAATTTTTGGACTGGTAGGTTGTTTGCACATCGAGGTGCGTAGAAAAAGCAATGAAATAATCTCCACTACCATTAGAGGCTATTCCTCCCGTTTTACCTAAGCCTAAAAATGCTCTTTTTGCGAGTCTTTTTAAGTTCCTCTCATTTAGTGGAGCATCGGTTGCCACAATCACCATACAGGAGCCGTCTGCTTTGTCCAGTAATTGTTTGCTAAAGGAGAAGTCTCCTAATTCTTTGCCAACTGGCGCGCCGTTTATTGTTAACGCTCCGCCGAAGTTGCTTTGTACGAGCACGCCTACAGTATAGCCTCCCAAGCTCTCGGGTAATATACGCGAAGAGGTACCAATTCCACCTTTAAATCCAAAGCAAATAGTCCCTGTTCCGGCGCCAATACTTCCTTCAGCGACTTCCCCTGGAGCAGCCGACTGTATAGCCTCTAGCACATCGTTGGTGTTTACATGTTGCCCGCGAATATCGTTGAGTAGCCCGTCATTAGTTTCTCCAACTACTGGGTTGACCGAGTATATTTTTTCGTTACCCTTTTGATTTATGGTGTACTTTATCAAAGCATCCATTGCGGTGGGTACACTCAGCGTATTGGTGAGTACAATAGGAGTCTCTAAGTTGCCAAGTTCTTCAATTTGGGTGCTACCGGCTAGTTTCCCAAAACCATTTGCAGCATAAACGGCGGCAGGTACCTTTTTTTGAAAGAGGTTGCCAGAGTGCGGAATTATAGCGGTTACACCTGTATTTATTTGCTGAGGATTTTTTAATGTTTTGTGTCCCACCTTTACTCCCGAAACATCTGTGATTGCGTTATACTTCCCCGGCTGCATCAGGCCAATTTGAATACCGTAATCTCGGGCACGTAATTTATTAGATTTTGATTCTTGCGCTGAGGCAGTGCTAATGGATAGAGATAGTAAGCAAAGAGCTAATTGGCGAAACATCATATTTGTCTTTCTTTGCCACTAATATAAAAAATTAAAATCAAGGATCTTGTTTTTCTAGAAAATTGCACGATTAAGAAACAAAACAAAAATTGATATAGACCAAAGCGGCCCCTAACACATTTTTAGAGGCCGCTTTGATTCGTATTATAAAGATCTACTAAATTCCCATTTCATCGAGTATAAAGTGAGCGCCGTCAATTTTATCGGCAACCCACAATACATAGCGGATATCTACTCCAATGGAGCGGCTATAGCTCTCATTCCATGCAAAATCATTGATAGTCGCCTCATAGGCTCTATCGAAGTTTACTCCTATAAGCTCGCCGTAGGCGTTCATAATAGGAGAGCCGGAATTTCCTCCTGTTGTATCCATATTGTATAGAATGTTGACAGGAACGTCATTGCGTTTTTTACCTGTGTATTTTCCGAAATCTTTAGCTTCCCAAGCGCGGCGAATGGATTCTGGGTATTGATACTCTGCCTTACCTTCATAGCCCTTTTCAATAATCCCTTTGATTGTTGTTATTGGACTCATATATGTTGCATCGACTGGAGTATATCCTTTGATGTTTCCATAAGTTAGGCGGAGTGTAGAATTGGCATCTGGAACAAAGTTTTTTTCTAAAAACTGCTCTTTTACCGCCACATAGTCTGCCATAAGTTTGTTAAGTTCTCCTTCTCTGCGCTTCATGACCGAATAAAAGGCTTGCGATTCAGCCAGAAGACTTTGTTGAAAGTCCATCAGGTCATCGTTGTAATGGATGAAGTCCTCAACAGAGCTTAATAGGTTGTTTAATACATAATCCGGGTCGCTTAATCTAGAAGCATTAACCGTTTGTTCGATAATCCATCTTCCATCTTCTGCATTTTCAGCATCGATCATGCTCACAGCTCTAATGGCGTTGCTTGTACCTTTTAAGGCTAAGGCCTGCTCAAACATATGCGTAAGGATGTTTATATCGACCTGTTTATTGTAGTCTTTATAAATTTCCTGAACAGTTTCCTTCACCTTAGCTATGTTTTTATCAAATACAAGTTGTTGTCTATCGGCACTTTGGGATGCTAAAGCGTCTTTAAAACCCCAAAGCTGCCTGGCCACACGGAGTATATTTGAACCACCATAAATATTGTTCATCCACATTTCTTTTGGTGCACTTTCCATGACTTCCTGGTAGTGGCTATTGATGTCTTTCATCAGCGAGCCGTATTCTGCTTGGAGCTTTTTATTGGATTGAATATAATTTTCTAACTCTTTATCTTCTTGGTATTTGGTTGCCACTAAGTCGATACTACGAAGTCCTTTCATCTTACCTTGGTAGTTTTTCATCACGTTGGCATTACGTTTTATACGCGTCGCCAGCTGCAATTCTATGGCTTTGTCTTCCTGACTGGCCAAAGACATTTGCTCGTTTTGATAGTTGTATAAGTCCGAGGTGTAAGGCAAAAGGAATTTTTCCTGATACTCTAAATACTGTGCAGGCCTATGTCGGAAGGTGCGACCCGGGTAGCCAAGGATAAATACAAAATCATCTTCTTCAACTCCATTTGGATTAACCTTCAGGTGCCTTTTCGGTGTGAAGGGAATGTTGTCAGGACTGTATTTAGCGGAAGAACCGTCGGGCGCGACGTAGGCTCTAAGGAAGGCAAAGTCTCCGGTATGTCTTGGCCATACCCAGTTGTCTAAATCGCCACCAAACTCACCAATATCTTGTCTAGGTACATAAACCAGCCTAACATCTTCAATGGTTTTATACTTGAAAAGCACATAGCTTTTACCAATAAACATTTCAGAAACTTCTGCAGTTATGCTAGGGTCGGCTTCTACGGCGCGCCTAGCGATTTCCTTACGCTTTTCGTTTATAATCTCTATCCTATCTATAGGGTCGTTAATGTGCTCCACCGCAGCTAGAACCTCCTCAGAGACATCCTCATAGGATTCTGTAATTCTTATGGTCAACCCTTCGGCTTGGATTTCTTGCTCTAGGGAATTGGCTACAAAACCATTCTCTAAATAATTGCTTTCAGGGGAACTAGCCAGCTGAACGGCACTAAAGGCACAGTGATGGTTGGTGATGATTAGGCCGTTTGGAGAAACAAATGAGCCTGAGCATCCACTAACGCGGACTAAAGCGTCCACTAGGCTCACTTTCCCTGGTGAGTAGATCTCTTGTTCATTTATTTTTAACCCCGCTTTTTTTAACCCCGCTAAATGGATATCACTTAATGGATACATCCCTTCATCGGGTACACTAGCTGAAAACTGAAATATTCCAGATACAGTTAACAGTCCTATTGCAACTAACTTTTGTAAAGAGTGTCTCATAGTGCGCTTGTTATTGTGTTTTATGATTTATCAGGTAAAAATACTAAAACTTTTTTAACAAGGACTCTAAAAGTCATGTATCGCATCCTAAATGTAGTTAGATGCAGAGTCAAATAGGGATTTGTGAAATGAGCTGTTTGTAGGAAAGGATAGGGGGGCGATAGCTTCTGATTGATCTGCTATGAATTGGTAGCTTTGCGGGCAAAAGAATGGGCCATCTTATATAAGGTTAGATGGCCCTATAAAATTTAAAAATAAGGCGGATTAACTGAGAGGTTCTGCTGTAAAACCTTTTTTTTTGATATCGGCAATAAGCTTGTCTTTATCGATGTTCTCGCCTTCTACTGTCAGTGTTTTCTCTGCCGAAGATAAGTCTACGTTCCATGTTTTAATGGAAGAGGTTTCCTCTAAAACAGGTTTTATTTTGGCAACGCAGCCGTCGCACTTTAGGGTTGTTTTAAAATTTATAGTTTCCATATTATTCTATACTTTAATGAATGATTCAATTTACTGTTATTTTTTCCATTTTAATCGCAGGCTATTGGTGACTACGCTCACGGAACTAAAAGCCATTGCCGCTCCTGCCCACATGGGATCTAATAAGAAGCCATTTATTGGGTAGAGTATACCTGCAGCAATAGGTATTCCAATGATGTTGTAGATGAAGGCCCAAAACAAGTTCTGCCTGATGGTCTTTACGGTATCTTTTGAGAGCTTCAGGGATTGTTTGATTTTCTTTAAATCCGATGATATAATCGTCATGTTGGCAATTTCCATAGCGATATCACTGCCTTTACCCATAGCTATACTCAGGTCCGATTGTGCAAGCGCGTTGGAGTCGTTAATTCCATCACCCACCATGGCTACCACATGTCCTGAGTCTTGAAGCTGCTGGACATATTTTGCTTTTCCATCGGGTTTAATTTCTGCTTGGAAGTGCGATATACCGACCTCTTTAGAAACAGCCCTAGCGGTATGTTTATTATCTCCAGTGAGCATATGTACTTGTATGCCCAAGTCTTGCAGCTCGGAAATTGCCTGCTTGGAAGTATCTTTAATCTGGTCACTGATGGCTAGGGTTGCTAATACCTGATCCTCCAAAGCAAATAGTACGACCGTCCTAGCTTGCGAGGTATGGTTATTTATCCACTTTTCAGTTTGAGGGTCACTTGCAATCTTTAAGTTAGCGATCAGCTCGGGACTTCCTATATAATAGGATGTTCCCTGATAGTTCCCTTTAATGCCTAAGCCTGTAAGACTCTCAACTTCGATGTCTAAGTGCTGAAACTGCTGGCTTTCCTCTAAGTGCCTAGTTATGGCCTCAGCCAGAGGGTGCTCTGAAGATTTTTCTATGCCGTGTAATACAGCCGTGTGTAGGTCTTTTTGTTCCTGAGAAAACCACTTAATCTCTTGAACACTGGGATGCCCTTGGGTGATTGTTCCGGTTTTATCCAATATTACTGTATCTACTTTCGTACCGTTTTCTAAACTCACTGCATCTTTGATTAATATACCATTCTCTGCACCTTTGCCTATACCTACCATAATAGCAGTCGGTGTGGCTAAACCTAGGGCGCAAGGGCAGGCTATCACAAGGACAGTTACAAAAGCTACTAGACCTTGGACAAAGCCGTTGTCACCTCCTAGGATTATCCATAGGATAAAGCTAACAGCAGCGATTGCTATTACTATTGGAACAAATATCGAGGATATTTTATCCACAAGCCTTTGTACGGGAGCTTTGGAGCCTTGCGCCTCCTCAACCATTTTTATTATATGAGACAGTAGGGTATCGCTGCCTACTTTTTCCGCTAAAAACTCAAAGCTTCCCTTTTGGTTTATCGTACCTGCAAATACAGAGTCTCCCTTTTCTTTCTCTACAGCTATGGGTTCACCGGTAATCATGCTCTCATCAATGAAAGACTTCCCAGCATTCACCTTCCCGTCAACGGCAATTTTCTCTCCCGGTTTCACGATGATCCTATCGCCAACTTGTACGTTAGAAATAGGAATGATCTGAGCCTGTCCGTCGCTATTAATTACTGTAACTGTATTCGGGCGGAGGCCCATTAGCTTTTTTATTGCCGAACCGGTTTGTCCTTTGGCTTTCTCCTCGAGCAGCTTTCCCAGTAATATGAATGCAATGACTATCCCAGCCGCCTCAAAATAAACGTGTCCCTCAACACCTTTGCTAGCTAGTAGCTGAGGGAATAAGGTGATAACCACGCTGTATAAGTAGGCTGTACCGGTACTCATGGCTACTAGCGTATCCATGTTGGCTGATCGGTGTTTTAGCTGCTTCCAGGCGCCAATAAAAAACTGCCTACCGAAGTAAAAGAGCATGGGTGTGGACAAGAACCACATGATGTAGTTGCCGTAGGGCATATCCATAAAGAACATCCCTATAACGAATAAAGGAACGGCAAAAACCATGGCCCCTAAAACTCGTTTACGGAGTTCTTGGTAGTTTTGATCTTTTAACCTTTCTAGCTCCCCTTGGGTGTTCTCAGATTCATCTATAAGGATATCATAACCTGCAGACTGTACCGCAGACTTGAGGCTTTGATAGTTTATAACACCAGCGAGGGCCTCGATTTTTGCTGACTGGTTGGCATAATTTACTTCAGCCTTTAATATGCCAGGTTGATGTTGTAGTGTAGACTCAACCGAAGATGCGCAGCTAGCGCAAGACATCTCTGTTACTGGAAGCGTTTTTTTAACCACAGGAACCCGGTATCCTAGATCCTTGATTTTATGAATTGCTTTTAGGACGATATCCTCGCTGTTTTGCCTATCTACACGAAGCAGAGCCTTCCCGTTGTTGGTGTCTATATCTATTTGATTTATTCCATGTATTTCTTGGAGGCCTTTTTGAACAATAACCGCGCAGTGGGTATTGTCCACACCCTCTAAGGGAATTTGTATGTTTTTAAAATTCTCCATAGTTTCTTCTTTATGATACAAAGGTCGGTAATGCCGCCCTTTAAAAGTTATGCTTTTTCTAGAAAGGCTTACAATATTTACAGTTTATCTAGTGGTCGACGCCTAGAATAACCCTTTCCTTTAAAATGACTGGGGGAGAGTCCGGTTACTTTTTTAAATTGATTGCTGAAATGTGCGGGGCTGGAATAACCCAGTTGATGCGAGATTTCTTTTATGCTAAGCTGATCGTATGCTAGCAGCTCTTTTGCTTTTTCTGTACGCTGAGAAATATAATACCTTTCAATACTCATGCCCTCCACTTCAGAAAATAAATTCGAGAGGTAGTTGTAGTCGTAAGGCAGCTCATGGGTTAGGTAGCTGGAAAGATTTTGATCGGTAAAGTCCTCCATGTTATTTAAAAAGAGGATTATTTTTGTCTTAATAGCCTCTATAATCTGACCCCGCTTGTTATCAATGAGCTCAAAACCTAACTCCAGCAAGGCTTCTTGTAGCTCGGCCTTTTCATCCTCGCTTAGTGCTTCATTAAGGAAGACCTCTCCAAGGCCGATGTTTTGGTAGGCAATATTTAAGCGTGCTAATAACTGGCTCACCACTAATATACAGCGGTCGCAGACCATGTTCTTAATGTGGATGACTTCAGGCTGTATGGTATTAACTTCTTTCATCTTGTGGTGAATCAACCGATGTTCCTCTCGTAAGGGACTCTTGTTAGTATGGACTTACCCAAGGTAACCTCATCAACATACTCCAGTTCTCCACCAAAGGAAATGCCTCTAGCGATAGTGGATATTTTTAGATTGAATTCTCTGAGTCGTTTGTAAATGTAAAAGATAGTTGTATCTCCTTCCATAGTGGCGCTGAGAGCTAGGATAACTTCACTGACTCCGCTTCCTTGTATTCTTTCAATGAGCTCCTCTATGCGGAGGTCCGAAGGGCCAACACCATCTAAGGGTGATATTAATCCACCTAGAACGTGATAAGTTCCTGTGTACTGATTGGTGTTTTCTATAGCCATTACATCGCGTGTATCTTCTACTACGCAAATAATATCTTTTTCACGTTTGGGGGAGGTGCAGATTTCACACTCCTGCTCATCGGTGATGTTGAAGCATTTTCTGCAATATTTGACGTTTGATTTTAATGTGTTGATAGTTTCTGTGAACCTATAAACCTCTTGCTCATTTTGTTGAAGCAAATGGAGTACTAACCTTAAGGCTGTTTTTTTTCCTATTCCAGGAAGACGACCAAATTCTTCAACAGCTTGCTCAAGTAATTTTGAAGAAAAATTCATAGAGCAAATTTACAATATTTTTTTGGTAAGCATATTTGTTCGC
>Ga0079226_10004373_pt1 | contig 10804 bp, 9 predicted proteins | sample Poulit2014_FD_76345 | JGI IMG/M metagenome (GOLD analysis project Ga0079226, IMG submission 76345) | Agricultural soil microbial communities from Georgia to study Nitrogen management - Poultry litter 2014 | ecosystem: Environmental > Terrestrial > Soil > Agricultural land | place: USA: Georgia...
AAATAAAGTGTATCCTAATAAAGAGACAATTGTCTTTTGAATTGTCTACAAAAGAGAATGAAAGGCTGAAGCATATAATGGAAATCAAACCACGCATTTTTGAAACGGATTTATTAGGACATATCCATCACTCCAATTATTTTGTGTATATGGAAGAAGCTAGATTGGAATTTTTAAAAAATATTGGGGTAGATATTAATTTCGAAAAATTTACATTTGTTCTTGTCTCTACAAATTGTGATTTTATTCGACGAGGAGTAATTGGGCAAGTTATTGAATCACAAACACAAGTTGAAAAAATTGGGGATACAAGCCTAACTTTAAGTTGTAGCATGATTGAAAAGAATTCTGGAAACTTAATTGCCCAAGGAGAAGCTACAATGGTTTATTTTGATATTGTAAATCAAAAATCAACGAATATTCCTGATTCAATAAAAGCAAAATTAGAAAGTTAATAATAACAATGCTTTTAATTCAATGACTATAGTATATTCATATATCATAAAATAAAACGAAGTATAAGTAGGTGAAAAGATTATGAGGAGTTCAACATTAAGAATGCCACGTAAAATCCATTATGGCGAAAAAGCTTTTAAAAAACTTGCTGAGGAAGTAACATTTTTAGGCGCAAAAGGGCTTATAATTAGTGATCCCGTAATGGAAAAATTAGGAAATGTGAGAAAGTGCGAGCAAACTTTAAAAAACAACCATATAAGAGTAGCCAAATATTTAGGAATTGAATCAGAGCCGACGGATCAGTATATAAATAAGGCATTAGAATTATTTAAAAAAGAAGAGTGCCAATTTATCATTGCTCTAGGAGGTGGGAGTTGCATCGATACTGCAAAAGGAGTTGCTGTGTTAGCATCTAATGGTGGCGATATAAGCGATTATATGAATAATAAAACAGTGGCCAAACACAACCCCGTTCCGCTAATAGCTATTCCGACTACAAGCGGGACGGGCTCTGAAGTGACAGATGTTACTACAATTACGAATACGCGAAATGATGTTAAAATGATGATTAAACAAACGGCTTTTCTTCCTAGTATAGCTATAGTGGATCCGGAGTTTTCACTTTCCTCACCTCCAAATACTACTTCAGCGACAGGAGTGGACGCACTAACTCATGCTATAGAAGCGTATATTTCAAAGCAGGCGCATTCTTTTACAGATATGCTTGCTTTATCGGCAAGTAAAATAATTTTATCCAATATCAAGGAGGCTTATTACGATGGAAATAACGTAGAAGTTCGTGAAAAAATGGCTTACGCTTCAATGCAAGCTGGAATGGCTTTTTCTGACTCTTCTGTTTGCTTAGTCCATGGGATGTCTCGACCTATTGGGGCAATATTTAAAGTTCCTCACGGTATTTCTAATGCTATGTTAATGCCTGCGATTATGGAATATAATTTAGATGCTTGTACCAATGAATTAGCTCAACTTGCAGATAATGCTTTTAACAATATAGAACATCTTTCAAGTGATGAAAAAGCAAAACATCTTATCCAAGAGATTAAATATTTATGCTCTGAGCTGAATATACCCAATTTAAGAGAATGGGGTATAGATAAAAACGAATTTGAAAATGCTCTTTCTAAAATGGCAGAAGACGCTATTAAAAGCGGGAGTCCCGGTAACAACCCTAAAGTGCCTACTGAAAAAGAAATTATTAGTTTGTATAAGAAGTGTTATGACTATCAATTTGATTTAAATAAAGTTTAAATACTCGTTTTAACTTTCATAAATCTTACTTGTAAGGAGAAATATAATGAAAAAAACAGGAAAAATCAATATTCTTAAAAATTATGTAAACGGCAAATGGGTCGAATCAAAAACAAGTGAAACTCAGGCAGTATACAATCCTGCCACAGGAGAAGTGATTGCTCATGTTCCTATTTCAACAAATAAAGATGTAGACAATGCTGTCGAGTTGGCAGATAAAGCGTATCAAGAGTGGAAAGAGGTTCCAGTTCCCAAAAGAGCAAGACTGATGTTTAAGCTTCAGCAACTGCTTGTAGACAGCTGGGATGAATTATCTGAACTGATAACAATAGAAAATGGAAAGAATTTAAAAGAAGCTCACGGTGAGGTTCTTCGTGGGATTGAAAACGTCGAATTTGCTGCCGGCGCCCCTTCCTTAATGATGGGAGATTCATTGCCATCTATTGCAACAGGTCTCGAATCCGGATATTATCGTTATCCATTGGGTGTTATTGGCGGTATTACACCATTTAACTTTCCAATGATGGTTCCTTGCTGGATGTTTCCTATGGCCATTGTGACAGGCAATACTTTTGTCATGAAACCATCAGAGCGTACACCTTTATTAGCGAACCGTTTAGCCGAATTAATCGAAGAAGCAGGATTTCCGAAAGGTGTCTTTAACATAGTACACGGAGCACATGATGTAGTGAACAGTCTGCTGGATCATAAAGATGTGCCAGCCATTTCTTTCGTTGGATCGCAGCCGGTTGCAGAGCATGTGTACAAACGAGGTACGGAAAACTTGAAACGTGTTCAGGCGTTAGCAGGAGCGAAGAATCACTCTATCGTATTAAAAGATGCGAATATTGATAACGCGACTACACAAGTTATGAACGCAGCATTCGGTTCGGCCGGCGAACGTTGTATGGCTGCTGCTGTAGTAGCTGTGGAAGAAGAAGTAGCTGATGAATTTATTGAGCAATTGAATAAGAAGTCCAGCGAACAAAAAATTGGCGATGGTCGGAATGAAAATGTATTCCTTGGACCTGTTATTCGTGATAGCCATAAAGAAAAAACATTAAATTACATTGAAACAGGCGAAAAAGAAGGGGCAACGCTTGTTCGTGACGGACGGAAAGACAAAGTGGAAGAGGATGGTTACTTTGTTGGGCCAACCATTTTTGATAACGTTTCTACGAATATGACCATTTGGAAAGATGAGATTTTTTCTCCTGTCCTTTCTATAATCCGAGTGAAAGATTTGGATGAAGCTATTAAAGTAACTAACCAATCTGCGTTTGCGAATGGATCTTGTATTTATACCAGGGACGGGGGTTCTGTACGGCAGTTCCGCGAAGAAATTGACGCTGGAATGTTAGGAGTAAATATTGGGGTTCCAGCACCAATGGCGTTTTTCCCATTTTCAGGTTATAAAGATTCCTTTTATGGAGACTTGCATGCAAACGGTAAAGATGGAGTAGAATTCTATACTAGAAAGAAAACTATTACTACGAAATGGGTTTAGATCTAGCTGTACAAATAGAAATATGATACAAAAATTATTTTTTGTACATTAAAAAATGTTGTCCAGACAATTAAAATTAAACATACTTAACCAATTTGAATAAAATTAACATTGAAAGAAATTGAAGAATAATCACTAAATAACTTTAAATTTGATAGCGCTTTCAGATTTAATGCGTTTCAAATATTTTAGAGGAGGAGTGACGATGAGTTTAAAGCTTTTAATATGGGCGGGGTTTATTGTATTTTTAATCGTGTTAATTTTAATCGGATATGTTAGCGCTAAGAAAACAAAAACAATGTCTGATTTTGCAATAGGATCAGCAGGATTAGGACCTGTTGTTCTTGGACTTTCTTTTGCTTCTACCGTGTTTAGTGCAGCGACATTCATGGGGTATCCTGGTTATGCTTATTCATGGGGGTTCAGTGATTTATGGCTTTTATTAGCTTTGCTAATAGGTGCCCCTATGGGCGCTTTAGTCGTAGCTAAAAGAGCCAGAAAACTTAATACAAAACAAGGCTCCTTATCGTTGCCGGATTGGCTTGGAGATTTTTATAATAGCGATATTATAAGAGTGGGTACGGCAGCAATTATGTTGTTCAACATTTTTTACATCGCTGGACAATTTGCTGCTGCGGCTCGCGTTTTTGAATATTTTTTAGATCTACCGTATATTTTAGGATTGTTTTTAATTGCTATTATTGTAATGGGGTATGTATTTTATGGTGGTACAATAGCTGATATATATACTGATGCTGTTCAAGCTGTTCTAATGTGTGTAGCTGGAGCTTTAGTTTTTATATCAGGCATTTATATTTTTGGTAAAGGAAATATTACTACTGCCTTTACCAAAATCGCTACTAATTTGGAGGAACAAGATCCTTTTTTGGTTGAAACTTTCAACACGGACTCAACTTTCTTTTATTCGTTAAGCGCAGTGTTAGGGATTTTTATTATACAAGCTGCTTTTGCTTCTTCGCCTCAATTGTTTAACAAAGTTCTGGCATTGAAATATGAAAAAGACCTAGGAAAGATGTTATTAGTATATTTTTTAGCAAGTATTACTAGTTTAGTTGTGTTATTTGGTGGATTGTATGCGCGTGCTGCAATACCAGATTTAACAGTTCCAGATTTCGCATTAGTAGCTTATATAGAATATGCTTTTCCAATGGTGATAAGTGCTTTTCTTGCCATTACTATTCTTGCAGCAGTTATGTCAACTACTGATGGTTTATTTGTAGTTATTTCAACAGTTTTTGCAAATGACATTTTTTTAAAGTTCTTGGTAAAAAGAAACATTATCAAAACAGATACGGAAAGATCTGAAAAAATTGCAATGTGGATTACTAGAATTGCTGTTGTGTTAGTAGGAGTTGTAGCTCTTATCATCGTATTTAACCCTCCCGAATATTTGGGTGATGTCATGTGGATTGGTATATCTGGTGTAGCTGCTGGTTCTCTTGGGCCAATATTATATGCAGTTTATGGAAAAAAATCTGGAAAAGGAATTAAAAGAATAGCGGAAGCGTCAATGATTATTGGCTTAGTTTCATATTTAATCATCAACTTTGGGGGGTTAGAAAGAAGTGTAATGGCTGCGGGAGCTTGGTCTACCTTAATAGGTATAGCCACAATATGGGTAGGTGCGTTTTTTGTACAAAACGATACATCAGAGAAAAATGAAAAAGTTGTTGAAAAAGATTTGTAACATTTATTATATAAAACACAAATAAAAGGAGAGGTTTTCATGTGGGTTAATCCAATGCTTACCATTTGGCTATACGTAATGATTGGGGGTACTATTGTTTTTGGCGCAGGGTTATGGAAGTGGTATTTTAAAGATTAAATACGCTAATTTTAAAAAATAGAAAGAGAGGAATACATTATGAAAGTTCAAAATAATACAAAAATGGATTCTTTATTTGCTCCGCATTCTGTAGCAATTGTAGGGATGTCTCCTAATAGCAATAGAGCTACATTAGCTTATGATAATTTAATTGAAATAGGTTTTAAAGGGAATATATATTTTGTAAATCCAAAATATGACAAAATAAATGATAAAAAATGTTATAAAACTATAAATGAGATACCAGATAGTTTAGATACAATTTTTATAAGTATTCCTGCAAATTCTGTATTAAACTCTTTAAAAGAAGCAAAACAAAAAGGAGCGCAAAGCGCTGTTGTTATTTCTAGTGGGTTTGGGGAAGGAGAAGAAGGTACAGGAGAAAAAATAAAAGAAGAATTAATTGCATTTAGTAATGAAAATGATTTTGCTATTTGTGGACCAAATTGTTTAGGTCTAATAAGTGCGTCAAATAATTATTCAGGTTATGGTTTTTTCTTTCCTGACAAATTTAAAAAAGGAAATGTAGGCGCTATTTTTCAAAGTGGTGGGCTTATGCACGCTATATCTGGGGAGCTGGCTAGCCGAGGTGTTGGAATGAGCACTATTGTATCAAGCGGAAATGAAACAGTAACAGATAGCAGTGATTATATTGAATATCTGGCTAATGATTCGAGTACAGAAGTTATCGTATGTTTTATAGAAGGAATTAAAAGTCCAGAAAAATTTTTAAATGCGGTAAAAATAGCTTTTAAAAATAAGAAACCAGTTATTGCATTAAAAGTAGGTAAATCTCAAAAAGCTGAAGAATCTGCAATTGCTCACACCGGAAGTATGACTGGTAGTGACAGGGTAATAGATACCGTTTTTAAACAATATGGTGTTATTCGGGTAGATGATATAGACGAGCTTATTGAAACAACAGTTCTTTTTTCACAATATAAACAAACAACTGGAGAAAAATTGGCTATTACAACAACTTCTGGAGGAGAATCTGGTTTATATGCTGACTTAGGAGAACAACTTGGTGTAGTTTATTCAAATTTTGATACAGAGACAGAACAAAAATTAGTTGAGCTTATGCCTGAATTTGGCAGCATTGGAAATCCGTTAGACACCACAGGAAATGCAGCATTAAGTAAAGATTTATATAAAAAATGTTTAACAACAATCGCGAATGATCACAATGTCGATATTGTTGCAGTTTCACAAATGGATATAAATACTGCTGCATTAAAAAATAGCGAAACTACCAAGAATATTGTTGAAAGTTTATTTGAATGTTCTAAAGAAACAGAAAAGCCTATGCTATGCTTTACTCCTAACGCCGGAGGAGCTGATAAAGAAACTTGCTCTTTACTTATGGATAAAGGTATACCGTTACTTACTGGGGCTGTCTCTTCATTGAAAGCTATTAAAAATTTAATATGGTATTCTATGAAATTAGAAGAGAAAACTGTAAACACATCTTTCTATGATATTGACAGCGATTTCCAACCAAATAAGAAAATCAAAAAATATAAAGGAGTTTTAACCGAACGCGAGAGTCAAGAGGTTTTCAATGATTATAATATACCAATAAATAAAAAATCATTAATCAATTCTGAAGAAGAAGCCGAGCAAGAAGCTACATTAATAGGATATCCTGTAGTTATGAAAGTTGAATCTACGGATATACCGCATAAATCTGACGCAGGAGGAGTAAAGTTAGATATTGGATCTTCACAAGAAGCTAAGAATGGTTATCTCGACATAATAGAATCAGTAACAACAAAGTATCCAAAAGCAGACATTAAAGGTGTAGTTGTAGAGAAAATGATTGAGGATAGCTTAGAAGTAATAGTAGGAGCAAAAGTAGATCCTTTATTTGGCCCAACGATTGTTTTGGGGTCCGGAGGGATTCTTGTTGAGTTATTAGAAGACTTTTCTACAAGATTAGCGCCAATAAATAAAAAAGAAGCTCAAAAAATGATAGAAGAAACAAAATTAGCTAAAATATTACAGGGGTATAGAGGAAAGGCAGCGTATGACGTAGAGGACATGTCAGATGTTCTTGTAAAACTTTCTCAACTTATATCTGAAAATCAGGAATACATTAGTGAAATTGAAATTAATCCATTGTTAGTTTTAGAAAAAGGAAAAGGATGTGTCGCTGTAGATGGACTTATAGTAATGAAAGATTCTTAAAATATTAAAGATAATTAACAATTACGAGGGAGAGGACGCATATGGAAGAAGATTTCCGAGCTTTAGTTGTGGACAAAAAGAAAGAATTTTCAGTTAGTATAAAAACTCTCTCATTAGAGGATTTACCTGAAGATGATATTACTATAGAAGTAGCTTATTCAAGTGTAAATTACAAAGACGGGCTAGCTTCTATACCAAATGGGAAAATAGTTAAAAATTACCCTTTTATTCCGGGAATTGATTTAGCGGGTACAGTTGTTTCTTCAAATAATAATCAATTCAAAAAAGGAGATAAAGTTATTGCTACGAGCTATGATATCGGAGTCAGTCATTTTGGTGGCTTTAGTGAATATGCAAGAATTAAAGCCGATTGGATTGTTCCCCTACCTTCAAATTTAACTTTAAAAGAATCAATGGCATATGGCACAGCAGGATTTACAGCAGCGTTATCAGTTGACCAAATACAAAAATACAACATACTTCCAAGTAGCGGGGATATTTTAGTTACCGGTGCGACAGGAGGAGTAGGTAGTACTGCAATAGCTATGTTATCAAAATTAGGATATAATGTAGTCGCTAGTACCGGAAAAAAAAGTGAATACAACTATTTAAAAAATTTAGGTGCTAGCGAAATTATTTCTCGTGAAGAAGTTAATCCCGAAAAAGTAAAACCTCTAGAAAAACAGCGATGGTCAGCAGCTATAGACACAGTAGGGGGGGAGACACTGGGTTCCATATTAAGTAGCATAAAATATGGAGGAGTAATAGCTGCATGTGGTAATACAAGTGGGATAAACTTTTCAACCACGGTTTTGCCGTTCATTTTACGTTCTATAAATTTGCTAGGAATCGATTCAGTAAATTGTCCAATGAGCGTACGTAAATCTTTATGGAGTCGTATGTCCCAAGAATTGAAGCCAGAATCATTATTAAGTAATATCGGTGAAGAAGTTACGCTAGAAGAATTGCCAGAAGCGCTTACTAATATTTTAAAAGGAGGAACTCGTGGAAGAACTATTGTTAGTTTGAAAACGCCTTAATAGTAAAATAGGAGAGAAACTTAAAAGAGTTTTGTTGTGATATGTTCAGTTTATAACTGATTAAAATTGAAGAAAGTATGTTAGTTACTTCCATAATTCAAGGAAAATTTTAATTCCAAGATTAAAAAAGTTGAAAATAAAACAAACTACCGCTTTCCCTCTCTAAGGGATGACAGGATGTTACCTAAACGTCTCTAGAGAGGGGTTAAAGTCTTTTTATTGCTTTGTTTTGAACTTGTTAAATTACCTTTTCTCATGTTGTAAAAAAATAACTGAATGAATCTACTTATAATCATAGAATATCATGAAGTAAACAAATATACTTTTTTCTATGAAACCCTTCAGGTCTTTTGAAGAAGCATCCCAGGTCATCTTGGGGCTGCCATATCAATGCTTGTACTTTAAAAGTATGTATTTAATTTGAGCTGTAAGTTTTCGTAGTCTTTTTTTAAATAGCCACTTCCTTTTCTAAATTTTTAATTCGTTTATTTTTTTCGTGTCTTTTCTGATCGGCAGGGCTTCAATTTCTACTTCCAATCAAACTCTCTAATTTTAATTATATTTCAGTATTCATTTACAGAGAGCTTGATGTGCTAAATCCAGATTTATCGACACTTCAGCAACCTTTTTGCTGTCTTCCAAAACCATCTCAACAGCATATAACTTAAAATCTTTATTGGAACTTTTTAGCCCTATCAGACAATTCTCATTATAATTATATTTCATATAAAAACCATTGTTTTTACGTCCGATTTTATACTAACTTAAGTTGTAGCACGGATAGAAATACTTCCCGGAAAAAATCCCAAGCTATATGCCCCTAGTGAAATGATAGACCAGTTTTAAAAAATGTAACCTAGGACTACTTTCTACAAATAGCTGGAAATCTCATAAATAGTGCCCATTTTAAAGCGTTACTCTTACTATTGCAATTTAATAAATTTATAATTTTAATGATTAAAATCTTTTTGACTTATGTTGCTTTTATTTGAAGCCAACATTACTGCTAATTTAATTTTTGCTTTCTTACTATCATAATCACTTGTTAAGATTACTCCCTGATTTTCTAAGGACCATGCGCTCCCTGGAAAATCATAAACTTTTTTTACTTTTCCTTCTTCGGTACTCGTGCTAAGTAATATAACCACTCCTTTATTCACAGCACTTTGGACACTTTTCAAAATTGTAGGCGGCGCATGACCGCGCCCAGGCGCCTCAATCACGATACCTTTTGCTCCATTTTCTACAGCACAATCAATAAACTTTCCATCCGACCCTAATGAAGTTTTAATAATTTCTACAACAGGGAGTGGTAGGTTTATTAAATATTTTTCTTTTTTTATTGGTTTTTGGTAAACAAAAATGTTTTCTTGGTCAACAATTCCTAAATATCCAAATCCAAAAGAAGAAAATCCGTCTACATTTGATGCGTGCTGCTTTTTAATATATCTCGATGAAAAAATTTTTTCATTAAATAAGACAGTAGTACCTAATCCTCTACTTTGTGTAGATGCTGCTAACAAAGTAGCTTGACGCAAATTTACAAATGCGTCTGTTCCATCTAGTTCAGGCCCTCGTTGAGACCCTGTTACAACCACAGGTTTATTGTCCGAAATAACCAGATCTAAAAAGTAAGATGTTTCTTCAAGAGTATCTGTTCCATGAGTTACTACTATCCCATCTACATTTTCATTATAAAAAACTTGTTCTATTTTACTTTTTAAAACCATTAAATGGTCAAATGTCATATGATTGCTAGGGAACTGAAATACAGATTCAACTTTAACCTCTAGATACTCAGGAAGTCTACATTTATTGGATAGCTCTTCTCCTGACATTATACCAGCTGTTAACAGCCCAGTATCAGGATTTTGTTTACTAGCAATTGTTCCTCCAGTGCTTAGAATCATAATTTTTTTGGTTTTCATAAATTATATATTCTCCTCGTCTTCATAGTAATCATTTACAAATGCTAACAGGATTTATTAGATAATACTTTTTTATTGAATTATTCAGTTAAATTTATATATTATTATACCAGAAATTTTATTTCAGTGTTTTAATATTTAATTACATCGGGTTCGCTTTTTTATTAATTTATATAAACGAATAAATTTCATAATTCTTAGCCCTTGTCTGGCAAGGGATTCAAGACGTAAAAAAGGAAGTATCTCCCCAAACCCTGTATAATGGTGATTAGTGATTACGGCCATTAGATTTTACCACTTGTGACATGTTTTTTACCGCTCTTCGCCAAAGAATTTACCAGAGATTGTCATCCTGTTTACCATATTAAAGATTTTTAAGAATGATTGTTTATCGTATACAGGTTTACGCCGATGACAGATAATCAAGTCATGAAGTGCAGAGATGAGGGTCGCTATTATTAATGTAAAAACAAAAAGCCATTGGAATGAGATACACTCCAATGGCTTTTTGTTTTTATTTGTATCTTTTATTCTCTAATTCTCGATCAATAATCTCGATTCCCCAATGAAC
>Ga0079226_10004374_pt1 | contig 10804 bp, 10 predicted proteins | sample Poulit2014_FD_76345 | JGI IMG/M metagenome (GOLD analysis project Ga0079226, IMG submission 76345) | Agricultural soil microbial communities from Georgia to study Nitrogen management - Poultry litter 2014 | ecosystem: Environmental > Terrestrial > Soil > Agricultural land | place: USA: Georgia...
TAGCTTTCTGCTAAACGTTGTTCGATTAAAATACCATTAAGCTCCTTTTTAACTTCTAGTACTTTTTCATAAAATACAATCGCTTTTTGTGCTTGACCTAGCGTTAAATAAAGTTCAGCTAAAGCAAAATCAATAATATACATTTCTTCATCGGAAACGTACTTTTTTGCTTCTAGTAGTTTTTGCTCCGATACTTCAAGTAAACCTTCCCTTTCATATAAATCAGCTAGTAGAAGTAGAGAATGAACATAAAAAGGATCCTCTTCTGCCACTTGGTTTAACAAGTTAATTGCCCTTTCATCTTCTTCTAGTTCGATATAGAAGTGAGCTAACTTTGTGATTAGTTGTCCTTCCTCAGGATAACGGTCGAGTAATTGTGTAATCACATCGATTGCATCATCGAAATAACCCCATTCTTCAAAAATTTCAACGATGACAAATTTTTCTTCATCAGAAGCTTTAGGAACTTTAGCCTTTAAAAGTTCATAAGCTTCTTCTGCTTGACCAGTTTCCATAAGGGCTAATGCGGTTTTCAAATCTTTCATCTTTCCACCTTCCCTTTCAATTCCGTACTCTAGTGTATCAAAGGTAGTATTCTTTTGTACATGAAAACAATCGATTATTTTGCAATATCGTCGTTGAACGTTAAAGGGGTTGATTTAAAAAGATTCTCTATGTGCAAATTTCAATTCAACAATGGCAATATAGATGATGTAGAAAACTTACTGAACAAACTCTTAAAATCAACACATAAAGGATTTTTAAAGGTTGTAAAAAAATTCCTTTCACGCACTCTTATATAGTGCACTAGAGCAAAACTGGAATACATTTTATTAAAATTTACTTGCTACAAACCTCTTTTAAAAACAAAATGGATTGAGTTGTTTAATTTTACAATAACTCAATCCATTTTTTTATTTAAGGAAAGTATTAACTTAGTTTTTTCCGCAGTTCTAGCGTAAAACGTATGGAGACCGTTGACAAATTTAAATAGAAAGACTTTCGTAATTTAACCCTGTCAATGATGAAATATGTTCAAAAAATGTAGGATAGGATATATTGATCGATGAGACATCATCAATTGTTACTTGTTCTGTACATACAAGTGAAGCAATTGCACCAAGCATTGCCATTCGGTGGTCGTTATAACTTTTAACATCCCCACCTTTTAACTGTTTTTTTCCATAAATAATCATTCCGTCTTCTTTTTCTTCAATTGTTGCACCTAACGTTGATAGCACTTCAACAACTGCTTTTATCCGATCGGTTTCTTTTACTCGTAATTCTTCAGCATTTGAAATTATCGTTTTACCCTTTGCTTGGGTTGCTAATAAGGCGATAATTGGAATTTCATCAATTAAGCGAGGAATTAAGTCTCCATCGATTTCGGTACCTTCTAGCTCTTTATAACGAATGATTATATCTCCGACAGGTTCTCCACCACTTGCACGTTTATTAACGATCGTTAAATCAGCCCCCATCGATTGCAACACATCGATAATACCGGTACGAGTTTCATTTAAACCGACATTGCGCAAGATGATTTCACTATTCGGTACAATCGCTGCTGCAACGAGAAAAAAGGCTGCTGAAGAAATGTCTCCTGGAACAACGATATCGACAGGAGTAAGTGGTCCATCGTTTGAAATTGTAATTTTATTTCCTTCTACTATAATATTTGCTCCAAAGGCATCTAGCATATTTTCAGTATGGTCTCGAGTTTTAGTTAATTCTGTAACAACAGTCTTTCCTTCAGCTAATAAGCCGGCTAAAAGAATTGCAGACTTTACTTGAGCGCTTTTTACCGGAATATCATAAGTTATACCTTGTAAGCTAGAACCCCGAATTGCTAAGGGTAAATAGGAACCTTTTTTCCGACCGTCTATTTGAGCCCCCATCTTTCGTAGAGGAATGACAACACGATCCATTGGACGAACTGTTAAATAAGGATCACCATATAGGACAGTATGAAACGGTAAATTACATAAAATACCTAACATTAGACGAGCAGTCGTACCAGAATTTCCAAAATATAATGGGACAAGGGGCTCTTGAAACGACGAAAACCCATCGCTAGTAACAAGCACTTTAGTACCTTGTTGTTCGATAGATACGCCTAATTGTTTAAAAATAGAAATCGTATGTAAACAATCCTCACCATCTAAAAAATTGCTAATTCTCGTCGTCCCTTTAGCTAAGGCACTTAACATAATTGCTCGGTGGGAAATCGACTTATCTCCAGGTACGTGCACTTCACCTTTTAAAGGTTGCGTTAAAGAAGGAAATAAAAAAGCCATGAAAACAATCCCCCAATACTTTATACATCTAAATAAACTTCGTAATCATGTCGCTTCAGAAGTTCATAAGCTTTTTGCTGATCGCGATGATGGGTGACACTTAAGCGCAAGGCTCCACTAACATTATCGCGAATTTCCAAAATTCTAATGTTTCGTAAACTAATTTCCGCGTCCGCTAACAGTTGAACAACACCAGCGATTGCTCCTGGCTTATCTTGAATATCAACGTAAATATCGTAATAAGATGGAAGTGCACCTCGGGTCCGTTCGACGCCCAAACCGTCTCGATATTTTTTCGCTTGTTCTAAATACGTAATCATTTTTTCTTTACTATTTTTATCTAAAAACTCCTTCAAAGTGACCATTTCATTAATCCAATCTTGTAATAATCGGGACATCTGCTCACCGTTATGTTGAAATATATCTTGCCACATTGTCGGATTACTTGAGGCAATTCGGGTAATATCCCGAAAACCTCCAGCAGCTAATTCCGGTAGAAATTTGTGTACTTGTTCCCATTTTCGTGCTTGATGTACAAGGGACGAAGCGATTAAATGTGGAAAATGACTAATGACACTCGTCATCTCGTCATGTTCTTCCGGTTGTAAAATTATGAAATTACTTTTCGTTTCTTTTAGCGTTTCTTTTAAAAAATCAATTTCCTTTTCCCGACTATCTTTCGTCGGTGTTAAAACGTAAATCGCATTTTCAAAAAGATGGGCTTTCGCTGCTTCAATTCCCGTTTTATGAGAACCTGCCATCGGGTGGCCACCGATAAAAATAATGTTTTTATTTTGTAAATCATTAGCAACGTTTAAAACAGAACCTTTTACTGAACTTACATCGGTAACGATGACTGGTTTTGAAATTGCAATTTCGTCTATTTTCTTCAACAATTCAATTGTTGCAGAAATAGGTGTCGCAATAATTATTACATCGATTTTATTTATTACTGCTTCGATTGAATCAGTCACTTCATGTACGATCTGTGCTTCAAGAGCATATTCTAACGTCCCTTCATCTAAGTCATAACCGATTACATAATTTTGTTCATCTTTTCGCATCGCTTTTGCTAGGGAACCTCCGATTAATCCCAGCCCAGCGACTAACACTTTACGCGTCATTTTCATACCTCTTTATTCCAGTTCTCTTTGTAATTGCAAAATAACTTGTTGTAATGCAGTCATATCTTCTTCTGTCCCGATTGTAATACGAAGCGTCCTCGGGTATCCTAATAAACTCCCTGACCTAACGATAAAGCCTTTTTGTAATAAATAGTTGGAAGCTTTATCAGCGTCGATTGGAGTTTTTACGAGTAAAAAGTTCGTATGAGATTCATAATATTCCCAACCAATTGAGTCTAAAAATTGCTCGAATTGAGTACGGACTTTTGCATTCATTTGTCTAGTCCGTTCAACAAATGCTTGGTCAGAAAAGGCAACTTCACAAAGTCGCTGACTTAGCGTTGTCGTATTAAAAGGTCCCCGAACGACGTTTAATAGATGAGCAATCGACTCATTCGCAATACCATAGCCAACTCGTAAACTGGCTAAACCATAAATTTTTGAAAACGTTCGTAACATAATGACATTCGGATATTTCTCGAGCACTTCTTCAAAAGGATAGCGCAAATTAGGATCGACATACTCATAATACGCTTCATCTAACACGACGACAACATCTTCCGGACATTTCTCCATAAATTGTTGAAATTGCTCATAACGAATCAATTGTCCCGTTGGATTGTCTGGCGTACATAGCCAAACGACTTTTGTATTTTGATCAATTGCCTCTAACATACCATCTAAATCGTGAGCACCATTTTGTAAAGTTGGAATTTCTTTAACTGTTGCTCCTTCGATTAAGGCATGATGGCGATATTGTGGAAATGTCGCTTTAGCCATTACTGTATTTGTTCCTTCATATAAAAATGCTCGACAAATAAAAGTAATAATCTCATCCGATCCAGCACCGAAAACAAGATTGTCCAGTGAAATACGATAGGATTCCGCTAGCTTCCTTCGTAATCGTTCAGCATATCCATCCGGATATAGGAAAAAATCATGCCTCATTTCTTTTAACGTCTCCGTCACTAAATCAGAATAACCGTACGGATTTTCGTTTGAAGCGAGTTTTATGATTTTTTCTAAATTATATTTTTTTTGCACATCTTTTATTTGTATACCTTGTTTATAAGCAGATAATTCTTGTAAGACTGCTTTTCCTAACATTATTTCACCTTCTTTTTATCGAGTAGATCTGGTCGTAACTGAACTGCTTCGTTCAAGTATATATGTTGAACTTCTTGTTGACTTAAGGAAGTATTTGCAACAAGCATAATTCGAATGCACCGTTCTAAACTGTTCGGCACGTCAATTTCGCGCATACACATAACTGGTACATGCTTCCAACCTTTGATTCGGCGACTTACCTTCGCCGGAAAAACTGCATTTAAATCTTCGGTAACCGAAAAAAAGACGTGAGAAATCTGCTCGGGTTCAATGCGATTTTTTTCAATCATTTTCCGAACGAGTCTTTCGGTTTCATTTAATATTTCAGTTTCTTCATTTTTTGTAACTGTCGTAGCACCACGAAAACCACGTATCACGTCTCACTCAGCTCCTTTATAAATGCATCGAGATAAGTTTTTAATTTCCTTTCGGAAAAATCGACGACAATTGGCTTCCCTAACTTTTCTAATAATACTAATTGGATGGAGTCTGCTGTTGCTTTTTTATCTAATTTCATCGTTTCTATGAGGGAATTACTTTCTAAATCGAAAAGCGTCAGCGGATAATTATTCATTTTCAACCATTGTTTATATTTATCTATTTGCAAATCAGCATCCGAATACGACTCACTAATTTTAAGGGCAAATAACATACCAATGGCTACTGCTTCTCCATGGGTAATGCAACCATAACTTAATTGTGCTTCTATGGCATGGGCCAAGGTATGACCGAAATTTAAAAACTTCCTTGTATCAGCCTCTGTTTCATCTTGTTCGACGATTGTGGCTTTTACTTTAATACCTTTATATAAATGTGCAATTAGTTCCTGTTCACTAATATTATTTAAATTTTTAGACAATAGTTCCGATAAAAAAACTTCCTCTTGAATGAAGGCTTCTTTTACTATTTCTGCATAACCAGAACGAACTTCGTGTTCCGGAAGCGACTTTAACGTATCGATATCATAAATAACTGCACGGGGTGGATAAAAAGCACCGATTAAATTTTTCCCAAGTTCATGGTTAATTGCAACCTTTCCACCGACACTACTATCGTGGGCTAAAATAGTCGTCGGAACTTGCACATAATCGATTCCACGCATAAAGGTTGCCGCTACAAAGCCTGCTAAATCACCCACGACTCCACCGCCTAGTGCAACGATTAAAGAGTTACGGTCTAAATTGTATTCTAAGGCTTTCGTTTGTAATCGGTAATATTGTTCGATACTTTTTGATCGTTCACCACTAGGTATAATGACTTCGGATACGGTAACCGAGGGAGCTTTAAGTGTCGCTTTAAAATCCTCTAAATAAAGCGGAGCTACTACATCATCTGTAATGATTAAAATATTTTGATAATCTCTCGGTAACAATTCATCAAGTTTGTAGCGAAGGCCTTTGCCAATATAAACTGTATAACCGTGAGTGGAAGTATGAATGAATAATTCTTTCATTTAAAACCCTCTAATTTCTTCACGATATTCATCTAACTCCCGTTTTAATTGTGGGAAGGAATCGCTCGTAAATTGTTCTGTAATTGCTTTTGCTAATTCGAAGGCAACGACATGTTCCATAACGACGCTTGCAGCGGGAACTGCACAAGAGTCTGAACGTTCAATGCTTGCATTAAACGGCTCTTTCGTTTCGATATCGACACTTTGAAGTGGTTTATATAATGTCGGAATTGGTTTCATTACACCCTTTATAATAAGAGGCATACCACTTGTCATTCCACCTTCAAAACCACCTAAACGATTCGTACGTCGGTAATAACCTCGTTCTTTACTCCATAAAATTTCATCGTGAACTTCACTTCCGTTTTTACGAGCGGCTTCAAAACCAATGCCGATTTCTACCCCTTTAAAAGCGTTAATACTCATTACCGCTTGGGCTAACTTACCGTCAAGTTTACGATCATAATGGACGTACGAACCTATTCCTGCTGGCATTCCTTCGACATATACTTCACAAACCCCGCCGATAGAATCACCGTCTGCCTTTGCTTGGTCAATTGCATCCATCATTTCTTGTTCTACGGATTGGTCGAGCACACGAACGGGAGATTCTTCAGAGATTTCCTTTCTCTCTTCTATTGTTAAATCCGATCGCTCATCTGCTTGAATACCGCCAATTTCTTTCACGTAACCACAAACTTCAATTCCTAGTTGACGAAGCATAATTTTAGCAACAGCTCCTGCTGCGACTCTTGCTGTCGTTTCTCTAGCACTAGAACGTTCTAATACGTTACGCATATCCCGGTGGCCATATTTAATCGCACCATTTAAATCGGCATGACCTGGACGGGGCCGAGTGACGACACGACGAATTTTTTCATCTTCATCAATTGGCTCTTCGCCCATTATATCGACCCAACTTTTAAAGTCATCATTTACTACTTCTAAAGCGATTGGTGAACCGAGCGTATAACCATGACGCACTCCGCTTGTAATTTCAACTAAGTCTTTTTCTATTTGCATTCTACGACCACGCCCGTGTCCTTTTTGACGACGAAGTAATGATTCATCAATATCTTCCTTACGTATAGGCATTCGTGCCGGTACACCTTCGATAATCGTCGTCAATTTTTTACCATGTGATTCACCAGCTGTTAAATAACGCATCGACTATTCCCCTTTCTTTTATTCAACTTTTTCATAAAAAAACGTATCAAATAAGTCAAAATTATATTCTTTCGGATTAAAAATTTGCTCCGTACTACCGACGAATAATATGCCGTTCGGGCGGAGTGATTCGCTTAAGTTTTTATAAATTTTATCTTTTGCATCATCTGTAAAATAGATTAAAACGTTACGACAAACGATTAAATCGATATTTCGTGGATAACGATCCTTTAATAAATCGTGTTGTTTAAACGTAATATTCCGTTTTAACTCCTCATTGATTGCAAATTTTTGATCGATTTTAGTAAAATATTTTCTTTTCTTATGGGGAGGTAAATCTTTTAAATCTTGCTCATCGTATACACCTTTTTTAGCTGCTTCTAATACCTTTTCGTCGAGATCCGTCGCTAGTATATTAGCTTTTTCCTTTGGGAAATGTTCTTTCAACATAATCGCTAAGCTATATGGTTCCTCTCCTGTCGAACATGCAGCGCTCCAAATTTCTAATGTATCGCGTCTTTTTTCTGTAATTAATTTTGGTAAAACTTTTTCCCTTAGGACATCCCACCGGCGCGGATTACGATAAAACTCAGATACATTAATCGTAATTCGATCGATAAATTCTTCCCGCAAAGACTCGTCTTCTTTAATTGCTTTGAAATACGTTTCGAAACTTCGAAAACCTCGTTTATTACGTAACGAAGTCAAACGTCTTCGCATTTGTGCTTCTTTATAACTATGCAAATCGATATCTAACAATTGATGAACTTTCGCTATAAAAGCTTCGTATTCAGCCACGTACTTGCTCTCCTTATGTAAGCTATAATAGAAAGCCTCCGTTACAATAACAGAGGCCTTTAAACGGTATTAATAAATCCAATCGTGATCTTGTTTATCGTAAGCGATTAGTTCATCTTCTTTAAAGAATAAGTTAATCTCTCTTTCTGCACTTTCTTTTGAGTCGGACCCGTGGATAATGTTTTTACCGACTGTTACACCAAAATCGCCACGAATTGACCCTGGATTTGCTTCCTGTGGGTTTGTAGCACCGATCATCGTACGGGCTGTTGAAATAACGTTTTCCCCTTCCCAAACCATCGCAAATACTGGTCCTGAGGTAATAAAGTCAACTAACTCGCCAAAAAATGGACGCTCCTTATGTTCACCGTAATGAGTTTCAGCTAATTCCTGTGATACTTGCATTAACTTCGCACCGACAAGTTTAAAACCTTTTTGTTCGAAACGTTTTACCACTTCGCCGATGACATTTCGCTGTACACCATCTGGTTTTACCATAATAAAAGTTTTTTCCATATGAACCTTCTCCTCTATTACAATGTTAATTATCAATTAATTTTGTCCTTAAAATTCTATCAAATAATTCCACATAATACAATTAAACGTATCAACACGTTAACTAAGGCTTCATAAATTTTTTTAAAATTTACGCTTGCCAATCATGTTAGCAATTATTTGTAAGGCTGTTTTTGCATCTTTTTGTGGCAACTTATTCAAGGCGGTATTTGCCTTTTCTAAATACAAATTACTCAATCGATAGGAACGTTCAATGGCATCTGTTTCTACAAGTAGCGACAGTATTTCATCGATATCTTGCTGGCTAATCTTTTCCGGATGTTGGAAAAGTGCTTGCAGTTGCTTTTTGAAATGTTTATCTTCCATCGCACAGAGAACAGGTAATGTAATATTGCCTTGTAATAAATCGCTACCAGTAGGCTTTCCTAATTGTTCCGGTGAAGCAGTTATATCTAATATGTCATCGATAATTTGAAAAGACATACCGACATAATAACCATATTGGTATAAATGGCGTACATGCTCCCGTTTCGCTCCGGCTGCGATTGCACCTAGCTTACAACTTGTCGCAATTAAAAGAGCTGTTTTACGTTTAATTCGCTGTAGATAAGTGCGTAAATTTTGCTGTAAATTATACTGGTCGCGTAGTTGATCGAACTCTCCTTCAACTACTTTGACTAATGTCTTTGATAATACTTGATGCAATTCAGCATCCTCGATCGTTGTTACTACCTCTAAAGCCCTTGCTAAAATATAATCACCGGTATACATCGCAATACGATTATCGTACGTATGCTTAATCGTTGGATTTCCCCGGCGAAGTGTCGCATCATCGACGACATCATCGTGCACTAACGTTGCCATGTGGATTAATTCCAGTGCAACTGCAACGGATTTGATAGCTTTTTGGCTACGATTTTCTTTACCAAATTGACTCGATAATAAAACAAAAACCGGACGGATTCGTTTTCCGCCAGCTTCGATTAGTTGTAATGAACTTTTTCGAAAAATCGGATGTTCTGCATCGATGGAATCTTTGAGAGCCTCTTCGATTTGTTGTAGTTCGTTTTTTAACGGTTCATAAAGTGATTTAAATTTCATTTTGTTCACCTTTACTCATTACTTATCACGGTTTAATCGTGTTGTCTTAACTATTTCGTAGCTAAATGCATTGCCGCTACGCCACCGCTGTAGCCTTTTATTTGTACAGATGTGAAGCCGACGTGTAAAAAGAGTTGCTTCAACTGTTCTTTGTCCGGAAATTCTCGAGCCGATTCATGGAGCCATGCATATTCATCGTAACTTTTTGCAAAAATTTTTCCAAAAAGAGGCATGATAAATCGGAAATAAAAATAATAAAGTTGACGATAGCCGATTAATGTTGGTTGGGAAGTTTCCAAACAAACAGCAATGCCCCCTGGCTTAAGGACACGGTACATTTCACGTAGTACCTGTTCATAATCGGGTACATTACGTAATCCAAATCCTATTGTTACATAATCGAAGGTTTCATCTTCAAAAGGAAGATCCATTGCATCGCCATGAATAAACGTCACATTGGAAGCCTTTTGTTCAGCCTGCTTTTCTTTTGCTACCTCTAGCATATTTTCACTAAAATCAAGACCGATAACCCTGCCTTCCTGACCTACTTCTTTTGCTAAAGAGAAAGCCCAATCTCCGGTCCCGGTACAAACATCAAGAGCCTCAGCTCCTTTTTGGACGTTCATCCGTCTCATCACATCTTTACGCCAAGCGAGATGACGATTAAACGAGATAATCGAATTCATTTGATCATACTTATCTGATATGTTTTGAAATACATTATGGACTTTTTCAGCCTTATGATTATCTTTCATTTTTATCCTTCTTCCACCACTGATAACATTGTATGATTGTACGCTCTGCCACTAGTTTGTTGATAAGTTAACGCGACCTCACACGTTAATTCTTCAATTAATTTTTCATGAGCAAAAATTTCCTTATTGATTGAGTCGATAATCGATGGTTCGCTTAGTTCCATTTGGTTTCGTATTACGTATTGTTTTATATAACTGAAATGATTGTTTTTAATTCGTTCTCTCTCTTGTTCTAGTCGGTTAATGAGTAAGAGCTCTTTTATATAAGACAAATAAAGCGATGGTACATTAAAGTGTTCACCAACATTTGTAAAAAGCTTCGCTTCAATTATCATAAAGGTTTCCATTAATTCTTGCCAATTGGATAGTTCGTATTGGTAAAGGGAAATTTTTTGTTCATTAATTTGTTTAATTGCATTTGCAATGACGCGAATTAATTGGACCTCTTTTAAGTCAGCTAACACTTTATAGTAAAGACTACTGTAA
>Ga0079226_10004375_pt1 | contig 10803 bp, 9 predicted proteins | sample Poulit2014_FD_76345 | JGI IMG/M metagenome (GOLD analysis project Ga0079226, IMG submission 76345) | Agricultural soil microbial communities from Georgia to study Nitrogen management - Poultry litter 2014 | ecosystem: Environmental > Terrestrial > Soil > Agricultural land | place: USA: Georgia...
ACCGTTCCGGAAGTAGGAAAACCAGGATTTGAGCTTGCTGACGATGAATTAGAATATGGTGTTGGTATCCACGGAGAAGCAGGTTACCGTCGGGAAAAAATGAAGCCATCTAAAGACATTGCACTCGAGCTCGTTACAAAGTTAAAACAACATTTCTCATGGGAAAAAGAGGACCGTTTTGCTGTTTTCGTCAATGGACTCGGTGCAACACCGTTAATGGAGCAGTATATTTTCATGAATGATGTCCATGACTTACTGGACAAAGAAGGATTAACTATCGACTATAAAAAAGTTGGTTCCTTCATGACTTCGATTGAAATGGCGGGCGTTTCTCTCACTTTATTAAAAGTGAAAGATGACAAATGGGTATCTTATTTAAATGAAGCTGTCAACACACCAACACCATTTTAAACATGCATGCAACACATTCTAAAAGGAGGCTCTACTAATGATAAATATCGAAAATACAAAACAATGGCTCATGATTTTCGCCGAAAAAATTAAAGAAAATGCTGCATATTTAAGTGAATTAGATAAAGAGATCGGAGACGGTGACCACGGCTCCAATATGGTCCGTGGTGTTGAAGCAATGGAAGAAAAATTATCCACAGACGATACTCGGAGTCTAGAAAAAGTTTTTAAAACTGCTGCGATGACGCTCCTTGGAAAAATAGGAGGCGCATCTGGTCCACTTTACGGTTCTGCGCTCATTGAGATGGCCAAACAAGCGAAAACAGATGACGGTGAATTAACCTCTCTACTACAGGCTGGTCTACAAGGCATTCAAAAACGAGGAAAAGCGGAAGTCGGCGAGAAAACAATGGTTGATGTCTGGGTACCAGTCATTGACGCACTTGAAAATGATACGCTCTCGAAGGAAACGATCCAAGAAGCCGTAAATGAAACGAAAGCCATCAAAGCAACAAAAGGCCGGGCCTCCTACTATGGTGACCGTTCAATTGGCCACATCGATCCAGGTGCAGCCTCCAGCGGTTACTTTTTTGAAGCGATGCTTGAAAGTGGTGTAATCCATGGCTAAATTTGGACTTGTTATTGTTTCCCATGTACCATCAATCGCTGAAGGAATAACCACCCTGTTAAAAGAAATTTCAGGCGACGTGCCAATCACCTTTGCTGGCGGAACAGATGACGGTGACATCGGCTCAAGTTTTGAAAAAATCAACCAAGCCGTCGCAGCTAATGATGCAGAAGAAATTTTCGCCTTTTACGACTTAGGCAGCGCAAAAATGACACTCGAAATGGTCATCGAAATGTCTGAAAAAACGATTCATCTCATGGATACGGCTCTTGTCGAAGGAGCCTATACGGCAGCGACATTAACCCATGGAGGCGCATCACTTGTTGCCATCATGGAGCAGCTGGAACCGTTGAAGATTAAATAAGAAGTTAAAAGGACACGTTTTTTGACTACTTCCTGGTGATGGGCAAAGAACGTGTCCTTTTTTCTTCCTGAATTTAATTGCTTAAGCATCAACAGCCATTACCACATAGGTTTACCCTCTTTATATAATAATCACACAATCTGATTGAAACCTATAAAGTATATACCCTTATGAACACGTGAAGTTTTATTTGTCAAAAGAGCATTTCGGCTGTATATTCTAATTATTGATAATCTTAAAGATATCGAATGTGTTTGGACTTCACTTACAAGATTATCACAGAGGGTTCGAAAGCCTCCCCTCTAAAAACAAAACTACGGAGGAATGTACAATGGAAAAGGCAGTTGTAGTGTATAGTGGCGGACAAGATTCTACCACTTGCTTGTTATGGGCAATGGAAGAATTTGATGAAATAGAAGCCGTCACTTTTTTGTATGGTCAAAGACATGAATTGGAGGTTGAATGCGCTAAAAAGATTGCTAAAGACTTAGGCGTAAAACAGAAACTGATTCAAATGGATGTTCTGAATCAGTTAACTGAAAATGCCTTAACTAGAAAAGAAATAGAGATCCAAGAAGAAGGAAAAATCCCTAATACGTTTGTAGAGGGGAGGAATCATATTTTTCTTTCTTTTGCCGCAATTTATGCAAAATCTGCAGGAGCGAGAAATATTATTACCGGTGTAAGTGAAACAGATTTCAGTGGATACCCCGATTGCCGGGATGAATTCATTCGGTCATTGAATACAACATTAAATTTAGCAATGGACGAAAATTTCAAATTAATAACGCCTCTGATGTGGAAAGATAAAGCAGAGGTCTGGAAAATGGCAGATCAGATGGGGCGACTTGAATACATTAGAGAAAATACGTTGACTTGCTATAACGGAATTATCGGTGATGGTTGTAAGCAGTGTCCTGCATGTAAATTAAGAAATGAAGGTTTACAAAAATATTTACAAGAGCAACATGCCCTATGATAAGAATAGCAATTTATTTACTTTCAATCATATTAGCGAATGTTATTACAGCACGATTTGCGCCACTTGAACTAGGACCACTTATTATTCCTTATGGCACGTTGTTTATTGGGTTAACACTTGTGATGAGAGACATGGTTCAAAATCGATTTGGGCGATTTAAAACTTACATACTCATCGTTATTGCTCTTATATTATCGGCTCTTTCTAGTTTTCTATTAGGGGATGAATTATGGGTCGTATTTGCAAGTACGCTGAGTTTTATTATTTCAGAAACAGCAGATACCGAAATTTACACGCGATTTAAGTTACCTTTTGTAAGAAGAGTGCTATATTCAGGTGTGGTTGCAGGATTTTTAGATTCAAGTGTATTTGTTATCATTGGCATTGGACCACTTGGACTCCAATTTGTCCCTTGGGCATTAATTCCATATGCCATATTAGGTCAATGGAGTGCCAAAGTAGTTATGCAGCTTATTGTAGCCAGCGGAATCAGACAAGTAGTAATTAAATTGGATATATATGAACCAAATATTTCAGAAGTAAAATGAAGAGGCACGGGGGATGTCCCCCACGTCCCTCTATTTTCCAGGCATTCGAATGGAAAAGAATACGTTTAATGCGCAAAATCCAAGGCAAACGAGGGCTATCAGATGAAAATGCTCCACATCCATCTGTTTGTTAAATAATATACCTAACAAACTCGATGATAAAATCGCACCCATATATCGACTTGTTTGAAATAATCCTGAAGCAGATCCTGTTTTCTCTGGTTGCACAAATCGAAGCAGAGAAGTTTGCATGGAAATGTTGTTGAATCCATTACTGATACCAAGAACAGACATAATAACTAAAATCCAAAGTAAAGAGGTTGTATCATGAATGGTAAAAATCAGTGCCGTTCCCACCATTAATGATATGGATCCTACAAGAACAGATGGTTTGGAACCACTCCGGTCAATCCATCCTCCTGCTAAAGGAGAAATCAGTACCCCAAAACCAGCCATTGCCAGCATAATTAAACCTGTTTGTCCCTCGCTATACTTTCTCACCTGCTGCAAGAAAGTAGGCAGCCCAAAGAAGTAACAATAATATACTAAATTGATACTGATAAATTGTGCATAAACGAGCAACACATTTTTATTGCTTTTTAAAGCACTAACATCGATAAAAGCTTCCGGATGTCTGTTTTCATAAACATAAAAACAAATGAAACCTAGGATAAAAATCGGTATCGTCCAGTAACGAATGTCCCCTTCCAAAGAAAGTAAAAATAAAATGAAAAATACAATGGAAATAGAGAACAAGGTAATACCTATAAAATCAATCCGGCGAATATCAAAAGAAAGTTTTCCATCACTTGGCAAAATATAAAATCCTAACAATAATGAAAGGATAATAAACGGAAGATTGATTAGAAAAATAGCCTGCCAATCAAATCCTTCAATAAGAAATCCACCAATAGATGGACCAAATGCAGCAGATACATTAGAAAAAACAGATAATATCGCTAATGCCTTCGCTTGTCCATCTGTAATATAAGAACGGACCATCGTCATCCCGCTGGGAAATAAAGAAGAGCTACCTATCGCCTGTAATGCACGACAAGCAAGCAGCCAAGGGAAGCTAGTGACCAAAGGTGCCAGTATAGAAGATAATGCAACAAGGATTAGCCCTGTTAAAAACAGCCGCTTTGGCCCGATCATATCGCCTAATTTTCCCATAACAGGTTGTCCAACCGCACTCGCTAAATAAAATATAGATATCAACCATGTTGCACTAGCAAACGATAAATCAAGCGCATATTGTAGTCGCGTCAATGCCACGGAAATCATCGAAGAATTCAAAGGATTTAATAACGTTCCTAAACTTATCGTTAAAACAAATAAACCCGTTTTTTTAACTTTTGCAGTACTTTCAGCCATTTACATCCCACCATACTTTTAAAAATCAAGTTGAAACTAGTATTCCTATCGTAACATTCCTATATAAAATTACGAATCGTTATCAGAGCTGGAACGTTGGATATGAATGTTCTATTTTAATGTTAATATGAAACGGAAGTATATTTTGCTACTATCTATTCCTTTTTATGAATTAAAGGTGAAACGACATATTACTTCTATAAGAGAAAATGGAAATTGTTAAAAAACGTTTAGAAATTATCCACTCAAATTTCTTATTTACAGGTAAAATATAGATAGATTATTTTTATCAAGCTCTGAAGTAAAAAATAGATTGGGGAATATAAATGAAAAAGCGTTATGTTTATTTAATCGTTATTGCCATCCTATTGATTGGCATTTTACTTTTAGCAAAATATGCATTTCAAAATGATGATTCATCTTCGGAGTCGGAGTCCGATGATTTATCAGAATTAGTTGAATCAAAACCTTTACCTATTCCTCCTTTATTAGAGGATGTAGATCCTGATCCAGATCAAGCAGAATTTCATTTAACAGCTCAACAAGGCACAAGTGAAATTTTAGATGGAGTCGAATCAAAGACGCTTGGATATAATGGGAATTTACTTGGTCCAGTGATTCGAGTTCATGAAGGCGAAAAGGTTAAAGTAAAAATGAAAAACGAGCTTGATGAAGCAACCACACTTCATTGGCACGGGCTTCGTGTAGATGGTAAATATGATGGTGGGCCACACTCAGAAGTGATGGCAGGAGAAACGTGGGAACCTGAGTTTACGATTGACCAGCCAGCTGCAACACTCTGGTATCACCCACACATGATGGGAATGACAGCAAAACAAGTATATGAAGGACTTTCAGGCTTACTTTATATTGAAGATGAGGTATCTAATCAGCTTGATATTCCTAAAGAATATGGCGTGAATGATTTTCCTTTAATTATTCAAGATAAAAAAATGGATGCTAGTGGTAATATGGAATATGCTCCAAATATGACAGATTCAATGAGAGGTCTGCTTGGAAATGCCTTCCTTGTAAATGGAGCAATTTCACCTTATTTAGAAGTTCCTCAAGGTATTGTACGTTTGCGTCTTTTAAATGGATCAAATAGTAGAATATATCATTTTTCCTTAGACAATAACCAAACCTTTTACCAGATTGCGAGTGACGGTGGATTTTTAGAACAACCAGTCGAGATGTCTGAGCTTCAGCTTAGTCCAGCCGAACGAGCGGAAATTTTAGTTGATTTTTCCCAGCTGGAAACTGGTCAAAAAATAAAATTAATCAATACGAATTTAGATGCTACTTCGGATTCACATAATGACATTGATGTCATAGAATTAATGGAATTTGTTATTACGGATGAAGATTCAGGTGTGGAAGATATCCCGAAACAATTAACCGAGGTCGAATCCTTAGATCCAAGCAATTCAGTAAAAACAAGAGAATTTGTCATGGCAGGGGTAGGAGACTCCCTTACTATCAATGATAAAGTCATGGATATGACTCAAATCGATGAAGAGGTAGATTTTAATACCACAGAAATATGGGAGGTTTCCAACAAGCGCTCAGGAATGCATGGTGGGATGGCCCACCCGTTTCACATGCATGGCGTGCAATTCCAAGTCCTTGATCGTGATGGAAACGCACCACCAGAAAATGAATCTGGTTGGAAAGATACCGTATTGGTTCAGCCGGGAGAAAAGGTTCGGCTCATCGCTGATTTCCGAAATAAAGGCATCTTCATGTATCACTGTCATATTCTCGAACACGAAGACGCTGGCATGATGGGACAATATGAAGTTAAATAAAGATGTTGCAAAAGGGCTAGCTATCCGTATCATTGATAAATTCAATGATACAAGAGATATCTAACCCTTTTTATTTTAACTGTAGACAGATGACACATGATGGTGGCAGGACAGTGAACCTGTCCCCGCGTCCCGCCAAAGGATAGTATTCAACTTTGATCAGTTATCATTCAACTTGGCATGGATGGCATTCAACTTTCGTCTGGTAGTATTCAACTTTTGCCTAATAGTATTCAAGTTTACTGGGCTGCCATTCAACTTTGCTGTGTTAGCATTCAACTCCGGGAATCTAAATAATTCAACGACTGTTTCATAATCTTTTCTGCCTGGCCAATACAATCAGGAATGCCTACTCCTTCAAATGAACTTCCTGCAATAAATATTCCAGGTAAAGAATCAGTCAGATGCTTACGAACGTTCTCAATCCTGTCCTTATGCCCAACTGTATACTGAGGCATTGCTTTTTTCCAACGTGTGACAACTGAAAAATCCGGTTCCGCAGAAATGTTCATTGTTTGCTGAATATCTTCTAAAACAATGTTTGTAATTTCCTCATCTGATAACGCAACTACTTCTTGATCTGTTGGCTTCCCGACATAAGCACGGAGCAATGCTTTTCCTTCTGGCGTGGTGTGTTGCCATTTTTTATGTGTCCACGTACAAGCAGTGAAACGATAGGGACTATTTCTTGAGACGACAAAACCAGTTCCGTCTAGGTCTTGTTCTATCGCTGACTGATCGAAAGCCAGAGCAACATTCGCCACCGATGTAGATGGAACGTCTGATAACTTTTGAAAAAAGTCATACGCTGGGAAAACTTTTGGTAAAACCGGATGTGGGATTGTCATAATAATAACATCTGCTGAGATGTTTTCACCGGATGCAAATTGAATGGTATACATACCGTCCTGCATTGATATCTGTTCAACTTCCCTGTTAAAAGAAATCACATCTGTTAATGCTTTTTCTAAGTGACGAACAAGCGTATCTAATCCATTTTTGAATGTAAAAAACTGTCCAGGCGTTTTTCCCGTTTGAGGTTTTGAGCGTGTGTTTTGCAGGCCCTTGATGACGCTCCCGTATTTCTGTTCTAACTCATAAAACTCAGGGAACGTTGCAAATAAACTCATATTATCAATATCACCGGAATAAATCCCCGATAATAGTGGTTCCATTACATTTTCGACCAATTCATCACCAAACCGCTGGCGAAGAAAATGGCCCAATGATTGATCTCCCGCATGATCACTGGGCGGAAGTTCAAGATCCAGTGCTACACGATGCTTTCCCTCTTCTGATAAAACGGAGGAATCCTTTAAGTACCCCAAATTAGTAGGTACTCCCATAAAAAATCCTTTTGGCATTTTGTGCAGTGTATCTTTGATAAGAATATAAGATTGACCTGTACTATTTCTAACTAATTCATCCTGCAGCCCTAAATCTTCAGCTAATCTCACAGCAGGTTTTTTACGGGCTAAAAACGAATCCGGACCGCGTTCAATAATAAAACCATCTTTCCTTGTCGTACAAATTTTTCCTCCCAAACGGTCACTTGCTTCAAGAAGCTGAATATCATATGGCAGTTGTCGTTCTTTGATTGCTTTTTGTAAATAATAAGCCGTCGCTAGTCCCGTAATACCAGCACCTACAACAGCAATTCTTTGGCGCTCTTTCATGCTTTATCATGCGTCATTTCTTCTAAAATGACTTTCGCTAATGTTTCTATAAACAGTGGATCGGTGTTCGGCATTTCCGGTCGATAGTAGCTGGCACCCAATTCATCACAAACCACCTTACATTCATAATCATTATCATAGAGTACTTCTAAGTGATCAGATACAAATCCAACAGGTGCATAGACAAACGTACGGTAGCCTTTTTCTTCATATAATGTACGTGTTAAATCTTGTACGTCAGGACCAATCCACGGTTCTGGTGTATTCCCCTCACTTTGCCAGCCTACTGCATAGTCCTTGATACCCGTTGCTTTTGATATGAGTCGCGCTGTCTCCTCTAATTGTTCGATATACGGATCACCGTCTGCTACTATCTTCTCTGGCAAGCTATGAGCGGAAACGATTAAGACAGCCTTCTCTCGTTCTTTTTCTGACATCGACTCATAGGTTTTAGAAATTTGTTCAGCCCAGTACTTGATAAACCCTGGCTCATCATACCAGTCGACGACAGATTTAAGCTCGATACCCTGCTTCTCTGCTTCTTCCTTCGCACGCCCATTATAAGATTTCACACTAAATGTCGAGTAATGGGGTGCTAAGACAATGGACACTGCACGGGTAATTCCGTCATCAGCCATTTGCTTGACCGCATCTTCAATGAAGGGATCAATATGTTTAAGGCCAATGTAAACTTGAAAACCATACGTATTTTGTTGTTCGTTTAATTGATTTTGTATCGCCTTTGCTTGATCTTCTGTAATTTTTGCTAAAGGAGAAATTCCTCCAATGGCTTCATAACGCTTGGTTAAATCTTGCAGTGCTTCTGGAGACGGTTTTCTCCCGTGTCGAATATGTGTGTAATACGGTTCAATATCTTCCTTCTTATATGGTGTTCCATATGCCATTACGAGTAATCCTACTTTTTCTTTTTTCATTGTTAATCCTCTCCTATCTATTTACCTTTGTATATGTATGAATGAATTCAGTTAATTTTTTCAATGTGGCTGGTTTTATATTCGGTGTCACGCCATGTCCAAGATTAAAGACATGTTTCCCGTCTTTTAACCCCTCATCCAAAATCGCCTTTGTACGTGTTTCGATTGTCTCCCAATCCGCGAGTAAAATCGCTGGATCTAGATTTCCTTGCAGCACTTTCGTCACCCCGAGTTCACGCGCTTCTTTAATCGATGTTCGCCAATCGAGTCCAATGACATCTACTGGTAAGTCATTCCACTCCTTCAATAAATGACGGGAATGAACACCGAATAAAATTAATGGAACATCCTTTTCTTTTAAAGCTGTAAAAATTCGTGTCATGACAGGTTTGATAAAGGTACAGTAATCCGCTGCATTTAGAGCCCCAACCCAGGAATCAAAAATTTGAATTGCTTGTGCTCCAGCATCAATTTGTGCTTTTGTATAATCAATAATCATGTCACCTAATTTATCCATTAATAAAAACCAAGCTTCAGGGTTCGTATACATGAACGCCTTCGTTTCAGCATGCGTTTTCGAAGGTCCTCCTTCAATCATGTAACTCGCTAAAGTAAACGGTGCACCACTGAATCCAATAAGTGGCACAGACAATTGTTCCTTCGTTAATAAACGAATGGTATCCAATACATACGGAACATCTTCTTTCGGATTGAGTGTACCTAAGCGTTTTATATCATCCAGTGATTGTACAGGATTATCAATCACTGGACCAATGCCCGATTTAATTTCCACATCGATCCCCATCGCAGGCAGTGGGCTCATAATATCTTTGTATAAAATTGCAGCATCATTTTGATAGTTTTCAACAGGTAAACGTGTTACATAAGCACATAACTCCGGATTATGGGTTATTTCAAATAAGGTATGCTTTTTCCTTATTTCTAAATATTCCTTTTGTGATCGACCCGCCTGTCGCATATACCAAGCAGGAGTATAATCCGTTGCTTCCCCTTTATATGCACGAATAATCGTGTCATTCATCACCCTCGACATAAACATCTCCCTTTACTATTCATTCCACTTCGCAGAGGCGAAATTGTATATATTACTAAAACTTTCAAACTGGCTTATGATTAAACTCGCTCTTCGCTGTTCGGATAGCTCAAGATTTTGCTTTTTATCACCGTACTTGTGATAAACTACACTGTTGATAAAATCTGATTTTACTTGCCTTCCAGCCAGTGGTAAGAAAAAACAATCCACTTTTCCACGGGGGTGCTTTTGAGTTTTACCGTTAGATGCGCTCTAACGGCTGACTCGCGGCATAGTTTCCCTTGAGTTTACCGTTAGAAGGGCTCTCATAGCTGACTCGCGGTATAGTTTCCTTTGAGTTTACCGTTAGAAGGGCTCTTCACAATTAATACTCGTCTTTATGCAAAAACCCGTCTCTTTTCCTAAAATCACAATGATTAAAAGTCAGCAAAAACTCGCTCGACCGCTTGTATTGTTTGTTCAATATCTTCATCCGAATGGGCCGTTGATAAAAAGAGTCCTTCAAATTGGGATGGTGGCAGGAAAATTCTTTCTTTAATCATGCCTTGATAATATTTTTTAAATAACTCTAAGTCAGATGTTGCTGCTGTTTCATAATCCACAACTTGCTTATCAGTAAAGAAAAATCCAACCATTGAGCCCGCCCGATTCACTTGTAGAGGAATATTATGTTTTTCAGCCGCTTGTTCATACCCTTCTATTAATCGATCAACTTTTCGGTTCAGTTCTTCGTATGTCGCAGGTTCAAGCGCCTTTAACGTTTCATAACCTGCTGTCATTGCCAATGGATTTCCTGACAGCGTACCTGCTTGATAAATGGACCCGGCTGGCGCAACCTTTTCCATAATTTTACGCTTACCACCATAAGCACCGACAGGAAGGCCACCACCAATCACTTTTCCTAAGCAAGTTAAATCTGGTTCAATATCAAAATAACCTTGCGCCGAATGATACCCAACTCTAAATCCTGTCATTACTTCATCAAAGATTAATAAGGCATCATGCTCTTTTGTTATTTCTCGT